>Ga0214919_10003927_pt1 | contig 22060 bp, 33 predicted proteins | sample LL1503_MetaG_FD_177994 | JGI IMG/M metagenome (GOLD analysis project Ga0214919, IMG submission 177994) | Freshwater microbial communities from Lake Lanier, Atlanta, Georgia, United States - LL-1503 | ecosystem: Environmental > Aquatic > Freshwater > Lake | place: USA: Georgia | collected... | reverse complement strand
TGTTGGTGCATACCACCCACTAACTAAGCATTTAAACTTAGTAGCTGAATACAATCGCGTAGAGTCAGAAGCACACTCAGGTGCGTCTAATAAGAGCGATACATACTCAGCAGGTGCTATCTTATTCTTCTAAGAACGGATAGTAAGCTAAAAACAGTATCGGCCACACGCTCTCCTTCCTTTAGGGGAAGTGCAACTGGGTAAGCTGGAGTTACAGCTGAAACTTGGAGACGTCCAAGGCTTCGATCTTCCGGTAGGATAACTACCAAGCGAAAAGGCTATTTCGGTAGCCTTTTTTCTTGACATGTGTTTCTAATGATGTTACTATATTAGAGTTAACACTCGTATCATAACTTATATAAGGAAATTTAAACATGTTTGATTCAATTGAAATTCGTAAGGTAACCAATGGATTTGTAGTGATCCTAACACAGGAAGATGAAACCAGTGAGTATGTATTTGATAGTAGCCGTAAAGCTATACGTTTTATCAAAGAATACGTCGAAACCAAAGTAGCACGCACAGTAGCAGATCGCCAAGAAGCATAATTTTTGCCTTGATTTTAGCTAAAATAAATAGTTTAAAGCAGTAAATTCAACGAAAACTGGAGAAATCAATGTCAAAAACCGTCCTGGTGACTGGTGGTGCAGGCTTTGTAGCACATCACGTTATTCATCATTTATTAAAAAACACAGACTGGAATATCGTCAGTCTTGACCGCCTAGACTTTAGTGGCAACTTAAATCGTTTATCAGACATGATGAATGAGTTTGACGCTGAAAATAAAAAGCGAGTCAAGGTAGTATTCCATGATCTCAAAGCAGAACTTAACCCAATGGTCAAGCGAGACATTGGTGATGTTAATTATGTTCTACACTTGGCCGCAGGATCACACGTTGATCGCAGTATTGAGTTCCCAATGGAGTTTGTTTGGGATAACGTAGTTGGCACAGGACATATCTTAGAGTATGCTCGTCAACTGCCAAATTTAGAACGTTTCATCTACTTCTCAACAGATGAAGTATTTGGCCCAGCACCAAATGGTATTAACTACGGTGAGCGTGATCGTTATAACAGTTCAAATCCGTATTCAGCGACCAAAGCTGGCGGCGAAGAACTTGCTGTAGCGTTTGAAAATACCTACAAGATGCCTATCTATATTACACACACCATGAACATTTTTGGACAAAGACAGCATCCAGAGAAATACATTCCAATGTGTATCCGCAAGGTAAATGATGGCGACACTATCACTATCCACAGTGATGCTACAAGAACTATTCCAGGTAGTCGCTATTACATCCATGCGGCTGACGTAGCAGATGCTATGCATTTCTTACTTGGATTAGATCATACTACATTAGCAGAAGACTACGGTGGCGCTAAATGTCCTAAGTTTAATTTGGTGGGCAAAGAAGAAATCAATAATCTACAATTAGCACAGATTATCGCTGATGCGCAAGGAAAAGAATTGAAGTACGAAATGGTGGACTTCCATAGCTCACGCCCAGGACATGACCTACGTTATGCTCTAAGCGGTGACTACATGCGCAGTTTAGGTTGGGAACCTCGTGTTAGCCTAACAGAACGTATTGGTGAAGTTGTAAATTGGACGCTGGCTAACGAACGTTGGTTGCGTTGCTAAAAGGAACCCTATGAAAAATATTGTATTACTAACCTCAGCTCTATACACTAACTATGGTATCTATGATCCCAAAACTCGTATCCAGCAGACATTAGAAACAGCTAAGAGTGCTAAGAAATATATCCCTGGCGCAGTAGTTATTCTTGTAGACAACAGCAAAGTTGATGTGCAGAATGATGACAGCGCAGAAATCAATGAACTGATCGACACTGTCGATTACTACATCGATAACAGTGACGACAATGACATGAAATATTTCCATAACAATGTTACTAATTATGATATTGGTAAGAATGCCATGGAAGCATTGGGCATGATGAAGGCTTTGACATTTATTGCTAATGACGAAGCTATGAAAAATGAGATCAAAGATGCAGATCGTATTTTTAAACTTAGCGGTCGTTATCAGGTAACTGATAAATTTGATATTACAAAATTCAGTAATGATGCTACTCGAGACAAATATGTGTTTAAGAAAGCACAGCCAAGTTGGATTAATCCCCAAGATACCGGAGTAACGACGTTGCTCCAAACACGTTTATGGTCATTTACGCCTAATTTATTATTAGAAACTATGCAGTTGTATAAAAATATCATTGAAACTATGGTAAATCTTTTTAATAACGGCAAATATATCGACAACGAACATGCTATGAGCAAGTTCATTCCTAAAGACAAATTAGTTGAACTTGATACAGTGGGCCTAATGGGTAATATTGCGCCAAATGGTATGATGATCATTGACTAATGAAAAAGGTATTGATCTTAGGCGGAAACGGCTATATTGGTAGTAGGCTTAGACAGGTCCTGCGTGATCATCATTTCGTAAAGTCAAACGATATCTGTTGGCATGCTTACGATGAAACCAGCGACCGACGTGATTATCATAAACTTACAGAACAAGAACTAAGTGAGTTTGAAGTTATCATAGTCTTAGCAGGACATTCGAGTGTGCCAAGTTGCAATGGTGCGCTACCTGGGCCTTGGTTAAACAATGTAACTAACTTCACAGATCTATTAGACAAGACTACCGACCAGCTGATTATCTATGCCAGTTCAGCCAGCGTATATGGCAACAGTAAACCGGGCGAGCGACACAAAGAAACCAACACACACTTTACTCCTGTCAACAACTATGATGTGACCAAATATGCATTAGATCAACAGGCAATCATAGCTAACTTACAAGGTAAGCGAGTGATAGGTCTACGTTTTGGAACAGTCAACGGGTGGGCACCTAACCTACGTGTTGATGTGATGATCAACAGCATGTATCACAGTGTGCAGAACGGCACAGGCATACAGGTAATGAATCGGCAGATTAGCCGTGCTATGTTAGGCATTGAAGATCTATGCCGTGCCATCCTACGTTGCATAGAACGACCAATACCAGGTATTTACAACTTAGCGAGTTTCAACGCAACCGTAGGTGATATTGCCAAAGGAATAAGTGATAAGTTAGGCATCAATATTATTGACAAGGGCGTAACTGCTAATGCCTATGACTTTGCTATTGATACGACTTTATTTGAACAAACATTCGACTTTACGTTTAAGGAAACACCTGCTACAATAGTAGATAGCTTATTAGAAAAATATGAACAAGCTACTCCGCAATGGAGAGACAAATATATAATTTATAATTGGGAACGAGATGACTATTATGGAAGACGCCAAACAATTAAATGAGTGCCTTTGCTGTGGCAGTGAAAGACTAAAATTAGTCTTAGATTTAAATGAACAGCCATTAGCAAATAGTTTTAAGAAAACAATGGAAGAAGAAGAACCGTATTTTCCGTTGCGCCTAAATATCTGTGAAGATTGCACGCACCTACAGTTGAGCCATGCAGTAAATCCGGACTTATTATTTAAAAACTATCTATATGTTAGCGGCACAAGCCAAACACTTAAAGACTACTTTGATTGGTTCGCCAGTTATTCATTTGAACATTTTGATGAAACGCCTAAAGCAGTATTGGATATCGCCTGCAACGACGGCACACAGTTAAACAGTTGGAAAAAATTAGGACTAAAGACCTACGGTATCGACCCTGCTGAAAATCTACATCCTATCAGTTCACAAGAACATGAAGTGATCTGTGATTACTTTACAGACAAATATACCTACCACTACAAGAATAAGAATTTAGATATCATCAATGCCCAGAACGTATTCGCACACAACAGCTATCCATTAGAGTTTTTGAAACAGTGTAAAGAGATCATGCATGACAACACTGTGTTGTTTATACAGACCAGTCAAGCTGATATGATTAAGAACAATGAGTTCGATACTATCTATCACGAACATTTGAGTTTCTTTAACGCTAACTCAATGAACGAATTGGCTAAGCGTGCTGGCTTATATCTAACAGGAGTAAACAAAACACCTATCCATGGTAACAGCTATGTGTTTGTATTCCGTAAACAACCACACGACGGAAATCTGCAACAGGTCTTAGATGAAGAGCGCCGTGCAGGGTTACAAGATATGAATACATATCTTGCCTATGCTGATCATTGTGCTACTATCGTAGAAGATCTTAAAGAAACAATCATGCACTATCGCATGTTGGATTATTTAATCGTAGGTTATGGTGCGGCTGCCAAAGGCAACACTTTACTAAACTTTGGTGAGATACATTTAGATTATATCATAGATGATAATCCACTTAAACAGGGATTATACTCACCTGGTATGAGCACACCAGTCGTGCCAATCAGCATCTTAGAGCAACATCAAAACAGCAAGGTAGCATTTGTTCCATTAGCTTGGAATTTCTTTAGTGAAATCCGCAAGAAAATCAAAAGCAATCGTGATGTTGAAACAGATGTATTCATCAGATACTTTCCAACTATCAGTATAGAATAATGAAGAAAACCATACTCTGTCATTTCTATAATGAGGAATACATGTTGCCATGGTTTCTCAATCACCACAAGCAGATATTTGATCATGGTGTGATGATTGATTATCATTCAACTGATCGTTCGGCTGAAATCATCAGAGATCTATGCCCTACGTGGGATATAGTAGTCAGCGATAATCCCAACTTCCAAGCAGACATGATTGACTATGAAGTCATGCGATTAGAACAAAATATTGAAGGATGGCGCATTTGTCTTAATGTTACAGAGCTGATGATCGGTGACTATAGCCTAATGGATGACCAACCCAATCAACAACTGTTATTACCCAGCATGTTCTATGTTGACTGTGACCGACAACGCCCTGTGGATACAAATATTCCTTTGTATAAACAAAAAACAGATGGGTTTAGTTTCGAAGGTAGTTATGTTACTGCAAGAGAAACCAGCAACTTCCGTGAACGCCGTGCTCGCAGTCTGCATAATATGCCTGTTCAGTATCCGATACCTGGGCGCCATTATGAAGAATATAACACCAAAGAACTTGTAATATTCTATTATGGGTGGTGCCCATTTAATGAACAATCATTAGCACGTAAACTACAGATACAAACACAGATTCCCTTAGTCGATCGTCAACGCAACTGGGGATTCCATCACATCACTAATAAAGAAACACTTGAGTATAGATTAGAACATGAATTTATTCCACGCTCAAGAAATCTACAACATGAGACTGAATACTATGTTACCAAACATGAAAATTTTCCAAATTTACTTTAAGCCAGAACTGATAGTCTATTGTGACCCACACTTTGTGCCTTTAGATAACACAGCTAACCCACGCCCGGAACTTCGTGAGTGGGACGTATGGGATCGTGAGTATGATCAGTTGATGGCTAGTGATCTTGAATATTGGGGATTTGTCAGCTGGAAGTTCAAAGAGAAAACCAATCTCACAGGACAACAGGTATACGATTTTATTAACGCCTATCCTGGACAGGATGTTTACTTACTTAATCCCTGCATATTAAATGAAGCCTTATTTGCTAACTCATGGGAGCAAGGAGATTTCCATCATCCTAACATCTCAGCGATTGGAAATAAATTCCTTAAGAAAGTTGGATATGGTGATGTTGATGTGAGACTGATGCTGTTGGATCGTAACACCACAGTGTTTGCTAACTATGTAGTTGGTAGTCGCAAGTTCTGGACTAAGTTTATGGAATTTAGTCGCAAGTTGTTCACAGAAGCAGAGGCTGATCCCCTATTCAAACAAGAAGTATTTGGTGCTGGAGGTAGCAACTATGCACATGACAAGTCATTGCCAAATTTTACATTCTTAATCGAAAGACTGATACCTACATTCATTGAACTTGAAGGATTGAGTGCAGTGGGATTCAAACATTCGCCTGATACATTGGCTATGAAGTATCAACCCTATGCTGATGATATCATGGCACTTAGTGACTTAAAAGTCGCCGTAAATCGTTACAGTTCAGACGAATTATACGATATTTGGAACTTTTATCGCCACAAATTCTTAGGCCAAAATCAAGGCATTTTAAATTTAGAATAGTTATCCTATATTTTGGTTAGTTTTATACGTATAAAACTCTGGATTCTCGTGACTACATAATACTACGTTCGGAGGATTTAGAATGAGTAATAACCAAACCGAATCAAGATACTATTGCGCAGGGAGATATTGCACAGTGAGAGAAAGTTGTCATAGACACACATCAAGCGTACATGTTAACAACGCAGAATTTAACGACTATGATCTAGTCCATATGAAAGAAGGCATAACTAAACCATGCCAATTCTTTATCGATCGCAACGCCGCTACAGGCGTTAATTCAATCTAAGGTAATCGCCTTAAGACAAATACTAACAGGAGGGAAAGATATGAGCGTGATCTCACGTTTCAAAAAAATACTGACCTGGACAATAATGTCCACAACGGTTATAGCACTAACGACGATGCCCACAGCGATGGGTAGCGAAGATAGAGATTTTGGCTTTAAGATAGTCAAACAACAAGAGGCTAAAGTTTCACGACAACTTGCCTGCTTGGCTCGTAATGTATTTTATGAAGCAGGCAGTGAACCCATGGCAGGACAGATGGCAGTGGCACAGGTTACTGTAAATCGTGCCCGTAGCGGCTTGTTTCCAAATGACTTATGTGCGGTAGTGTCTCAGTCAACAACCATCGAAGGTGACAAGGTCTGTCAATTTTCGTGGATGTGTGACAGCCGAATAAACAAAAATAAAATTATCAGTAAAAACAATCCCAGCTACATTGCCGCTAAGAAAGTCTTAGTCGACGGTGAAAAGGTAGCTAAGATTGATCAAAACGTCATGTGGTTCCACGCCGCAGACATAGAAGTAAATCCACGCTGGCCACACAAGGTTGCTACTAAAATTGGTAACCATGTGTTCTACAAACGAGAGAAATAACTTGACTTTTTTCTATCACTCGTGTATAATACATGCATGAGTGATAGATTCCAAGACCCAAATTGGGGACCTTACGGTAACCCAAATCATGATACCAGCACCCCACGCCAGCTGAATGAACTGCATCAAAACAGATGGTATAACAACGGTGCAGACCGTCCATTATTCCATGACGGAGTTGACACCAAAGTCAGCGTTTGGACTATATTTTGGGTCATAATGGTAATTATAATTCTAAGCGGGTTCAGTGAAACTGCCCGCGGGTTAGTGTTCTACGGAGTTAATATTGCTGAACATTGGTATTCAGCAGTAGATTCACTTTTAGACACATTAGGTGCACCTAAACTACCTTAACACATAAATAATGGTATAGCTACACAATGGCTATATTTTTTTAACTATGCCCAAAAGGCGAAAGGAAGTAAAATGGAAAAGCAAGACAACTTATCCGACTTAGCACACGAAGCTATGGTCGCAAGTATCCCTGCTAAACCAATCCAACCACAAGCAGAAACACCTTGCGCAGATGATGACAAGGCCTGCACAAAACGCTGGATTGATAGTTTTAGCGACTGCTGTTAATCAAAATAATTTTATAGCCGTTGACCTTGGTCGATAAATATTGTAAAATGTATTATCAACTAGGGGTCAATGATGACTGTAGAATTCCATCGAATCGAGAACTGCCACGTAGTTCATAAACCTTGGGGAACAGAAACTTGGCTAATGCCAGGATCTGATGTTTACCCTTTTGCTCTAAAAGAACTTATACTCAAAGCTGGGTTCGTAACCAGCCTACAAGTTCACCAATTTAAATCAGAAAGTATCCATTTACATGTTGGCAATGGTGCGTTGATTTATCATCCTGAGCCTTTTGATTGCGAACGTTTCTTAGCAGGTGGATACTCACCAGAAGAAATCGACAAGATTAAAAGTGAATTAATCACACAAGAATTAGCACCAGGCGCTGTATTCCACACACCACCCTGCACTATACACCGTATGGTCGCGTATGATGATTTACATTACACAGAAGCAAGCACTACTCAATTAGATGACGTGATACGCCTTGAAGATTCAGCAAATAGAGGACACGGAAGGATAGCGGCAGAACATGAACAACACTAAACTCACAGTATTAATCTTAGCCGCAGGGTATGGTCGACGCATGGGACCATTTAGCCGTATGGTGCCTAAGGCCCTAATCCCTTACGATAATAAACCTTTGATCAGCCACATCATTGAAAAGTTTGATGACACTACCAGATTCGTCATTGCCTGTGGACACATGGGACAGTTGATCAAAGACTATGTCAGTGTTGTCCATCAGGACAAAGACGTGGTATTTGTTGATATTCCTAACTATGCAGAAGGTGACACAGGACCCGCTACCAGCATACAGATGTGTAGCAAATACATACGTGGTGGATTCATGTGGTTAGCCTGTGATACCCTATTTGATTTCAAATTTGAAGATAAACTTGATCACAATTGGATCGCTGTTCACCCAGTTGACAGCGATATAGCACAGGACTACTGCTGGATTGAACGTGAAGGTAATGATATTATCTCAGTTCATAATAAAAAATCTAGCAAGACTGCTGTGGATGCATTCGTAGGCATGATGTATGTTAAAGATGATGAATATCTACACAATCTACAGGCCCGCCATGCTAAAGAAACCTATGAAGGATTTAAAGGCTTAGATCTACAGGCACACACTATCCGCGGGTGGAAAGACTTTGGCACTTATGAAAAATGGGAAGAACTATCAAGTGAGTTTACAGATGTGAGTTTCCCTAAACCTAACGAATTATTCTACAATGACAACGGCAAGATCATCAAGTTCTGGACAGATCCTAAGCAGGCAGAAATGCGTGTGAAACGTGCTGAATGTAATCCAGAAGCTATGCCAACAAATGTAGAACGTTCTGGCCAGTTCTTGATACATGACTTCGCCAAAGGTGATATCGTCTACAATCAATACACACCAGAAGTGTTTGAAAAGATGCTTAACTGGTGTGAAAACACACTGTGGAAAGACGCACCGCCAGAAGAAAACAGTGATATCAATCATCTAAACATCTGTCATAATTTCTACTATAAAAAGACCATGGAACGTGTTGAACAGTTCCGTGTGAAATATGCTGATTGGTCAGAGCCGTGTGTGGTCAATGGCAAAGAAGTCCTAAGCATTGATCAATACTTGGAAAAGATTGACTTTACTTGGTTATGCACAGAAACTTCCTGGAAGTTTATCCACGGTGATCTACACTTTGATAATACTATCTATGACCGAGCACAATATATTGGCAGTCTGGATGTAATGAGCTTGTCAGATAAACCTTTAGATCGTTTTACTGCTATTGATTGGCGCACTGATTTTGGTGGCGCATTATATGGTGATCAATACTATGACTTGGCTAAGATGTTAGGAGGTCTACATCTTAGCTATAAAGATATCAAACACGAACACTATAACTATAAAGAACGTAATGACTATGTTACACTTGAAATACCAAGTGTTAAAGACGTTCAAATATATGAAGAAATTCTACAGCGTTGGGTCCAATCAAAAGGACTTGATTGGCGTAAAGTAAAAACCTTAGTGCCAATCATCTACTTGAACATGAGCCCATTACATGAAGCACCGTTTGACAAGTTCTTAGTAGCACTTGCTCAATATCACTTTAGCAAGGTATTGAACTAATGTATAAACGATTTATCATGGATGTAGATGGGGTACTAAATGATGGCATGCTCTATTGGGGTCATGATGGGAAACCATTCAAGGCCTTTGGTAACTACGATCACGACGGACTAAAACTCCTACGTAAGCACGTTGAAATAGAGTTTGTTAGTGCTGATGAAAATGGCTGGCCTATCACCTACAATCGTATCACAACTCATATGAAGTTTCCTGTTACGATGGTAAAAGAAGCAGACAGACTGGATTGGGTATTATCAAAAGGTGATCCCAACGAAACAGTATTCATGGGTGACGGACCTTACGATGCGAAAATCTTCCCTCACGTGGGATTGAGTATAGCCCCAGCACAAGCATGGAGAACTGCGATTAGCAAGGCCTCGTATGTAACACCACGCGAAGGTGGTAAAGGTGCTGTAATGGACGCCTGCGTGTATATTATGGATAAAATGGGAATAGAACATGGATTTTAGATTAGGATTTGGACCAATGAGTCCGGAAGCAATTAAAGCGATTTGCACATACACACATGATACAAAACGTCCACTAATGATTATCGCAAGCCGTAATCAAGTAGATGCAGAATCAGGTTATGTAATGACCACACCAGAACTGCGTAAGTTATTAGACACATTACCAACTGATTACATTTGGATGTGTCGTGACCATTGCGGTCCTTACTTCCTTGACACGGAAAAAGGTCTTAGTCTTAAAGACGCAGTAGAAGCAACTAAGAAAACCATTGCCTACGATATTGAACAAGGCTTTGATCTAATACACATTGATACCAGCCGTGTTGATGATACCTATGGCATCGCAGAAGAATTGTTTAAGTTCTGTATAGATCTGAACCCCAACATCCGTTTTGAATTTGGCACAGAAGAAAATGTAGGTGTAGCCGCGGGTGCTATCAAGTATCGTGAAGATGTAGCATTTGCTAAGAACATGCCTAACTTAGAATTTGTTGTAGCACAAACAGGTAGCCTATGCCATGAAGATCATCAAGCAGGTACATTTGAAATTGACACTGTCAGAGATTTAGTTAAAGTCGCTAATGACAACGGTGTTAAACTAAAAGAACATAATGCTGATTATTTGTCAGCTGATCAAATACGTCTACGTCGTGCGGCAGGTGTGCATGCTATGAACATCGCTCCACAGCTTGGTGTCATACAGACTAAACTACTAAAAGAACTTTGCCTACAGCGTGCAGGTGACGCATTATGGAATAACTTTAGTCGAGTAGTATTAGCCAGCGGTCGTTGGCGTAAATGGACAGACAGTGATCAAGATGAACAGAAAGTCATCGTAGCAGGTCACTACTGTTTCAATACACCAGAATACCGTGCGATATTATCTGCACTTAGTCAGCACACCAATTGGGAAGAAGAAATACAAACTGCCCTATGGTATGTGTTTAATCAATATACCACCAACCTACAGTTCTAATGAAAGTATTATTCAACGTTAAGATTACCGATGTCCGCATGGGCTATCCATACCGCAGAGCCGGATGGATGCCTAATCCGGAACGCTTCGATGTGTTCCGCTACTGCCTAGCCAGCACTGCTGTGCTAGAGCCACTGGTCAGCCAGTTTATATTTTGCATTACGTTGGCTCCCGAGCTGGCTCATAGACAAGCTGAACTAGACGACTATCTACGCTCTTTATATCCTGCGGACAAACTAATCGTCATATGGAAACGCTGTGACTTTGGTCGTGATTGGCGTCAGGTGTGTGACCAATACTTAGATGATCCTGATGAGATCGTATGGTTAGCCTGTAATGATGATCATATCTTTATCGACACTAATCTTGATATAGTAGAAAGTGCCATTAACCATCTGACTTTAGATCCTAGTCCTAATGCTGTCGTATATTACAGCCATTGGCCAGAACAGATGCGTATGAGCAAACACTATAATGGTGAGTTGACTGCTGATGGTGACTTTATTCGTTATGACTGGGAAACCTATGATGGCATCATGATGCTCAAAGCTGGTCGCTTGAAACAGTATTGGGAACGTGATTATGGCGATGCCCTGATGTTCAAGGTTGACTATCTTGGCGCACATCACGGATACGTATGTCCTGGACCAGTCTATGCACCAACTAAAGAAATAGTCCGTCACTATGAAGGTTACAGTCATGTGAATGACAATATGGCTCAGACCTTGGAAAATATCGTTCCACCACTATATATCCCACCAGGCTTCTTTGAGAATGATATCAAGATCGCTATTGGATTCTATGAGCGTGATGATAGCTGGACTAACTTCAACCCAGCTGCGGAATGGTTATATAATAGTAAACCTACCGGCACAGATTACCGTTGGGTAGAAGAAGATATTCCCCTATTCTGGCAGAATCGTTTAGGCCTAGTTACCCATAGTCCAAATTACGATAAACAACTAAACTATCAAGCCCGTGACACTGCATTTATAGTCGCTACCCATGTACCTATGAAATGCTATAATATCGAGTTTGGCCTAGAAAATCCCCATCCAAAAGAGTGGTTCAAAAAACACCTACTAAGCTAAAATTTTGGTTGACAACTTAACCAAAAGAGTCTATAATTGCACTTGTAAACTTAATAAAGGAGCAAGACAAATGGACATTTTAGCAATCAAAAACGAAGCAGAAGTAGCCGCAAATTTAGCTCAAGCAGACTTTCTACAAAAACACGGTGAAATGGCCTACTGTGGTTTTGCCTGGGTTGATGTATATGTAGAACGCACTAACTCAAAACAAGCTAAACTTCTTAAAGAAATTGGGTTTAAAAACAGCTGGAAGCGTAAGTGCTTGAATCTATGGAAAGTGGGTAATTATCATGGCCAAAGCATGGACGTTTTAGAAGCTGGTGCTCGTGCCTATGCAGAAGTCCTAAGTAAGCATGGTTTCCGTGCTTATATGGGTTCACGTGCTGACTAAATTTTGGTTGACAGTTTGGTAAAATTAGTGTATAATTATACTTAATTAGACAATAAAGGAGCGGACAATATGTTTGAAACTTGTGTAAAACAGTTGGTAAAAGTAACCCTTACTAACCAAAAGGTTACTACAGAGTTCTACAACGGCACCTTGTTTGTGGCCACAATTACGGAAGATCAAGCCCGTTCAGTGTTCCATGCACTAAGCAAATCGTTAGGCTTAGGTAAAGTCCAAATTAGCCCTATTGGTGATACGGGCGAATACGCTTACGATTTCGTATAATAAATCAATGACTTACATAGCCCAAAATCCGGTTGACAACAGCTGGATTTTGTGCTATAATGCTATTATAAAAATAAGAAAGCTAATAGGCTTCACACTAACTTTTAAGGAGCAATTATGACAGGTTTTGTAAAAATCAAAAACGGTAGCTACCGCAATCAGGCTATTCAAAATGAAGTATTTCCATTAGTAAAACAATATCAGTTAGGTAGTAAAGGTGGCTTTATCACCGTAGACGGCACTGGCCGTTTTGGTAAAGACAAAATACGTGTAAGCATCGCAACACCTCAAGAGTATGAATTTGTAGATGCTACAGAATACACAGGCACTATTCCATCTGCTACACCAGACGTTCATGCAGGTCAGTCTGATGAAGAACGTATTAAAGAAATTGGTGAACGTTTTGAAATCTTAGAAAGCATGACCAAGGCTTGCTTGAATGGTGACATCCGAGCACTTATCGTATCAGGCCCTCCAGGGGTGGGTAAGTCATACATCGTAGAAGAACAGATTGAAAAAGCCAGCCTATTCCAGCAGGTAGCAACAAAGAAACCTAAACAAGAAGTTGTTAAAGGTAGTGCGTCAGCTATTGGCTTGTATAAAAAACTATTTGAATACAGTGATGAAAATTCAGTGTTAGTCTTAGACGACTGTGATGCGGTATTGTTTGATGACGTAGCACTAAACTTGCTTAAAGGTGCATTAGACTCAGGTAAGTCACGTAAGATCAATTGGTTGTTAGAATCACGTGTGCTTAAAGATGAAGGTATTCCTAACAGTTTTTGTTTTAAGGGTGCTGTGATCTTTATCACTAACTTGAAGTTCGATCAAGTTAAGTCTCAACGCTTAAAAGATCACTTAGAGGCCTTGCACTCACGTTGTCATTATTTAGATTTGACATTAGATACAATGCGTGATAAAATCCTACGTATCCGTCAGATTGCTAAATCAGGTGCACTATTCCAAGAAATGGATATCAGTGACGTTGGGCAAGATGAGATTATCGACTTCTTAGACGCTAATCAGAATCGTGTGCGTGAGATGAGCTTGCGTATGGCTATCAAGATTGCACAGTTGTATAAGAGCTTTCCATTAAACTGGCAGGCTATGGCTAAAACAACTTGCTTTAAGACAGCTTAATGCGTCATAGGACTACAACTAAGGTCTACGGTTGGTTAAAGTTGGTTAAGAAAACCAACCCTAAGACTGGGCGTAGACACTACAGTGTGATAGCAGATGCTTATCAATACTCGGGTTGGATCAGTGGACAGGTCACCAGACAAAGGCTCATAGACTTACACGAAGAGTGGCGCGATCATTTTGATCCTGCTCGTAACCGCGGTATGAAGCTGACACTTAGTTGGAAGTTTAGTAATAAAACACAAGCAGAACAGTTGATAACTATGGCCTTATTAAAATGGGGAGAACGTGATGTGGCGTGAGAAATATATACGCTGGCAGTATGTGATAATCGCACTGAACGCAATAGTCAGTTTGCTACAGATTTGGTTTACCTACGGACATTACATCAAACACGAATACTGGTTGATGTTGGCAAGCGTATTCTTTTTTGTATTCAATGGTTGGTTTGCTTGGCGCGGTTATAAGCAACTGCGAGAAATGCAAGCAGAATTAAAGGCTGAAGTATGGCGCACACTACAAACACCAAGTGAGGTCCTAAGATGAGATTAGCAATGGCAATGATGTATAATTTAATCCTACTGGTGGGAACTGCTTACCTGGTAGGGTGGCAAGGTTGGAGTGGGTGGTGGTTCCTATTCACCATGCTATTATTAGCAAGCGGCAAAGACGACTGTAAGACAGGTCGTAATTTTTACAAGGAGTAATGTATGTGGTATCAAAATATATGGACTAAGAAAATTGGGTTATTTTTAGTATTAGCACTATTGTATTCACTATTGCCTGCAACTATCCAACAATTAGTTGGTTGTTTCGCAGTAGGTTGGATGTTTGTAGACATCGCTGATAAGGTGTTTAACTAATATGGAATGGCAAGAATATTTTCGTTTAGGTAGCCCACTTACCACAGGCGAGGCATTCGCCCTGATGTGGTTTTTAGGTGCTGTATTTGGTTACTGTGCAGGTCGTGCTCATGCGGCATGGATCACGCTCAGCAACTTTATCAAAACTAATACCAGGGTTTAATAATCCAGATATATACTTGTAACAATTTCTATCACACTTTCTATTGTCTAGCTCCTAGTGTGATAGCCTCAAAGCCCAGATAGAAATATTTGGGCTTCTTTTTCAGTTGACAATCAGTTTTAACAATGGTATAATAATAGTATGTTAACCTTTCCACACGTCGAAGACTATCTTGAATACTTAGCTGGATATGAAGTCAGTTTATCGGCTTTGCTACAGCCGCAGAATACTAATCGCATTAGCCTGGCTCGCTATGACATACAGATAGTCAACAGCATGGCTAATAACACCATGTTCGGCACGGCCCTAACCGATAAGCAAAGTGAGTTAGCCTGCAAGTTAATACTTAAATACCGCAGGCAATTTGCCAAGCAAGGGGTAGATGTTACACCTATCGAAAATCCCCAGTTCCGCATACCGCCGCGCCAGATTGACAGGACCAAAGCCATATGGTTAGAAGATTCTCAGATCAAGGTTAAATTCCCTTACGATCAGACTATGATCAAGCAGATACAAGAATTTAGGGAATCCAGCCAAGGGTCAGCAGGGTATAATCATACCTCTAAATTATGGACCTTAGGCTTAACAGAATACAATGTTAATTGGATAGTGACTTGGGGCACAGCTAATCAATTTGAGATCACCGCTGATGTGCAAGAACTATTTGACAAAATTATTGCTTGTGAACAGCAACCTTTTGAAATAGAATTAGTCCAACGTGCTGATAGATATGAAATTACCAATGCACCAGACAGTCTGATAGACTACGTAAATAAACATTTAGGTGGGTTTGGATTAGATAATATAACTAAGTTAGTAGATCACTGCGGTATCTTAGGCTATACACGTAGCAACGAAGTGTTTATGGATCCAAGATTATCTACTAACACTGCTATATTAAGCATGTTCCATTCGCATAATATGGACCCAACGGAAGAAAACATTAATAAGATCTTCGACTATGCTGAAGAAACAAATAGGTATCCTATTTGCATTTACAATCCTACATTGATAGATATGGATCTGTCGAGATTTGCAGAAAAAGACATCGTGAGATTCGACCGGAATGGTAAGACTAAGACTAGCGATTATGACCCATATGGTGTTAAAGTAGTATATGCTCAGAAGATTCCTGCAAGTTGGGATTTTCCTGTGCCCTTGTTAGTGTCAACATTTGAAATGATGTTTGGTGGGCGTAAGATGAGCTGGACCAACAAAGCAGAGCGCATAATATATCTCACAGATTCAAAACTAAGGAATAAAAACTAATGGCTGTAGCCAGATTACTGATCAAAGATGAAGTTAATGTAAAGATAGAAGGCCTTGATTTGCATGAACGCAAAGAACTTAGCAATAAGTTCAAATATGAAATCCCAGGCGCTCGTTACCTACCAGCAGTTCGGTTGGGTCGATGGGACGGTAAGGTAGCTTTCTTCCAACTAGGTGGTAGCACTTATATCAACTTACTACCTGAGATCATTACCTACTTAGATGGTCAAGGTTACAGCATAGAAGTAGAAGACTTCCGTGAATATAAAACACAGTATGAGTTTGCGCAGGTAAACGAAAATACATTCAGTCACATTAACTGGCCTGCTAAACACCCAATGGCAGGACAGCCAATTGTTCTACGTGACTATCAAATTGAAATTATCAACAAGTTCTTAGCCAATCCACAATGCCTACAAGAAGTTGCTACAGGCGCAGGTAAAACCTTGATCACGGCTGCACTAAGTTATAGCTGTGAGCCACATGGGCGCACTATCGTTATCGTTCCAAACAAATCATTAGTAACACAAACAGAAGCAGACTATATCAACATGGGATTGGACGTTGGAGTTTACTTTGGAGATCGTAAAGAGTTTGGTCGCACACATACTATCTGCACTTGGCAAAGTCTAAACATTCTATTAAAAGGTAGTCGTAATCACGAAGTAGACATTACCATTGGTGAGTTTTTACAGGACGTGGTCTGCGTTATGGTTGATGAAGTGCATATGGCCAAAGCAGATGCGCTTAAAACACTGCTAACTGGGGTAATGGCACATATACCTATTCGCTGGGGATTAACTGGCACAATACCTAAAGAAGATTACGAATTTATGAGCCTAAAGTGTTCAATAGGAGACGTTATTGGCCGTCTAAGTGCCAGTGAATTACAAGAGCAGGGTGTATTAGCAAACTGTCATGTAAATGTTCTACAACTTGTTGACCATGTAGAATATCGAGATTATCAAAGCGAGCTCAGATACTTGCTAGAAACAGACGGACGTTTAGACTATATCGCACAGCTGGTAGAAACGATTCGTAAAACAGGTAATACCTTGGTATTAGTTGATCGACTGGCACCAGGAAAAGCCCTGGTAGACCGTATCAAAGATTCAGTATTCGTTTCAGGAGGAACCAAAGCAGATGATAGAAAAGAACAATATGACGACGTTGCGACAATGGATGACAAAGTTATTGTCGCTACTTATGGTGTTGCCGCTGTTGGCATTAACATTCCTCGTATTTTTAATCTTGTTCTCGTTGAGCCTGGTAAATCATTTGTTCGAGTTATTCAGTCAATTGGGCGAGGCATTAGAAAAGCTGAGGACAAAGATTTCGTCCAAATCTGGGACATAACATCAACATGTAAGTTTGCCAAACGGCACTTAACAAAAAGAAAGCAATTTTACAAGGAGGCGAACTACCCATTTGTCGTTGAAAAGGCAGATTGGCAATAAGATATGTATATACTAACATTAGAAAACCAAGCCTATGAAATGAATGAGATTCCGGATGAAGTTGAGGATCTGCGTTTCGCTATATTAGACAACAGCGATCCAAAGAATCCCGACTACTTCTTTATTCCATTGATATTTTTAGAATCATTTAATAGTCCAGCATTGGTATTAAATATCGGCGGCAACTTAGTTAAGATGCCTGTAGACTGGCAGGTGTTGATCGGCGAACCTGATTTCGGTGACTTAGAAGTTATACCGTTAACATCGATTAATGATCGTGGGTTTAGTGTGTTTACCTTTAATCCGTTGGACAGCTTTAAACCAGAATTCCATCCAATTGAGATCGTAGATATCTACCAAGACGTCAAATGGTATTTTCCAAAACTGCGTCCAGGTCAGATGTTAGCAGTGCCTATTACAGAAGGTCAGCATCCACTATGTGCTTATTTTGTTAAAGATATATCACGACAAAGCGAAGTCGTAGACTACGGAAAGATATGGTAAAGAATAAAATTTGGCGTATTTGGGCTAAAGCCCTGGGACAAAAAGAAGGCCGCACAGACGACGAAGCAGATCGTATTGCCTTGATACGAACTTTGATAGTCCTATTTTATATTGTCACTAACCTGTTTATCATAGCAGGTGTCATCAGGCATTGGTAAATGGGTAAGTTAAAACCGGGCGCAACTTACGTATACGAAAGCCCAGACGGGGGAGATACAATCTACGCTCGAGAAGCTGGTGCGCCCGACAGTGAACGAGTAATGATTGGTCAGAATCTGAACGCTAAAGAACGGATTAATCAACGCATGTGGAATGAAATATATCCAAAAAGGAATTTGAATCCAGCATTGACAGAAGCTGTAGAAAAATGTATAATTATATATAAGCTCTCAGAGGACTATAAAGATGGCATTTAACCCAAATCAATTCAAGCAGAAAAAGAAACGAGCGGTAGACCCGAATGCACCACCTCGACCAAATTTGCTTAGCCAAGATAAAAAATTACGTGAACAGACAGCGGCCGTAGATAGACTATTGCGCTTAGTAGAACGACAACAAGATCAAATTGAAAGCCTACAGAGCAAATATCAAACCATGCAGTCAAGTATAGAACGGATACTTAACTATCTCAGCAAAGGGTGGAGCAAGAAGTGAGTAGCAGTTTAGAAATCAAGTATGAAATGGCGGCATTTGATCGCAAGGATCGCGATTATTATGATAACTTTACTGACGAAGATCGTAAAAAATTCAGCACGTATCTCATGCTAAAATATGGAGCCAATGTTAGTGGCAGTGCAGATATGCAGGCCTATTATCTGATGGCTACCAATGAGCGTGTGAATAAAAACTTTTTTGATATTAACAAGCATACCAAACTACAATGGTTGACCTGCACTACAGTAAGTCCAGGCATGGGAGGGCAATTCCATTATTGGCTAAATGCCAAAAAGAAAGAAGGTGATAACAAGAGCCAAAAGTTCTTGGCTAAATTGTATCCCGCAATGAAAGCAGATGAAATAGATCTATTAGCGAAAATCAATGATAAACGAGATATTGCAGACATGGCACGAAACCTCGGATTTGATGACAAGTCAATTAAAGCCGAGCTATAAGTGCAGATATTGTGACAAAGAGTTCCGCAAGGAATCAACTCTTGCGGCGCATCTCTGCGAAGAAAAACGTCGCTGGCAACAGGAAAAAGAAACAGGAGTCCAATTTGGACTCCAGGCATACCTACGCTTTTATGAACTCACACAGGGATCGGCTAAGATGAAATCATATGAGGATTTTGTCAAGAGTCCTTACTATCGTGCATTTGTAAAATTTGGTCGTCATATGGTAGGTATACGTGCTGTTAATCCTCGCATGTTTATAGACTATGTGATCAAGGAAAACAAAAAATTAGATCATTGGACGCATGAAAAAGTATATTTAGAATATCTTAAAGGTTATATGCGTAAAGAAGCAGTTCAAGATGCACTTGAACGTGCCCTAAAGGAGATGCAGGACTATGCAGATGAATTGGGAGAATTTAAAAACGGATTTAGTGATTACTTTAGGTTTGGTAATGCTAATCGCATTTGCCATCATATCGCTAATGGCAGGGTTAGTCCTTGGATTGTCTATAACTGTGCCAGCGGTGTTGATTTCCTTGATCAACTAAATGAAGAACAGATTGGAATAATACTTCCTTGGATAGATCCAGATTATTGGCAAAGGAAATTCCAAGATTATGTGGCAGATACAGAATGGGTAAAGAGCATATTACGGGAGGCGGGCCTATGATCGCTGATGAATTGCGAGTGTTGTTTGATGAAATCAGGGCAGATCTCATGATGGTAAGGGCAGATGTGACACTGATCAATCATGACCTGCTGGAAATACGCAAGCAATTGGATAGGATTGAAATGTTAAGCATGCCACAACAAGAAAGCATAGGCATAGCCCCTAATACGCCGCCGCCAAATTTCATACCCCCGGAGATGATGTGAAGTTTAAGAGTGATATTGACATAGATTTTGCAGATCGCGAACAAGCACTGCGCTTATTGGATGTCATTCCCGCCAGCATTATTCGAGATGGAAAACTAACTCGACACAATACAGGTGTATACGCAACAGATATTCCAGTAGATCCTGTAGCTGGATCATCTGGCTTAGATTATGAAGCAGCAGAAGATCGCGGTTATATGAAACTGGACCTTTTGAATGTGCATGTGTATAAACAGGTGCGAGATGAAGCACATTTAATTGAGTTAATGCGTGAGCCAGACTGGGCTAAATTATATGATCCTGCAATATGCGGTCAGTTGATCCATGTTAACAATCACTATGATACCTTGTTAAAGATGCCTGAGCCCGTGGATACTATTCCTCGCTTGGCCATGTTCTTAGCAATTATTCGTCCCGCGAAGCGACACCTAATAGGTCGAACTTGGAAAGAAGTTAGTGCTACTATTTGGGATAAAGTTGAGGGCGAATATGCGTTTAAAAAGTCACACGCGGTGGCGTATGCTCAATTGGTTGCGGTAAATCTTAACCTACTTTGCGAACAAGCGTTATCGAACGACGCTTAGATCTTTTCTGTGCTATTTCTTTAAGACTAACGTAAGGTCCGTGTTGTATTGCTACATCCTTGCTGTTAAATGTTTTCAAACAGATCCTAAATTCTACCCAATCCTGCTTTAGGAATACATTGATGGGCACCAGCCTATTGCTTTCCCACCACCATTGCTCAGCCAAGGCTAAGAACTGTGTTTTTTGTTCTAAAGTGCGCAGAGCTGCATAGTCATAGATAGTGGTTATAACTTCGTCTGAATTCTGTATGATGCCAATATAGTCGTTACCGCCGTAGGTAATGTAGCTGATAAATGGGTATTGATCTAAGAGTTTCTTGTAACTATCTTCCATAGGAACCGCGATAAATATACTAAAGAGATCGAGACGAAAAGTGCCAACAATCACAAGTTATTTATATCTTCAAAAAGCCACTATAGAAGTTTTGGACTTTTCCAATCCCACACTTAAACCGAGGAACAGACCCGTGTATGCACGCCCAATAAAAGTTTATCAAGGCATAGATAATCCTATGCAGTTAATCGTTAAAAATCAGGATCAGAAACCCGCTAATCTGGTGGGCTACAGTGTGCGCATAGACATACAAGATCCCGTAAATGAAGTCACAGCCTATAGCTTTACAGCCAACGGACAGGCACAATACAGCAATTTAGTAGCAGGAACCACGACAGTTTTATTTACAGCTAACATAGTGAACAGCTTGGATCAGAGATTTTACAAACTAACTACCAGACTGATCAAATCCGCAGACAATTCGGAAGCACCTTTGTATATGGACGATAACTTTAATGTTCCTTTAGATCTTGAAGTCCTACCTGCTTACTACTCTACTACTGTGCCTATTACCAATGTCACAGAAACTGTCATTGATCCAGGAATTTTACCATAATGGCTATAAGCTACGCAAACATACAGGTTACCAAGGTCTTAACCCTGCGTGGTAACACCATACAGAACAATCGTTACACGGGCCTGCCTGGTGAGATAACTGTTGATACTGAAGCCAAGACCATACGCATACACGATGGTACGACACCTGGCGGTAATGTCATACAAGGTGCTAGCGGAGCCAGCAGTTATGCTAATGCAAATGTTAAAGTATACCTAACAGCATTCGATGGTAATATAATCCCCAGTGCTAATGCAGTCTACAGCTTAGGCACGGTTACCAATCAATGGAAGAGCCTATTTGTTA
>Ga0214919_10003926_pt1 | contig 22064 bp, 20 predicted proteins | sample LL1503_MetaG_FD_177994 | JGI IMG/M metagenome (GOLD analysis project Ga0214919, IMG submission 177994) | Freshwater microbial communities from Lake Lanier, Atlanta, Georgia, United States - LL-1503 | ecosystem: Environmental > Aquatic > Freshwater > Lake | place: USA: Georgia | collected... | reverse complement strand
AGCGATCCGGGGCATTTGTTGATGGCCGCTGGAGGCAGCCCGCTGGAGGCACTGGCCTGGGCAGCCGAGGGCTTGAGCCCGGCTTTGCTGTCCGAACTGCCGCGGCGTATCTCGGCGGGCGACGCATCGCCGTTGGCGGGCAGGGCGCTGCCACGGGTGATCGATCTGCTGCTCAAATTGGCCCATGATGTGCAGGTCTTGGCGGCGGGCGGCAGCCCGCGGTTTTTTGCGGTCGAGCAGTTGCCGGTCGGCGTCGACCTGTCAGCGCTGAAAGCCTGGCAGCACGAACTGATGCGCGCGGCGCGGCACGATGAGCATCCCTGGAATGCCGGTTTGCTGATCGAATCCCTGGTCAGCCAGGCGGCCGGGCTTTGGTTGCGCCAACCCCAGACTGGCGCTCGCAGACTGGCGCTCGCACAAGCGGCGGCGCCTCGCTAAACTTCGCACGATGAGCGAGACCAGCCTGCCCGGCCATCCACTGGAGTCGCAAGGTGCGCGGCCCAGCGTGATCCAACTCGTCTTCCGAGAGAAGGGCGCGCTCTATGCGGCCTTCATCCCCTTGTTCAGCGAGGGCGGTTTGTTCGTTCCTAGCCATCGGGCTTACCAGCTTGGCGACGACATCTACCTGCTGCTGTCCTTGCCCGACGACCCACAGCGCTACCCGATGGCAGGCAAGGTTGCCTGGATCACACCCGCCAACGCATCGGGCGGACGTACGCAGGGCGTGGGCGTGCGATTTCCTGTCGACGACAAATCGCGCCAACTCAAGCTAAAAATCGAGCAGATACTGGGCACCCAAATCGCTTCCTCCAAACCGACCCAGACCGTCTGACTTGCAGCGCGGACGGCGCGCCGTATCCCCCGAGACTCCCCACGATGTACGTCGACTCCCATTGCCACCTGAGCTTTCCTGAGCTGCGCGTGCGCATCGATTCACTGCGCGCCGACATGGCCGAGGCCTTGGTGGACCGCGCGCTGGTGATTTGCACCACGCTAGAGGAGTTCGATGTGGTGCACGGCCTGGCGCTGGCGCATGACAACTTCTGGTGCACCGCCGGTGTGCATCCAGACAACGAGGGCGTTGAGGAGCCTGACTTCGATCGATTGAGAGCGCTGGCGCTTCAAGCCAAGGTGGTCGCGATCGGCGAGACCGGGCTCGATTACTTTCGCTTGAACGGCCGCACGCCCGCCGACATGGCCTGGCAGCGTGAGCGCTTTGCGGTGCACATTGCCGTGGCCGCTGCGGTAGCCAAGCCGTTGGTGATCCACACCCGCAGTGCCTCGGTCGATACCTTGGCCATGCTGCGCGACGCACAGTCCGCTGCAGCCGGCAGTCTGACTGGGGTTTTTCACTGCTTCACCGAGACCGCCGAGGTCGCGCGTGCAGCGCTGGACATGGGCTTTTTCATCTCGTTCTCAGGCATTCTGACTTTCAAGACCGCCAGCGATCTGCGCGCGGTGGCGGCTTTCGTGCCGCTGGACCGCTGCCTGATCGAGACTGACAGCCCTTACCTGGCGCCAGTGCCGCACCGCGGACGGCCGAACTCTCCGGCTTGGGTGCCGCATGTGGCGGCCGAACTCGCGCGCGTCAAGTGCTTGCCGGTGGCGCTTGTGGCCGAGGCCACAAGCCGCAATTTCGAGCGCCTGTTTGGCCTGCCGGAACTTCAAAATAAGGTTTGAAAGGTTTGAGAAATCACATGAAGTTCATTGCCTATATTGCTTTGATGATTGGTTTTTCCGTTGCGAACGCGGGTGCTTACGACGATTTTTTCAAAGCCGTCAAGCTCGATGATGTCAGCGCTGTAGAGGGCTTGCTTGCACGTGGTTTCGACCCGAACGCCCGCGACGAGGGAGGCCAGACGCCGCTCTACCTGAGTTTTCGCGAGGCGTCCTTCAAGTCCGCGACCTTGTTGCTGCGACAGCCTCAGCTACGGCTTGAACTGCGCAACGTCAACGGTGAGACCGCCTTGATGATGGCAGCACTCAAGGGTCAGGTCGATTGGGTGCAGCAGCTGCTCGACCGCGGCGCCGGCGTAGAGGCGGTCGACCCGAAAGCCTGGGCTGCGCTGCACTATGCAGCCTCAAGCCCCGAGCCAGGAACCGTGCGCTTGCTGCTGGCGCGTGGCGCGCAAATCGATGCCAGGTCGCCCAATGGCAGCACGCCGCTGATGATGGCTGCACGCTATGGTCCTGAGGAGGCCGTCGATGCGTTGTTGCAACATGGCGCCAATCCTCGCTTGCGCAATGACCTCGAGCTGACTGCGGCTGATTTCGCCAGGCATGTTGGACGCGACAAGCTGGCCGACAGGCTGGCGCAAGCAGCACGCTGAGGTCTGTGCCGGCGCGACACAGGCGAGCCCTTCGCGTGCCGTACAGACCATGGTTCGGTCGTTCTGTGCAGCTGTAGAGATGCGCTACGATGTATATTATGTAAAATTAACAAACAATGGCATAATGACGACAGCTGGGCCGGATCTCGTATTCAGCCGCAGTGACGCGCAGCACTTGCACCGCCACTTGAACGCCCAAACGCACCTAGCCATGGCCAAAGCCGACACCAAGACATCCATCGATTCCGACGGGCTGCGTTATCGCAGTAAGACCCCTGGATCGCCGTTCACCGCTGCGGGCGCATTCGGCGCTGCAACGATGTCGTGCTTTCTATGCGGCAAGCACAGGCCCAGAAGCCTGCTGAAGTCGAGACGTTTGCTGGGCAAAGCGCAGTTTGTCTGCTCGCCCAGTTGCAAGGAAGCTGACATCGAGAATACTGCCAAGCCTTGAACTGGTCTGGGTGCTTGGCTTGTCAACCTGACGCCAGCCTCTGGCACAGGCTTGATAACTGAGCGCCCTGAAGCCGGCCGACCCGTGGGGATCAAGCAAAGTGGCGCTGCCACATTTGCTGGATAGCGGCTTGCGCACGAAATCTCGGCAGCGCTGATCGCCGCATAAGATCGCTGCATAAGATCGCCGCACAAGGTCGCCAGCATTCGCGAGCTCGTCTCGCTGCTTGCTGCTGGCGCTCACACCCATGCTGCGCGGTCAGGTGGTGACAGCGATGGCTTGGTATTGCTTGATGATTTGCTCGTCGCCGAGCAGATCCTGGAGCAGTTCGCGCAGCCAAGGCGGTTGACGTCCTCTTGTGCCGCCGATCCAGGTGCCGCTGCCGCTCGGGTTCTTGTAGGTCACGCCAATTTGATAGTGCTTGATCACGGTTTTCCCACTCCGGCTCAGATCCCGGGGTCGCCCTGATTTCGGCAGATAGTGTCGAAATTCGGCGATGACTTCGGCGACCGTCAGGCCGCTCTGGCCTGCCTTTTGAGCCCAACCGTTGACGAGGGTCTTGAGTTCGTTGCTGCGACGCGTGGCGACCTTCTCAGCGACATCGACGAGCAGCTGCTTCAGCGCCGCATAGTCTAGCTTCTCAAGATTGACGGCCGATGATTTTTCATTGGGCATGTTTATTCTTTGACTTGAAGATAGCGCTTTATGATACACAAATCGCTTTGTTGATACGAAATTCGTCAAAAAAGTGATTTTTGTTTGTTTGGTTACAAATCAAGAAAGCCGAACGGGTTGCAACTTTCGTTGGCGATTTGATGGCATTTGCTGGTCGAATCAGAGTCCGGCCATGAAGCTGGCGCAAGGGCTGAGGGCTGCGTGCCAGCCTTCAGCCGTCGACACGGGGGCCCGGTCGTTAGACTCTGCATATGACCGATCACAACACAGGCAGCGCTGAAGAAGACGAACACGAGGATCCATTGGTCCTGCACGAAGCACGTTTGTGGCGCGACAACGGTTGGACTGCTCAGGTGATCAAGAACGAGGACGATGAAGGCTGGGCGGTGGCGATGTACAAAGCCGGCCAAGCCGAGCCCGCGCTGGTCGCTCCCTGGACCATGGGCCGCGACAAGAAAAACCCCAAACCGCTAGACACCAACGCTTTCAATACCTGGGTCAAAACCGCGTCCGAGGTGGTGCGTCGCCACGAGCAGCATCTGCAGGCCACACTGCACCAGCAGATCACAGTCGACGCTGCAGGCCAGCGAGTCGAGGTCTCGCTTGACATCGTGCCGGACGACGATGCGCCCCAGGCCACGCTGAGCGCGCGCGGTGCGTCCGGCGAGTTGCTGGCGCAGGTGCCAGCCTCGCCGGGATTCAAACTCAACCGCGCCAGCGCCAGTGCCTGGGTTGAGGGCGGGTTCGCGCGGCCGCGCTGAGCCGTATCGGCCGAAGGCTCAGACCGGATCCCAAGTGAAAACATCACCCGAACGGTCCAGGCTGTAAAAGCTGGATTTGAGTGCAGGCATCGCGTGCGATGCCACGGTCTCGGGCGTCCAGCCCTCGCTGCGGTGCACGCTGCGCTCGGGTCGCGGCTGGCTCATCAGGAAGATCTCGTTGTTGCGCACCGCGAAGATCTGTCCGCTCACCTCGTGGGCGGCGTCGCTGAGCAGGTAGACCGCGATCGGCGCAATTTTGGCCGGCGTCATCTGTTGGATCCGGGCGACGCGGGCTTTTTCCTCGGGCGTATCGGTCGGTATCGAGCCAATCATTCGGCTCCAGGCGAAGGGCGCAATGCAGTTGCTGCGGACGTTGAACTTCTGCATGTCGAGCGCAATGCTCTTGGACAGCGCGGCGATGCCGAGCTTGGCCGCCGCGTAGTTGGCCTGGCCAAAATTGCCGATCAAGCCCGAGGTGCTGGTCATGTGCACGTAGGCACCGCTAGCTTGCTCCTTGAAATGGTTGGCGGCGGCACGGCTGACATAGAAGCCGCCGTACAGATGAACTTTGATCACCGCATCGAACTCGTCGACGCTCATCTTGTGGAAAAAGCGGTCACGCAGGATGCCCGCGTTGTTGACCACCGCGTCGATGCGGCCGAACACATCAAGCGCAGTCTGCACCATGCGGTTGGCGCTCGTGACATCCGAAACGCTGTCGGTATTGGCCGTTGCCTCGCCACCTGCGGCGCGGATCTCTTCGACCACACGCTGCGCCGGTCCGGCGTCACCGCCCTCGCCTGCCACCGACGCGCCAAGGTCATTGATGACCAACTTTGCGCCTTGGGCCGCACATTGCAGTGCGATGTCGCGGCCGATACCGCCGCCTGCGCCAGTGACGAGCACCACCTTGCCTTCGAGCATATTGCCTTGAGCCATTTTGATTCTTTCCTTGGTTGGGGTTGTGTTGTTCAGGACTCGGATCAGCGCTTGCCGCCGTCCATCGTGATGGCCATGGCTTGGCCTCAGGTGCCGGTCAGCGAGACCACTGCATCGCCCGTGAGCTTGACTTGGCCATGTTGGTTGATGGTTTGCAAGCTGATGCGCGCGCGCCGCTCGCCGGCTGCCTCAAACAATTCGGTCACCTGGCCTGAACAAGTGATCTGGTCGCCGACCTGGGTGATCGCGACGAAACGAACACCATAGTCTCGCAACCGCTGCTGCGGCACCCAGTTCGTCAACAGCCGTGACAGGTAGGCCATCGACAGCATGCCGTGCGCAAAGACATCTGGCGAGCCGCCGGCTCTGGCGTAATCGGTGTCCACGTGCATGGGGTTGTGGTCGCCTGAGGCGCCGCAGTACAAAGCCAGCGCCAGCCGCGAGACCGGTTCGGTGCTGAAGCTCGGGAGTGCGTCGCCAGCCTTGATCTTGTCGAATTCAACCATGTTTGACCACCGTGATCGCGTTGAGATCGGCCACATGCGTGCCGTGTTGATTGGTCACGCGCGTTTCGCGGACCACGAATTCCAGCAATCCGCCCTTCTTGCTGTAGATGTCGGTGATTCGCGGCTCGAAAGTCAGCGTATCACCGGCATAGCACATCGCGTGGTAGTTGAAACGCTGCTCGCCGTGCAACACCTTGGGCACGGGCAGGTTCAACAAGTCGCGGGCTGCGCCCGGATTGGGTGACTCCATCTCGAGGCAGAACAGAAAAGTCGGCGGCACCGGTAGACCGGGGTAGCCAGCGGCTTTTGCGGCGGCCTCGTCGGTGTAGACCGGGTCGCTTTGGCCGATCGCCTTGGCAAAGAACTTCAAGCGGCCGCGCTCGACTTCGGCACTGAAAGCCGAGAACCGGTGGCCGATGTGTTTGGTATCGATCATGCATCCATCCTTTCGTATAAGGTCACCACACATGCCCCGCCCAGTCCCAGGTTGTGCTGCAGCGCCAAGCGCGCGCCTTCGACCTGCCGCTGCTCGGCTTGGCCTCGCAGTTGCCAGGTCAGCTCAGCACATTGCGCCAAGCCAGTCGCACCCAATGGATGTCCCTTGGACAGCAGACCTCCCGACGGATTGGTGACCACCCGTCCGCCGTAAGTGTTATCGCCGTCGAGAATGAACTTCTCGGCCGTGCCGTCGGGCGTCAAGCCCAGCGATTCGTAAGAGATCAACTCGTTGGCGGTGAAGCAGTCGTGCAACTCGACCACGTCGATGTCCTCGGGCCCGACGCCTGCCGCCTGGTAGACCTTGGCCGCCGCCGCGCGCGCCATGTCGGCACCCACGAGCTTGCGCATGTCGTGGCTGTCGAAGGTCGACGCACCATCGGTGGTCATGGCTTGCGCGGCGATGCGCACCCTTCGATCAAGTCCGTGTTTGCGGGCAAAGTCCTCGCTGCAGACGATCGCCGCGGCCGCACCACAGGTCGGTGGGCAGCATTGCAGCCGCGTGAGCGGGTCGAAAACCGAAGGCGATGCCATGACTTCATCGAGCGTGACGGGCTGGCGAAAAACAGCCAAGGGGTTGCGCGCCGCATGCTGGCGCGCTTTGACCGAGATGCGCGCAAAAGTCGACGCCGCGATACCGTACTCGGCCATGTAAGCTCTGGCCGCAGCACCGAAGAACTGCGCCGCGCGGGGAGCCTCAGGCGCTGCACCTTGGTCCGAGCCCATGGCGTCGAGAAAGCGCCGCATGGGCGACGGCCGGTCGGCCCAGCCGCTTTTGAGCGGCCCAGGCACCATCTGCTCGAAACCCAGCGCAAGCACACAGTCGGCGGCGCCTGAGGCCACGGCTTGGCGCGCCAAGAACAAGGCGGTAGAGCCGGTCGCGCAGTTGTTGTTGACGTTGATGATCGGGATGCCTGTCAGTCCGACGCCGTAGACCGCTGCCTGGCCTGCAGTGGAGTCGCCGAAGACGTAGCCGACATAGGCCTGATCGACCAGTGGATAAGCGATGCCAGCGTCGGTCAGCGCAAGCCGAGCCGCCGTCGCGCCCATCTGAGGGTAATCCTCGCTGGCGCCAGGTTTCGTGAACGGGATCATGCTCACGCCCACCACATGAACGGCTTGTGTCATCGGAGTTTGGCCGTCAAGTTCATGAAGCACTGGGTTTCTGGCGACGGTGGATTGTGCAGCCGCTGGTGTGCAGGCGATGATGTTGCGCTGCGGGCCCTGCGCTGCCAATGGCCAAGCGGCGCATTCTGATTGGCGAAATTGATCAACCGATGCGCCGCCGCATCGAGCTGGACCTGATCAATCGATCAGGTCGCCGCCTATCCAATGCCGCAACTGCGTCAACGCGGCCTCACTGAACACCATTTGCTCGCGTTCGCAAAGGAACAAGACCTGGTTGACCAATCGTTGCGCCAAAGTGCGGGCATCGTCTTGGCCGCGGCCAAAGACATGGCCATTGAGTTGCATGCCGCGCAAGATGAACACCACATCGCGCATCGACAGGTCCATCCCATGCTGGGCCAGACCCTGTTCGCGGATTCGGCGCGCGGTCTCGGTGGGCTCGTAGGCATGGGCGGCCAGGTCTTCGCACAGCAGTTGGAGCACTGCTCGCACCGTTGGCGGCGGTAGCAGCGGCGCGCCAGTCAGGCTGCTGACTTCCCGCGCAACCGGAAACAGTGCCTCGTGGCCTGCCCAGCCCGGTGCTCGCTCCAGACAGGTATCAGACTCATTGGTCGCCAGCGGGTCCAGAGCATGGCGAGCCGGATCGGCGATGCGCCCGCCCGAGCCGTTGAGCCACAACAAATGGGTCAGCCCGAGCGAGCGGAAAAAGGGCTTGAAGGTGCCGTGGCCGTTCCAATTTTCCAGCGGCAAGGCAAACTCATGGCGCAAGCGCGACGCCAGTTGACCTGCGGCCACGGGTTGCGAACGCTGCTCGACCGCTTGCTCGATACGGCGGCTGATCTGCGCCAGTTCCTCGGCCGTGGCCGCGCGGACGAATGGCGTTTGCACCGCAGCCCAGGACGCGCCGCCATCGGTCAGCAGTCCGTCCGCGGGCGTGCGAAGCGGGTCGTCAGTTCCAGGTCGCTCGGGTGGCAAAGCGGGATCAACCGCCGACATCGGCGTTGGCAGGAGAACCACCTCGGTGGACTCCGAGCTCAAGCCCAGTGCTTGCTCGATGAAAGCGCGCTCGTCGATCAGCAAGTCGGCCGAGGCCTGGTAGGCCGCCGATGGAAATCCGATCGCCAGCACCGAGGTTCGCCGGTCGAAACGGCGCAGTTTGCGCAGCACTGGGGTGAAGTCAGCATCGGCCGACAACACGATGAACTCGTCATAGCGCGTCTCATGCTGCAGCAGTTCGACGATGTCTAGCACCATGTGGATGTCGGTGCTGGTCTTGCCTTGGCTGGTCACTGGCGGGCAGTCGACGATTTCGAAACCCGCCCTCAGAAAAGCGTGTCGGTAGGTCTGGTACCAGTTCGGGTTGAGATAGCAGCGCCGTACCAGCAAGCGCCTTCGCGCCTGCGGGTCGTGACCGTCGGGGATTTCCAAGGATTCAGTCAGCCAGCGTATCCACTCAATGGGTTGGCGCGCAAAGCGCTCGGCGGCTGCAGGTTGCAACTGGCGCAATTGGGTGTAGACGTTGTCGAAATCGACAAAAAGTGCGCTTTTCATGAATCCTCTGGCGTTTTCGGGGACTGCAAAGTTTTTCGCAGTCTGGTTCTGTTGCCGGGCAATTGCTTGCCCGTTGGCAGTTTGTCGGGCATCGATGGCAGGCGCAGTCGGTATTGTCCAGGTGCGACGCCAGTCCATTGTTTGAAGGCGCGATGAAAGGTGCTGGCCTCGGAAAATCCGACCAAGTTGGCAATGTCGATCAGCGTTAACTCGGGCTGGGCCAGATAGCCGATCGCCGTGTCACGGCGCAAAGCGTCTTTGAGCACCTGAAAGCCATGCCCTTCGTCGCGCAGGCGCCGCCTCAAGGTCTGCGGCGACATCGCCAAGGCCTCACCGACTTGCGCCAGCGAGGGCAATTCCGCGTTCAGTCGGCGTCTGAGCAAGCGGCGGATGCGCTCGGAAAGACTGCTTGAGTCGCGGTATTTGATCAATAGGTTGGCTGGCGCACCAGCCAGAAACTCGCGCAGACTCTGGGCGTTTTGCACCACCGGCAACTCCAGCCAGCGGGCTTCGAAACAAATACCCATGTGCGGCGCGTCGTAGCGTATCGGTGCTTGGTAGACGCGAGAGCTGTCGCTGCGCGGGATCGGTTCAGTGTAGTCTACCGCCAGCAGCGGCACCCGCCGCGCGACCAGCCAGCAGGCCAGGCCAAAGGCGAACAGCAGGAATGCCTTCTGAGCGTAGTCCAGCCTGGCGCCGGCGGGTGCGCGGCGCAACAGTTGAACCTGCGCCACCCCGCCCTGCACCTTCAGCCTGGGCACAAAATCATCGATCAAGCCGTGGAAGTGACGCAAGCCGGCGCGCAGCCCTTGCTCGAGGTTGCGGCACGCTACCAGTTGGGCCGCGCAATGGCCGAAGCTGCCCAGACGCAGTGGTCGGCTGCACAAACCCCATAACTCGTCGCGGGTGGCTCGACGCAGCGCGCGTATCAGCAGCGCGTACTGCTGCAGCGAGACCCGCGCCAGCGGCGCGTCCAGCAGCGCAGGCGAGATGCCGGCACGTTGCAGCAGCGCAAACGGGTCGCGGCCTTGATGCAACACGCCTTGCAAGATGTGCCGCACCTGCTGGATCGCGACAGTATGCTGGGTCATCGACACGCTCGTCGGTCTAGCCCCTTCCGTGAGCGCAGCGCGCAGCTCAGACCACCATCTGGTAGCGCCGCACCCCGTCAACACCGGTCTCGCAACTGGCCTCACCGCGCGCGACCAGATGGTTGATGTGGGCCAGGCTCTCGCCAGTGGCCATGCCCAGCAAGTCACCCTTGCCGTCGATCGGACGGGCAAACAGCGCACCAAAGACATCGATCGCGCGCTTGGGACCTGCAGCCAGGCTGCGGCGCAGCCGCGTCAGGCCAATCTGATGGCCACCGATCAGCCGATCAATCCTGGCATGCAGGCCGCGGAAGGGTTCGCCATGCGCAGGCAAGACCAGCAACTGATCGCCCAATGCTGCGCGCAATTGCGCAAGCGATGTCAGCCAGTCAGCCAGTGGATCGGCGTCGGGTTCGGTCGGAAACACGCTCACATTCGACGAAATCCTCGGCAGCACCTGGTCCCCCGAGATCAGCAGGTCCAGGTCCTCACACAGCAAGCAGGCATGTTCGGGCGAATGCCCGCGACCGACGATGACCCGCCAGACATGGGCTCCGATGGTGAAGCTGTCGCCGTCGCTGAGGCGGCGGAAGCTGTCGGGCAGCGCGTGCAGGTATTTGCCAAAACCGCCGAAGCGGGCCCGGTAGACATCGATCGCGTCCTCGGGCCAGCCCGCCAGGCGGTAGAAGCGGATCGCGTCGTCAGGCGCTTCACGACCCGTGTCAGCGACCAGCGTGCGGCATGTCAGGTATTCGAGCCGGGTCATCCACAGCCTGCACTGGAACTTGCGCGCGAGCCAGCCTGCCATGCCGACATGGTCAGGGTGCATATGGGTGCACAGAATGCGGGTGATGCGAGCGCCTTGTGGCGTGGCGGCCAGCGGGCCGTCGTCGGCAATCAGTGCTCGCCATGCGGCCAGCGACTCGGCCGTCTTGGTGCCGGTGTCGACGATCGCCCAGCCCGGCCCCTGGTCATCCTCGTCGGCGATGGCCCAGAGGTTGATGTGGTTCAGCGCAAATGGCAAAGGCATGCGCAGCCACAGCACGCCGGGCGCGATCTCGCGAACCTGTCCTGGGGCTGGCGCTTCACCACAAGGGTATTGAAGCGCATAGGGCGGCGCATGGGGCGCATCGGATGGGGTATCAAGGCCGGGCTGACTGGGCAAAGCTTCGTCAGGACGGCCGTCAGAGGTGGGAGCTTCAGGCATTGTTCGATTGTGCCGCCACGTGCCCGAGTCGGTCTGTCACCTGCGCGAGCCAGAGGGCTGCAACCAACCCAGCAAGCGCCGGTAGACCGCTGGGTCGCTGAGCAAGTCGAGGTGGTGGATGCCATGGCCCAGCCAGCAGCGATCGTCTGGCAAGCCCAGGTCGAAGGCGGGATCGCTGTGGCGCCCCCAAGCGCTGTCGATGGGAACCAAACCGTCGCCCCTGATGGACCCCGAGGCACCAGCCTCCCCTGCCGTGCTGGCGATGGCATAACAAACCACCCCAGCCGGCAAGGGCACCGCTTGGCGCAGGTCACGGTGGTCGAAGCGGGTGACGTCGAGCCAGTCAGCATCGAGCAGCCTGCCATGTCGCAGGTCGGTAATACCTTCGCTGCGAAGTCGCGACAGCTGATTGAATGGCGCAACATGGGGGCTCAAGTCCATCACCCGGTCCAACCAATTGCCGGCGCGCTCTAGCGGCGCACCGTGGTGCGGCGTGCCCATGAAAACCATCTTGCGCAACCGCGCCGGCCATTGGTAACCGGCCTGCACTGCCAAGTGGCAGGCGCTTCGTGCGACCAGGCCGCCCATGCTGTGACCGACGATCGTCAAGTCCTCCAGCGGCACAGGCCAATCGAGCAGCATCTGCTCGAGCGCATCGGCGAGCGCCCGGCCATTGATCGAAACATGCAGACCGCTGTTGTAGAAGACATAGACCGGCGAAGCGCCCATGCAAGTTGCCAACAACTGGCCATGGTCATGGCTGTTGCGGCGCCACCCCAGATCACTCATGCACAAGCCGTGCACCAACAAAATCACCCGACGCGGCGCGTCGACCCCGAGCAAAGCAGGCACCAGCGGCAGGCCACCTTGGCGCAATTGCAGTCGGATGGCCAGCGGGTTGCCGCTGCGCAGCAAATGGTCACCCAACACACCGTTGAGTGCCGCCACCAACGCGTCGCGCCGCGGCCTGCTCGTCAGATGGGCTGAATTCAAGGCCTCATCAAACGGTGCGAGCAAGCCGTCGAGGCCATCGCCTATCCGTTGGGTACCACCTTGGATGCTGCGGTAGACCATGCCGGTCAAGCCGCGTGTGCGGGGCAGTTCATCGGTGTCGAAAGACTGGGTAGGCTTGGCGTCGTCGTCGGCCCGGACCAGCCGCAGCCGCGGCGCCAGGCGCTGGATTTGGCCGTGCAGCGCCTCAACCACCCCGGTGATGTGGCGCGCGCCCTCGACCACCAGGCGCAGTCCGCCCCGTGCGTCGCCCAAGTCCTTGCCTTTGCCCGAACCGGGTTTGCCGTGTTGCTTTGTCATGATCCCGCGCTCCCTGGAATCTGCCCGCTGCCATCGACATCGACGGCTTCGGGCAAACTCATGTGCCATTGGAGACCAGGCACGGGCTGCCAAGCTGTGAGGCAGGTCAAGTCTGGGCACCAACCCGACGGCCGATGGCCGCAGGTCTGTGACGGATCAAGATCTGTTCAGCACCAGCGCTCGGCCTGCTGCGCAGCGCGCGCGGCCGGACTGTCACCCAACACGGTGAGTTGCCGGGAGCCGGCGAACAACTCGCTAGGCTTGAGGCCATAGACATGGCGGATCGAGTGGCTGAAGTGGGTCGAGTCGGGGTATCCGGTGTCGAGCGCCACATGTACCAAGTTGGCTTCTCGGGTCACATGGTGCAGCAGGCTGCGCGCCCGCTTCCAGGTCCTAAGACTGCGAAAAGGTGTCCCGACCTCATCCTTGAAAAGGTGTAGAAAGCGCGAAAACGACAGCCCAACCGCCTTCGCACAGTCCTGCGCCGTGGTGGTGCGCGAAGGATCGTTGCGGATCTCCTCCAGCACGCTGGCGATGCGTGGATCGAGTTGGCGCGGCGCCAATCGCTGACCGAAAAAACATTCGTCAAAGCTGGTGGTCTGCAGGTCGATGTCGCGACCGTGGGTGCGCAGCCAGGTATGGGCAGCACGCACTCGCTGCACGGTTTGCGCCGCACCCGGCCAGCCACCCGGCACGGCGCCTGCGTGGAAGCGCATGAAGTCAGGCAGCGCGGCGTCGTCCACGGTTTCGGGCTCGACCGTGATGCTGCAGATCAGCCGTTCGTCGCAGACCACCCGGTGCGGCGTGTACGGCGGCACCACGGCCAGGTCGGTGCTCTGCCAAACCGTGTCGGCCGGCAACACGCCCAGCGCTGCGTCGCCGGCCGCAATCCGGATCGGTGCACCCAGCGAGACATAGACCAGCCAGCCGCCCATGGTGCGCACGCTCATCGCGCCCAAAAGCCCGGCGTAAAAGACGCGGTCGTTGTTGAGCCACATCACTCGGTTGCGCCGGTCAGTCAGTGGCAGTGCAACAAGTGGCGCGTTCGCTGTGCCGGCCGGCGACGGCAGGGGCGGGGCTGGGGTTCGGCTGACCAAGGGCGGTCTCTCCTGAGCGGGGGGCATCGGCCCGGGCAACAAGCCCGGATGGGTGGCGAACAAGGCCTGGAAGCCAATCCGCACAAGACTACCAGCCAATCGGTCGATTGATATCCGGGCAAATCTGGAGGGCTTGCCGCGAATCAAGCCCGAAATGGTGGCCGTCGATGCCCTGATTCAGTGGCGGCGCAACGCTTGTTGAGTGCTGAAGTTCCGACGCCGGCCATGGTGCTTGTGAAGATAAACCCCAATACCCAAACACTTGTTTGTTTTGTGCAGCTGAAGTAGCCTGCGCGCCATGAAAATGAGCTACGACCCAGCCGCTCCCGAGGTGCGGCGCAACCCTTTCCCCGCCTACAGCCAGCTGCAGGACGACGACCCGGTGCACTGGAGCGAGTCGCTTCGCAGCTGGGTGCTCACGCGTTACGACGACGTGCGTCAGGTCGCGGTGTCCGACCTCATGTCGCCCGACCGTCTGCGGCCGTTCTATGCGCAACTCAAGGGTGAGCGGCGCGAGACCTTGGCTGAGGTGATGCGCTACCTGTCGCTGTGGATGGTGTTCCGTGACCCGCCTGAGCACACGCGATTGCGCCGCTTGGTGGGCACGGCTTTCACGCCGCGCTCGATAGAGGCGCTGGCCGAGCCTGTCGGCCGGGTCGTCGACCAGTTGCTCGATGCGCTGCCGAGAGACCAGCCTGTGGACTGGGCGCAGCAAGTGGCCATGCCGCTGCCGGCCTATGTGATCCTCGACCTGCTGGGCATCCCGCACCAGTCCTATGCCGATTTGAAAGCTTGGTCGGACGAGTTGCGCGCCTTCGTCGGATCGTCGCGTGCCGACCCCGACCGCTACAACCGGGCCCGCCACGGCGCGACCCAATTGGCGGGATTTTTTCGCGAGGTGATCGCGGCTCGGCGGGCTGCGCCGGGCGAGGACTTCGTCAGCCGGATGATCACCGCGCGAGACGAGCAGGGCTCGCTGAGCGAAGACGAACTGGTCGCGACCTGCATGCTGGTGCTGTTCGCCGGCCACGAGACCACCACCCATCTGCTGAGCAATTCGGCCAACGCGCTGCTCGACCACCCCGACCAGTTGCAGCGCCTGCGCGACAAGCCGGCGTTGATCAACTCGGCGGTCGAGGAGTTCCTGCGCTACGACGGCCCAAGCAACGCGATCACCCGCGTGGTCTCGGCCGACCACGAGATCGGCGGCAAGCTGCTGCGCAGCGGCGATCGGGTGTTCGCGATGGTCAACGCCGCCAACCGCGACCCGCGCCGCTTCGACGACCCGCAGGGCCTGGACATCGCGCGCCAAAACAACCGTCACTTGACATTCGGCTTCGGCCTGCATTTCTGCTTGGGTGCGCCGCTGGCCAGGCTGGAAGCCCAGCTGTGCTTTGCCGGGTTGATCCGGCGCTTCGGCAAGATCGAACGCGCAGCCGGCGAGACCGAATGGATAGACTCGCTGGCGATGCGCGGGCTGTCCCGACTGCCTGTTCAACTGGGATGACACGATGAATGACGCTTACCTGATCGGCACCAGCTGCACCCGCTTCGGCAAACAGCCCGGCGCCAGCTTCAAGGATTTGAGCCGCCAGGCCTACCTCGCGGTGCTGCACGACGCCGGACTGGCGAATGGCGACCAGATTGCCAACGCCTGGTTCGGCAACTGCGGGATGGGCAGCTGGGGCCAGCGCAACATCCGAGGCCAGGTCTGTTTCACCCCACTGGTGCGCGAACGCTTGTTCCCCGAGCGCGTGCCGATGATCAACGTCGAGGGCGGTTGCGCGACCGCGAGCATGGCGCTGCACGGCGCCTGGAAAGATGTGCTGTCGGGCACGGCCGAGTTGTCGCTGGCAATCGGCGTCGAGAAGACGTTTGTGCCCGACGACCCGTTGCGCACCCAGGAGATCTTCGACGGCGGCATCGACCAGCTTGACCCGCAGGACTGGCTGACCTACTACGCCGCCGCCGGCGAGCAAGCGGGCAAGCCCTTCAACCCCAAGGACGGCGGCGGCACGCTGTTCATGGACACCTACGCGATGCAAGCCGCCTGGCACATGAAGCACCACGGCACGACCGCAGCGCAGATCGCTTTCGGCGCCTCAAAGAACCACGCGATGGGCGCGAAGAACCCGTTGGCGCAGTACCGCTTCGAGGTTTCGCCGCAGCAAGTGTTGGAAGACCGCTTGATCAGCTGGCCGCTGACGCGTGCGATGTGCGCGCCGATCGGCGACGGCGCTGCAGCCGCGCTGCTGTGTTCGGCAGCGTTCCTGAAGTCTTTGCCGGCAGCGGTTCGCGAACGCGCACTGCGCATCAGCGCCAGCGTGCTGACCGGTGGCAAGTACCGCCGCCTGGACGAGCCGGGCTTGAGCCAGCTGGCGGCCCAGCGCGCTTATTCGATGGCCGGCCTGAGACCGCGCGACATCGACCTGGCCGAGGTCCACGACGCGACTTCGTTTTGCGAGCTCTACCAGGCCGAGATGCTGGGTTTCTGCGAGATCGGCCAGGGCGGCAACTATGTCGCCTCGGGTGCGACGGCCTGGGGCGGCGAGCGGCCGATCAACCTGTCGGGCGGGCTGGTCAGCAAAGGCCATCCGGTCGGTGCGACCGGCTTGTCGATGATCCACGAGCTCGCGCTGCAACTGCGCGGCGAGGCCGGCGAGCGCCAGGCCAGCCGGGCCCGGATCGGCCTGGCTGAGAACGGCGGCGGCGTGATCGGCTTCGAAGAAGCTGCCTGCGCGGTGACGATCCTGCAAGCCCTTTGACAGTCCGGGCGGACAAAGATCGCTGCCTGCGCCTTCGCGCTTACAGTGGCGCCCTACCCTGAGGAGACGTGGCTTGGTCGATGTCCTGGTGATCGGTGGCGGCAACGCCGCGCTGTGCGCCGCGCTGATGGCGCGCGAGGCCGGTGCCAGCGTGCTGCTGCTCGAAGCTGCCCCCAAGGCCTGGCGCGGCGGCAACTCGATGCACACCCGCAACCTGCGCTGCATGCACGATGCACCGCAAGACGTGTTGGTCGAGGCTTACCCGGAAGAAGAGTACTGGCAAGACCTGCTCAAGGTCACCGCCGGCAAGACCGACGAGGCGCTGGCCCGGCTGGTGATCCGGGCGTCGTCGACTTGCAGGCCCTGGATGCGTCGACATGGCGTGCATTTCCAGCCGCCACTGTCGGGCGCGCTGCACGTGGCGCGGACCAATGCCTTTTTCCTCGGCGGCGGCAAGGCGCTGGTCAACGCCTATTACCGCAGCGCCGAGCGCATGGGGGTGCAGGTCCGCTACGACAGCCCGGTCGACCGCATCGAGTTGGCGGGTGAGCGTTTTGTCGCTGCCTTTTGCAGCGGCGAGCGCATCGCCGCGCGCAGCTGCGTGCTCGCGGCCGGTGGCTTCGAATCCAACCGCGAGTGGCTGCGCGAGGCCTGGGGTCAGAATGCGCTGGGCGAATGGCCGGCCGACAACTTCCTGATCCGCGGCACCCGCTTCAACACCGGCGTGCTGCTCAAGCACCTGATCGCGCTCGGGGCCGATTCGATCGGCGACCCGACCCAGGCCCACATGGTGGCGATCGACGCGCGCGCACCGCTGTACGACGGCGGCATCTGCACCCGGCTCGACTCGGTCTCGCTGGGCGTGATGGTCAACCGCGAGGGCCAGCGCTTCTACGATGAGGGCGAAGACTTCTGGCCCAAGCGCTACGCGATCTGGGGCCGCTTGGTGGCGCAGCAGCCGGGCCAGATCGGCTATTCGATCATCGATGCGAAGGCGATCGGCCGTTTCATGCCGCCGGTCTTCGACGGCATCAGCGCCGCCAGCCTGCCCGAGTTGGCCACCAAGCTCGGCCTGGATCCGGACCGGCTGCAGCGCACCGTGATCGACTACAACGCCGCTTGCCGCGTCGGCCGCTTCGACCACACCGTGCTCGACGACTGTCACACCGAGGGACTGGCGCCGGCCAAGACCCACTGGGCGCTGCCGCTAGACACGCCGCCCTACCACGGCTATGCGCTGCGCCCTGGCGTGACCTTCACCTACCTGGGCTTGCAGGTCGATGCCAGCACCGCGGTGCGCTTTGGCGGTAAGCCCAGCGACAACCTGTTCGTCGCGGGCGAGATGATGGCCGGCAACGTGCTGGGCCAGGGCTATACCGCGGGTGTGGGCATGTCGATAGGCACGGCGTTCGGCCGCATCGCCGGCAGCCAGGCCGCGGCAGCGACCGGCCATTCAGTCCCCCACCCAGCCCCCCACCCAACCCCCCACTCGACCGCCTCGACCGCAGGAGCCGCGCTTGACACCGCTTGAATCCTTGACCCGCGAGGCCGCAGCGCTGGCCGACGGTCAACCCGCCGCCCCGCAGCGCGTGATCCCGATTCACGCGCCCAGTGCAGATGAAGCCGAGGTCGCGCGACTGCTGCAGATCTGCAACGCCTGCCGTTACTGCGAAGGCTACTGCGCGGTGTTCCCGGCGATGACGCGCAGGCTGACCTTCAACCCGGCCGACACGCATTACCTGGCCAACCTGTGTCATAACTGCAGCGCCTGCCTGCACGCCTGCCAGTACGCGCCGCCCCACGAGTTCGGCGTCAACCTGCCGCGGGCATTGGCCCGGGTTCGCGGCCAGACCTATGTGCAGCATGCCTGGCCGGCCGCGCTCGGCGCGCTCTACCAACGAGCCGGCCTGACGCTGGCGCTGGCGCTGGCCGCAGGTCTGGCCTTGTTCATGCTGCTCGCGCTGGCGCGCCAGGGCACGCTGTGGCCCGCCGAGCCGGTCAAGGATTTCTATGCAATCTTCCCGCACGGGCTGATGGTCTCGTTGTTCGCGCCAGTCTTCGGCTTTGCGATGCTGGCGCTGGGACTGGGCTTGCGCAGTTTCTGGCGCGAAGCCCCGCCTGGACCGGCGTCAAGCGCAGCTTGGGCAGAGGCCAGCCGTGACACGCTGGGGCTGAAATACCTGGGTGGCGGCCATGGCGAGGGCTGCAACAACGACGACGACGAATTCACGCTCTGGCGCCGGCGCTTCCACCACCTGACCTTCTACGGTTTCATCGCCTGTTTTGCAGCCACCGTCAGCGCAACGGCTTACCACTACCTGCTGGGCTGGCCAGCGCCCTACGGCTGGAGCAGCCTGCCCAAGCTGCTCGGTGTGCCGGGGGGGGTGAGCCTGATGCTGGGCTGCGCAGGCTTGGGTTGGCTGAACCTGCGGCGTGACCCGCTGGCCGGTGACCCGGCGCAGCGCACGATGGACCGCGGCTTCATCGCCCTGTTGTTCTTTACCGCCGCCACCGGCTTGGCGCTGGTCGCCGTACGAGGCACACCGGCGCTGCCCAGCCTGCTGTGCATACACCTCGGCGTGGTGATGGCCTTGTTCGCCACCCTGCCCTACGGCAAGTTCGCCCACGGCCTGTACCGCGCCGCCGCGCTGCTGAAGTGGGCGATCGAAAAGCGTCGCCCCAGCCATCTCAAGTTGGCACAAGACTGAAAGCCCTGCGATGAAAAAATATCTGTTGCTGGCCGCCAGCCTGGTCGCCGCGTTCGCGGTCCAGGCCCAGGACATCCCGCGCAAGACGCTGACCTTGGTGGTCGGATTTGCCGCCGGTGGCGCTGCCGACACCGCTGCGCGCCTGGTCGCCAAGAAAGTCGGCGAGAGCCTGGGGCAGACCGTCGCGGTCGACAACCGCGCCGGCGCAGGTGGCAACATCGCGCACCAATTCGTCGCCAACGCTGTGCCCGACGGCAGCGTCATCTTGCTCGGCTCGATCGGCCCGCTGGCGATCGCGCCGCACTTGATGAAGCTGGGCTACGACCCGCAGCGTGACCTGGCGCCGCTGACGCTGGGCATGAGCTTTCCCAACGTGCTGGTGGTGCACCAGGGTGTGGGCGTGAAAACGCTGGCCGAGTTCGTCGCGCTGGCCAAGAAGAAACCCGGCAGCCTAGATTTCGCCTCGACCGGCGCCGGTTCTGCCTCGCACTTGGCGGGCGAGTTGTTCAACCTGGTCGCTGGCATAGACACCGTGCACATTCCGTACAAGGGCGGCGCGCCGGCACTGCATGACATGATCGCGGGCCGGGTCGCGGCTTATTACTCGACGCTGTCGACCTCGCAGGCACACATCGAATCGGGCAAGCTGATCGCGTTGGCCAGCACCGGGCTGACCCGACCTGCCTTCTTGCCCAATGTGCCGACGATTGCCGAGTCAGGCTATCCGGGTTTCAGCGCGACCAACTGGTATGCGTTTGTGGCGCCGGGCAAGACGCCGCTGCCGGTGCTCGAGCGCTGGAACCAGGAACTGGTCAAGGCGCTGAACGCGCCCGAGATCAAGGCCGAACTGCAAAAGCACGGCCTGACGCCCCAACCCGGCAGCCGGGATGAACTGGCACGGCTGATCGCGGCGGAGACCACCACCTGGGGCAAGGTGATCCGCGACCGCAAGATCAGCGCCGAGTGAATCGCTTGGCGGTCAGGCCGCAGTGGGGTACATGCCCTCGATCAGCGACGCGTACTTGCGGTTGATCAGCGTTCGCTTGAGCTTCATCGTCGGCGTCAGCTCTTCGTCTTCAGCGGTCAGGCGCTGCTCAATCAGGCGGAACTGCTTGATCTGCTCGACACGCGCAAATTGCTTGTTGACCTTCTCGATCTCCTCACCGATCAGTGAGATCACTTCGGCTGCGCGGCACAGACTCTTGAAGTCGCTGAACTGCACGTCGCGGTCTTGCGCCCACTGCGAGACATTGTCCTCGTCGATCATCACCAGGCAGCTGAGGTAAGCGCGCTTGTCGCCGATCACCACCGCGTCGGTGACGTAAGGGCTGAACTTGAGCTGGTTTTCCCATTCGCTGGGCGTGACGTTCTTGCCGCCGGCGGTGATGATGATGTCCTTCATCCGGTCGGTGATGTAGAAATAGCCGTCGGCGTCGACCCGCCCGACATCGCCGGTGTATAGCCAGCCCTCGGCGTCAACTGTCTCGGCTGTCTTGTCGGGCTGGTTCAGGTAGCCTTTGAACACCAACGCGCCCCGCATCAAGATCTCGCCTTGATCGGAGATGCGCAGTTCGACGCCGGGTCCTGGCAAGCCTATGCTGCCGGGGCGCGACTCGCCGCGTGGCATCACGGTGCCGCCGCCGGTGCTCTCGGTCATGCCCCAGCCCTCCCGCAATGGGATGCCCAAAGCCAGGTACCAGCGAATCAATTCGGGCGAGATTGGCGCCGCGCCGGTCAGCGCAAGCTGCACCCTGTTCAGCCCGACCATTCTGCGCACATTGTTCAACACCAGGGTTCGCGCCAGCCAATAACGCAGTTGCAGCAGCATGCCGGGCTGGGTGCCAGCCTCGAGCGCTGCGACGCGCTGCATGCCTTCGCTCAAGGCCCAGGCATAAGCCAGCTTTTGTACGGCACCGGCTTCCTTGATCGCTATCGCGACAGTCGAAAACACCTTTTCCCAGACCCGCGGCACGGCGAAGAACACCGCCGGCTGCACCTCGCGCAGGTTGTCGAACACGGTCTCTGGGTTCTCGACGAAGTTGATCGTCGAGCGGCGCAGGATCGAGACGTACTCGCCGATCATGCGTTCGGCGATATGGCAAAGCGGCAGGAAGGCCACCCGCTCGCCGCCCATAGGCAACCCTTCGAACAGCGCGTTGCCGGTGGCGGCGAGCGCGGCGCAGATGTTGGCATGGCTGATCATCGCGCCCTTGGGCCGGCCGGTGGTGCCCGAGGTGTAGACCAGGATCGCGAGGTCGTCCGGGCTGCGGCTGGCCAGGCGCTCGGCAAGCAATTGCGGATGGGCGCGCAGATGCTCGCGGCCCAGCGCGCGCAAGGCGTCCAGGCTGATCACCATCGGGTCGGCCAGCGTGTGCAGGCCTTCCATGTCGAAGACGATCACGCGCTCGACCAGCGGCAGGCGCTCGCGCACCTCCAGGTATTTGTCGAGTTGCTCGTCGTCCTCGACAAACAGGAAGCGGCTGGCCGAGTCGGTGCACAGGTACTCGACCTGGGTCGCCGCGTCGGTCGGGTAGATGCCGTTGCAGACCCCACCCATGCTGAGCGCGGCCAGATCGGCCCAGACCCACTCGCGGCAGGTGTTGGCCAACACCGACGCCACCTCGCCGGGCTCGAATCCCAGGCTGACCAGCCCGGCACCGATCTCGCCGACGATCACCCCGACTTCGGACCAGCTGTAGGCGCGCCACAGCCCCAGGTCCTTCTGGCGCATCATCACCGCGCTGCCCATCTCGTCGACGCGCTGCCAGAACATCTTGGGCACGGTGTCGAAAGGCAGGGTTTCGAGTACCCAGCCGGGGCGGCGGGTGGTGACGATGGGGGATACAGCAGAGTTCATTCGTGGTACCGCGATGTCGGGGTCATGGATTGAGATCGTGAAGGAAGCGTCGCGAGCGCGCCGAGGTTGTGCCGAGCAGCGCAGCCGTACACCCGTACGGCGAGCAGCGCAGGCGCAAGATCGGGGCGCGCAGCAGCTTCATTCATGGTCTCAACGCCAGGTCTTTTTCTTCTTCCAGCGCCGCTCACCGCG
>Ga0214919_10003925_pt1 | contig 22068 bp, 23 predicted proteins | sample LL1503_MetaG_FD_177994 | JGI IMG/M metagenome (GOLD analysis project Ga0214919, IMG submission 177994) | Freshwater microbial communities from Lake Lanier, Atlanta, Georgia, United States - LL-1503 | ecosystem: Environmental > Aquatic > Freshwater > Lake | place: USA: Georgia | collected... | reverse complement strand
AGCCCGTGGGCTCGTTGCCGTTGAAGGCACCGCTACCCAAGACTGAAAAACCAGCACTACACTTTGCGCCATGCTCGAGTTCACATCACTCAAAGTAACCGCAAACAACTCCGCCGATCTTGCGACCCAACTTACGTCGATGTCAGCACAAGGTTGGCAAGTTGTCAGTATTGTCGCGACGGGCGAAATCGTCGCGTACTTGTCACGTCCAGTTAGCGTCACCGCGACTACTCCAGTTCAGCCGACTCCCGTCAATGACTCAGCTGGTTGGGCCGCGACAAATACACCGGCAAGCCCCACCACATTTATCTCACCAACACCTGCATCAGCACCGACCTCGACTCCAGTTGCCACACAGTCCGCGGTACCTAATGTTCCGGCCGATTGGTACAAAGATCCTGCTGGCCGTTACGAGTATCGCTATTGGGACGGCTCAAAGTGGACCGAAAATGTGTCACGCGCCGGCGTGATGTATAAAGATCCTCCCACTAAGTGACTAACGGACTACGAGACTCACAAATTGGTCTCGTCACTTTTGGATAGTTTGGTTCTGTGACTACTACTCAGATGCGCGCGACATCGGTTGGCCATGCGGGCATCTTTATTGAGACTCGACAAGGGTCAATATTGTGTGATCCGTGGTTTAACCCTGCGTTCTTTGGATCGTGGTTTGTCTTTCCACGCAATGATCAACTACCCGCCGATTTTTATGATGCACTACGCAAACCGTCTTACTTGTACATCTCTCATCTCCACGGTGATCACCTTGATGAAGAATGGTTGCCGGCAAATATTGATTTAGCCACACCGATTTTGTTACCTGGATTCCCAACTCCCGAACTTGAGCGTCGCTTACGTAAAATTGGCTTTACTGAATTCATCCATACAGTTGACGGAGTCGAACACGACCTAGGCGATGGACTCACTGTCGCGATACATGTAGAAACCTCAATCACCGATGGTCCCGCCGGAGACTCCGCACTTGTCGTGAGTGATGGTGCTCATCGAATAGTCAACCAAAACGATTGTCGCACCAGTGACCTCAACGCTCTTCGAGCTCACGGGCCGATTGATTTGCATTGGTTGCAATTTTCTGGGGCTATTTGGTACCCCATGGTGTATCAAGAATCTCCCGAGCGCATGCGTGAGCTCATCGATCTCAAAGTTGATAGTCAATTTGCGCGCGCCATGCGCTATGTCGAAGCACTCGATGCACGCGCAGTTGTTCCGTCAGCTGGTCCCCCGTGTTTCCTTGATCCCGATCTCTTTCAGTTCAATGTCATCACCGGCGACGAATTGTCAATCTTCCCCGACCAAACACAGTTCTTATCGCGGCTACATGCTGAGTCTCGCCGCGGCATCGTGAACATGCCCGGAACATGCATCACGATCGGCGACGAGTTACATGTTGATCATCCGCAGCCAATGGCCGACGTCGAAAAGATCTTCTCCGACAAATTGACATACCTTCGCAAATACCAATCTGACTACCTCGGTTGGCTCGAAAACATGAAGGCCAATTGGGCACAGCCCACCGATGATTTATTGAACACGCTCAAAGCATGGTGGGAACCACTGCTTGCAATGGCTCCAGCACTTCGACAAGGAATTGGTGCCGCATGTTTATTGCGCGCTGGCGACCTCGACATCTTGATTGATTTTCCAAATGGCGAAGTTCGTCTATTCAATAATGAGTCGTATGGATTCCGTTTTGAGATAGACCGTCGTTTAGTTGAAACAGTCGTTGCACAAAATGCCGTTGACTGGAGCGACAAATTGTTCTTGTCATGTCGTTTCTCGGCCTGGCGTTCAGGTTCGTATAACGAATACGTCTACAACTTCTTTAAGTCACTCAGCGTCGAACGTATGCAGCGCACCGAAGCTGAAGCCGTCAAGAAATTTGCTCCAGCTACGCCAAGTGACGAAATCACAATTGGCAACTACATCGTCGAGCGTTATTGCCCACACCGCAAAGCTGACCTTTCTGTTTTTGGTGAATACTCTGGTACCGAACTCGTATGCACATTGCACGGTTGGAAATTTGATCTTGAAACCGGTGAATGCCTCACCGCACAAGATCGTAAGTTAGTTGTCCGACGCGCCCAATAAACGCAGGCGATAAGCAAAGCGGTAAGTACCTGCAGCAATTGAATGCCGTGGATCAATATCGGGCCCACAGCTCGCAGTGCCAACTCCGCGATGAGCGACATCAATATGCACTGTCAAAGCTTCACGCCATATCAATTCGGTAACATCGGCTGCTACAAAAAGATCATCGTCGCGATGATGAACAGCCGACATGTGTAAGCCCGCTGGATTCAGTGCTTCAATGCGTAATCGCATTCCATCACGGCTACGAATGATCTCCATCCAACGACAATCAGTGCGCAAACCAAATTCTTGAGGAACGATGTAGGGCAACTCATCGGGTTCATCACTCCAAATACCCAAAACGGCACCCGAGTTACGATCTGGCATATTTTCTAACGGTCCGCGGCCGTACCAACTGAGTTCATCAAAACCTGCGGGCAGTTCAAAGACCACACCAATTCGCGGCAAATCGGTCAATGATTCTGGAACGACAACGGTGTGATCAAACACCACCGCACCATCAGCATCGACATACGAATCGCAGGTGTGATCGACAAGAGAATTCGCAGGCTTGGAATTAACGCCAGCTGCCAACCAATTCCATAGTGCTCGCCCACCAACTCCAAGCTGTGATGCCAAATTAGGCATCAATTTAAAGCCATCGTTATCAGTTGCGGCCCGCCACAAATTCAGTCGCGGGTTTCCACCGAGAAGAACATCAATATCGGCGCGATCTTCATTAGACGAACGCTTTGGCAACCGTTGAGCAGCTGCGGCACGAACTACGACTTGATCCCAACCAACTAGATACCCGGCATCACACCACAGAGTTTCTTTCTTCACGAACCAACGAAGAGTCAGAAGAACTTCCCCGTTTAGTTTTTTTGCTTCAAGGAGATTGATTGGAGCATCAATCAAAGCCGATTGCCCAGCGTCAACCTCGGGTGACCAGTTTCCTGACTCCACAATTTCGCCATCAAGAGAGAGTTCCCAAGTTCCGCTCAACCATGAAGAATCGCGAAATGATTGTCGATTCGTGACGCGCATTTTCCAACCAGTTTGTTCAACGGCCAGCGGACGATGCACCCACATCAACTCTTGAATTGCCGGGTGCGGCTCGCACTCGGGCGATACCAGACCATCAGCGACAAAGTTCCCATCGTTTGGCTGATCGCCAAATTGACCGCCATACGCAAAACGTTCTTGACCATTTTTCAATGTTTGACGCAATCCGTGGTCTTTCCATTCCCACACGAATCCGCCCTGCAGTAATCGATGTTGATCAATCACTTTCCAGTAATCAGCAAGACCACCATTTGAATTACCCATTGCATGGCTGTACTCACACAAAATCAACGGGCGCTCACCAAGTTTTGCGGTGACATACAGATCTAAAGCCGACGGTGGTGCATACATCGGACAGACGACGTCGGTGACATTCTTTCCGCCATCGCTCCAACCAGCATGGAAAACCGCACCTTCGTAGTGCAACAAGCGACTCGGGTCAACTCGTCGTATGTGAGCGGCACAGGCATCGTGATGTTCGCCATAGCCAGACTCATTGCCAAGGCTCCACATAATGATGCTCGGATGATTGCGATCGCGTTCGACCATGCGCGCTACTCGCGATAGCCACGTTGCCGCATAACGCGGGTCATGACACAGGCTCGTATTGAAACCATGACTTTCAATATTCGCTTCATCAATGACATACAAACCGTATTCATCACAGAGGTCGTAGAAGCGATGATCATTTGGGTAATGCGACGTGCGAACTGCATTGATATTGGCACGTTTCATCGTCACGATGTCTTGGCACATATCTTCAACAGAAACCGCTTTGCCCTTATCGGGATGATGATCGTGACGATTCACGCCCATGATGGTGATCGCTCGGCCATTCACACTGACTAATCCATCTTTGATTTCAACCCGTCGAAAGCCAACGACTTGAGCGACGACTTCAGTAACTTCCCCATCGGCATTCAACAACTCACAAAGTAGGCGGTATCGCTGTGGTGTCTCGGCCGACCAAGGTTGTACTTTTGGTACCGCAAATGTTGTGGTAGCGATATGGCCCGAAAATGCGTAAGGCTGAATATGTCGATACGGAACTTTGGCGACGTGTACTTTTCCAAGTCGTTTTCCGTCGAGCGTTTCAACCCATGAGCGAGTCGTCCAACCACGGCCTAGCGGACTTTGTAAATTGGTATCGGATACACCGATGAAAGCCGAGACATTCATCGTCGCGACACGCAGATCGGCATCCCAATCGGCGTGAGTATGAAGTTGCGCAATATGTACGTTGGCACGCGACTCTAAAAAGACTTCACGATGTAGCCCAGCCATCCACCATTGGTCTTGGTCTTCGACATATGACTGTGCGCTGTAACGAGGCACAAAAATCGCGAGTGTGTTTTTGCCTACTTGCAAGTAGTCAGTGATGTCGTATTCGCTTGGCAAGCGACTATCAGTTCCGTATCCGACGAATGCACCGTTAATGAAAACTGCATGCACGCTTTCGGCAGCACCGATGTGAACGATGGTGCGACGCGATTTCCAATTTTTCGGCACCGTGAATGTACGCCGATAAACGCCTGTCGTGTTTTCTACTGGAGTCTCTGGTGGGCGCAACGGCCAAGGCATCTGAACATTGGTGTAGTGCGGAAGGTCGCCAGTGTTCTGCCCTACATTTTGCATAGTCCAGTTGCCGGGCACTGCAACTGTTGCCCACCCTGTTGTCGATGTGAGATCAGTTTTGATGGCAGTGTTCGAAACTGCATCGGGTGACAACCACAACTTCAGTTGCCAATTGCCGTTCAGACTTTGCCACCAGGGCGACGCTTCACGTCCAACACGCGCGTCATCGGCATTTGAGCATGCGGTGATGACCTGACGCATCGGAAGTCGACTCATCGACACTTGCGTTGGGTCAAGCCACGGACGAAATTCGCTGAAAGCTGAAATCACTCTCTTAGCGTGTCACGCCGCAGGCGGCGTTGAGTGCACCCAGATCTTCATTCCCATCGGAGCTAGGTCGGCCGACCAAATGAAATCCATGGCTGGCGTTGACATCCGCACGCACCCATGCGAAGCCGGATAATTGGGGATCTTGTAGGCCCCATGCAAGCCGATACCCATATTGAAGTACTTCGGCCGATAGATATCGCCAAGATCTCCGGTTCTCCAGCCCTTTTCGACTTGGCGATTGATCACAAAAATGCCGTCAGGGGTGATGGCATCGCCCTGGACCCACTTGCCCCACTCGTTCTTGTCGCGTTCCTTAAATGGGACACCCGAACCTGTCGAAACATTGATAGTCCAGACCGTGTTCGCCTCTTGAATAACGAAAAGTAATTGGCGATCTTTGTCAACTTCGATCAAAGTACCTTGATTCGCAGTTCCGTGGGCGCGAGTTGTCGCACCGGTTAATGCTGCAGCAGTTGCTTCGTCAACATTTGAATTTGGATCAAGCCCAGCATATTTCTGGAAGGCCATGACTGCTTGCGATGTTGTGACACCATAGTCACCCTTCGTTGATTGCAACCAAAAGCCAAGTTCAAGTAACCGTTGTTGGACTCGTGCAGTTTCTATTCCATCGGCATGACCCACAGCGACCAATGGGATTTCCATTGGAGGCACCGCAACGACAATTGGTTCCAAGGGTGGCAACGTTGTAGGCGGCGCAAGGGTTGTTACAGGTGGCAAAGTTGATGGGACAGGGGTCGCCGGAGGTGCCAGTTCAATGAGAGCTGGCGACTGCACCGCTGCTTCTGCACTTGATGAAACAACACCTGAACAACCAGAAATCGTCAATGAAATCAGGCCAAATGAAGCAAACAGCAGCGCTCCCGTTATTTTCGTGCGATTGCCACCCCTATTCACAATAAAAGTGACGGTAGTTTCAAATCTTCTTTAAATGGTGGATAGTCCCTGCATAGAGGACCAAAGTCAACTGTATTGCTCGGGCAACTCAAACCAAATCGTGAGTCCGTATTTGATGCCACCAGTCAAAGGCAAGGTCTGATGGGGATGCGTTACCAACGATGGCCAAGCCAAAAGCGAACCGACCGGGACGTTACGATTCGTAAATGACTGTTGCGGAAATTCAAGTTCGGCACCTTCATACGAATCATTCAGCTTGACCGAGGCCGATACTTGGGCAACATCGTGGTGAATCCGCAGATCAGTCTGTCCATCAAGGCTGTACTTAATGATGAATGCATCACGGAGTCCGCAGTAGTCGATGAGTGGCCACTTCTGCTGTAACTGCGGCCAAATGCGCTCACCCAAATCGATCATGAGGTTCTCGTACAGTCGCGGGCTAATGACAGCAAGGCTGATTTCGTGTCCTGGAACCGGATCATCAGGGTTCGGTTCAAAGCCGCCAACCGCTTCAGCGGCATTAATGACGGCCTGACACATCGCGGGAGTCCAAAACGGCATCATCAGAAGGTTCTCGGCAACTTGCACCATGTCGCCATCATCATTTTGCGCTTCTTGATAACCCAAGACTCGTTCGAGATCAGTTGTCATAACCAACAGTCTGCCAGTCACCCGGGATTGTCCACGGTGACCTTGGTAATCGATCAAGGTTGAAATCGCCCAGCAGATCACTCACGCTCTCTGGCTGAACAATTTGGCTTCCAATACTTCGTGCAAGTTCGCTTAAAACTTCCTGATTACCAGTACCACGTTGACCCAAGTCTTCAAGAGTGACCGCACCATGCCGTTTGGCGAGTCGTTCTGCATCAGGTCCCACAACCAGTGGCACGTGCACATATTGCGGAGTTGGATAACCCAAGAGTTTCTGTAGATGAATGTGTCGTCCGGTGCCGTGAAGTAAATCGTCGCCCCGCACGATTTGAGTTACTCCTTGAGCGGCATCGTCAACAACGACTGCCAAGTTGTAAGCCGGTACACCATCGTTGCGCAAGAGCACCATGTCGTCAATTACCGTCGCAGTCGGACCAGCAACAACATCGTCAACGATGTACTTCTCGTTATTTGTTCGAAGCCGCCATGCTGGTGGACGACCGCTGCGTTCACGTTCAGAGCGATCGCTAGCCGAAAGGTTGCGGCAGGTGCCCGCATATGCCCTTTCAATAGATGGTCCATGCGGTGCTTGAGTTGATTCAAGAATTTCACGACGCGTGCAATAACACGGGTACACCAAATTTCGCCGGCGTAGACCATCAACGATGTCACGATAAAGATCGAAACGCTCACTCTGCCGAATGATGTTTGTTCCAAATGTGAGTCCTAACTGTGCAAGCTCGTTGATTTGCCGTTCTTCATGTTCTGGTGTGCTATTCACACGGTCAAGGTCTTCGATTCGAAAAAGTAGTTCACCATCTTGTTGGTGCGCACACAACCAAGCGATCACAGCAGTGCGCAAGTTCCCGATATGTAATGGCCCGGTAGGAGAAGGTGCAAATCGACCAATCACGTTCATATTCTTCCCGATGCGGGCATCAATGTTCATTCAATTTGCCTAGTCTCTAGTTATGACCCTGCGACTTCGGCACATGATTTGTCCGACTATCGCGTTTTCTTTATTAGTTTGTGTCTCATGTGGTTCTTCTCCAGCAGAAGTTGTCGCCATCGAAGTTGACAACTCCTTGTCGGTTTCTATCTCGAATAGCACAGCTTTACCTCGTGCTACCACTACGACGATGACTACCGCGACGACGACAAGCACAACGACGCCGGCGACTACAAGCACGACGACGACAAGCACAACGACGACAACATCAATCGCTCCGGCTACTCAACCTCCTGCGCCCTCGGACCCAGTTGGTTTGCGAATTGAGCCCGAACATACAGGCGGGTATAACAGAGATTTGTTTGCTGATTGGTACGACGCCGATCACAATGGATGTAACACGCGTAAAGAAGTACTGATTGCCGAATCACTTGACCCCGTTCAGATTGGTTCAAGATGTTCGATGACAGGTGGTCGATGGTTCTCTATTTACGACAACACCGAAACAACAGACTCGTCATCGTTTGATATTGACCACATGGTACCCCTCAGTGAAGCCTGGGGTTCTGGTGCTTGGAACTGGAATACCGATCAGCGCAAACATTACGCCAATGATCTTGATCAATCATTTTTTCTGATTGCCGTTACAGCGAAAAGTAATCGTTCAAAAGGTGATCGCGATCCGGCTGAGTGGATGCCACCCAACGCCAGTTACCACTGCGAATACATTCGCAATTGGATCAAAATCAAACGGGCTTGGGACCTATCAGTCGATCAGGCCGAGCATGATTACCTTGCTCAAAAGTTGGCGAGTTGCTAAACCGTTAAGCAATTGCCTGCAAAATGAAATTCGCGAGCTCTTCGCCGCAATCTTCTTGCAAGAAATGTCCACCACCCACGATGGTCGTATGCATTGAAGTTTCAGCACCAGGTACGGCTTTTCTAAAAGCCCACTCACCATTTTTTGACACTGGATCGCTGTCACTGAACGCACAAATGAATGGCTTGGTCCATGTCTTCAAGACTTCCCAAGCTTTGATGTTGGCCTTCGATGATGGATCGTCAAGCGAAGCCGGAACCAATGTTGGGAAGATGCGCGCAGCAGATTTAAAAGACTCATCGGGATACGGAGCGTCGTACGCTGCGAGAACTTCGGGAGCCAACGGTTTCTTTGCACAACCACCTTGAATGATTTGCGATGTTGGGAACGTTGGTGTCTCTTGACTGAATTTACGCCACGCCATGAACGCTTCATTGGGCGCAGGGTCACCCGTGGGAAGTCCACCATTGGCCAACACGATGCGCGCGAAGCGATCGGGGAAAGCAGTTGCCAAACGAAGGCCAAGCAAACTTCCCCAGTCTTGACAGACCAGAGTGAGATTTTTTAGATCATTGGCAACGAGCCATTGGCTCATCCATTCGACATGACGTTCGTACGTGAAATCAGATGTGAGCGTTGGCTTATCACTGCGACCGAATCCGACAAGGTCGGGAGCAATCACTCGATGTCCTGAACCAGTTAAAACTCGAGCGACTTTGCGATACAAGAAACTCCACGAGGGTTCGCCGTGTAAGCACAAGAAAGTTTCAGCCGCATCTTTGGGGCCGATGTCAACATGAGCAACGCGGATCACGGTTCCGTCGTCGGCTGTGATGTTCGTATAGGTGGGCTCAAACGACCAGTCAGGAATATTGGCGAATGCAGAATCGGGAGTACGAAGCAGTTCCATAAAGTGACACTCTATATGACAGATTACGGGATGTCATAAGTGCTCGACAGGCGAGCTGGTCCCCCGCCACGCACGAGCAGGCGTCCGTCTTGCACCAGTTGCGTGAGATGCGACAGGACACTGCGTGCGGCCGGAATGTACAACTCAGGCGCTACAGCGGCATACATCTGTCGCACCATTGGCGCCACTGTGTTGACACCTGCCGCAATCGACGCAATCACTTGTGCCTCGCGACTTAAGCGATGTTCGTAATACGCATTTAGGAATGGTTGCGGATCAGTCACTGGTGAACCGTGCGTTGGCCACAAAATTTTGTCATCGCGCTGTTGCAGTTTTTTCACTGACGACAAGTAATCGCGCATATCGCCATCGGGCGGCGACACCACTGTCGTACTCCAGCCCATGATGTGATCGCCCGTGAAGAGAGCTTTCTCTTCAGTCAGCGCAACACACATATGGTTCGACGTGTGACCTGGCGTGTGCACAGCGGTCAATGTCCAGCCATCACCATGAGCGGCAACTTCGCCGTCGCCCACACGTACATCAGGATCGAATTCAAGATCAACTGATTCGCGCATTTCCATATCGTCTGGATCAAGCCCCGCAGCGCGTGCAATTTCGCGTTCTTTTTCTTTTTCTTCTTCAGTCTTCGGCGGCGGAGCCAAAGACTCCATCACCTTGATGTCTTCTTCGTTGTCGAGAAGTCCGACATCACCATGTGGTTTCCATGCGACCGTTGGTGCGCCAGTTTCTTCACGTAACCATGCGGCTAATCCAACATGGTCACTGTGACAATGCGTGATCACAATGGCGCGAACTTTCTGGCCCCCAATGGCGCGCAACAATGCCGCTCGATGCTCAGGCAAATCTGGACCCGGATCAATAACAGCAACTTCAGATTCGTTCCCAACGATGTAAGTACCAGTTCCGGTGAACGTGAACTTAGATGGGTTGCGCGCAATGACTCGCCGCACGAGCGGACTGACAACTTCGGCCTCGGCATAACGCAGAGGATCAATCATCCCTGTGAAAGGAATACCAGCCATGTTGTCGCCCCCATTCGTCGTTAAATTGCGCCACCAATTTGCGCTAGTTCTCCGACAATACGCACTTCGCCGACCCGATTGCCGTGTCCAAGGATCGTTGAATCAAATGCATCGGGCCGAACCTGCGAAATATCTATGCCTAAGGCGCGCAACGCTGCTCGCATTAACGGCGGTCGTGGTCGATTGGCGCCGTCGGCAACTTTCAAGGCCACGGCCCTGCCATCGGGCAGAGCGGCAACGAAAACACCCTCAGCCCCGTCTTTGGCCATTAACCCTGGGATGCCTTTCATCAGCAAACTGACGTCACGATTTGGACCACCCACCATGTCAGGAAACGACGACATGGCTCGATGAATACGTAAACCCGCCTCGCCTGCATCTCCAATAGCCATATTGCGGAATGAACGGGCCAACCCGATGAGCGACACCACATGGGCTGGCGCACCACATCCGTCGATACCAATACCCAAGACTGTGTCTTGCGCAAGTGCAGGAATTCCGTCCGTGATAGCCCGTTGCAGCGGATGTTCCACATGTAGGTAGCCAGCGGTTGACCAGCCAGCGGCCACACATGTGGCAATCATTCCTGAATGCTTGCCCGAACAATTCTGCAGAATTGATGATCGCTGCACACCATTGCGCATCGCTTGTTCTGCTTCATTTTCATCGAGGGGCAAATCAGGAGTATTCGCCAATGCTTTTTCGTCAAGACCAACCGATTGCAAAATTCGTCGAGCACCATCAAGATGCATCGGGCGGCCATCGTGACTTGCACACACCAATGCCAATAACTCATCGGGAAGATCAAGCCCTGAATGCACCATTGCGTGTGCTTGCAATGGCTTAGTGCTTGATCGCGGGAAAATGCCAACATTCGCGTCGCCCATTGCGAAAGCAACGGTGCCATCTTGATTTAAAGCGACAACGGCAGCATGATGAACCGATTCCAAAACGTCATTGCGATAAGTCACTGCAAGTGGGACATACGAAGTTAAAACTGATTCACTCACCGTCGACGACCTCTTCTTCGAATCCGCTGTTTAGTTTTTTCTTGCACTTGGACTAATTCGTTTTCAATGAGGTCGTGACGTTGGCCAGAAGAACTTGCTAAAGCCACAGCCATTGCTGCAACCGGCAAACCAAGAATCGCACCAACTGGTCCAAGTAGTGCACCACCAGCGATGGCCGCACCAAACGAAATTGCAGGATGAATTTCCATCGTGCGTGCAGTGATACGAGGCGAGATGATGAAGTTCTCAATCTGTTGATACAAAATCACCACGATGATGACTGCGAGTGCTTTCAACGGTGAGTCAATGAAAGTGATGAGCACCGGAAGAACGCCAGCAATGTATGTGCCTACCACTGGAATGAACTGCGAAATCAATCCGACCCATAAGGCGAGAGCGATCGGTGCAGCTGTGCCAAGCGATTGAAAAGCAATCCAATGCACAAACGCTGAAGCAACCGCCAAAATTGCTCGACTGTAGAGATAGCCACCAGTCTTTTCAATTGCGAGATCCCATGTATCAAGCACTCTCTTTTGCCGAGTGGGTGCAAGGCGACGACATATTGAACGTCTGAGCCGTGGGCCATCAGCAACTAAGTAGAAAGTGAAAAGCATGACGGAGAAGGCTTGTAGCAATAGTCCCAACGCCGTCACCGAAAGTTGTAGTGCTTCATCTTGTTGGCCCTTAATGAACTTCTGTACTGGCCCTTTCGGATCTTGAATACTGTCGTTCACTTTTTGCGGATTGATATTGGTCGAGAGTGTGTCATTCAAAAAGTTCACCGTGCGACTGACATACCGCTCTGAGTTTTGTGCGAGATCGGCTACCTGGGTTCCGACCAATGTCCCGATCGCTGCCACGAAAATAATGACACCGACCAATAGTCCTAACAAGATCACAATCGTTGCGTGACCCCGTCGCCAACCCCGCTTTGCCAGCCGAGTCGTGCCGGGTTCAATTGCGAGCGACAAAAAGAGCGATACCAAAAGAAGGATCAAAAATGAGAAAAGACGGTCGTATGCATACCGAATCAGAATCGTGCCGAGGAATCCCAGCCAGAAAACGATGATTGCTTTCCAAACCCAACGGGGAAGTTTGTTGGAATCGGGATCAAGCGGGGGTGTGATCGGCAATTCGTCAGACATGTGACGAGCGTACTCAGCCTGTATAGGCATCGGAGAGCAAACCGTGCCACGATCTATACATGTCCGAGATCTTTGAACCTGTTCGACGCATCGTCGCTGACGCGGTTCGCTCACGAGTTGTCGGCCCCAATGCCGAAAACCGCGCGCAAGAGTTGTTTGAGGCCCCTGGTGAGAGATGGTTTGCTGAAGACCGTCCGATCCGCATCATCCACGCCGACTCCTGCATGTTCATCGGTGGTCTGCGCGCCTTGTTATTCCAGTCTCTCCAACCGCTGGCGATGGCCGGCGTTGCGTCACACAGCGATTACAAAGCCGACCCTTGGGGACGACTACAACGCACTGCCGACTTTTTGGCTGCAACTACTTTTGGACCAGCCACCGAATCACAACGTGCCGTCGACATGGTTAAGCGAGTTCACACCCGCGTCGTGGGCACTGCCGATGATGGCCGTTCCTACAGTGCTAATGATCCTCATTTGTTGAAGTGGGTCCACATCGCTGAAGTTGATTCTTTTTTGGCGGCTCACGCGAAGTTTGGCGAGATTGAACTGTCCCCCGAGCAACGTGATGGTTATGTGCTCGACATGTCACGCATTGCATCGGCACTCGGAGTCATCGACCCTCCAACTTCGGTAGCCGAACTTGGCGAGCAGATCGCGTCCTATCGACCCGAACTTCGAACATCGGCACCAGCGCGCGATGCAGCGCGCTATTTACTACTCACTCCCCCGTTACCGGTTTATCAACGACCCATTTACGGGCTGCTTGGTGCCGCTGCGGTTTCACTTATGCCGTTGTGGACGCGTTTCCCGTTACGACTTCCATGGTTGCCAGTCAGCGAACGAGCAGTGGTACGACCCGCTGCCCAAGCGTTGACTAAAACTCTTCGCTGGGCTTTACAGCCAATTCCGTTTACTGCGTCTGAGCAATAAGAGCGTTATACAACGACTGTTGATGCGCATCGGTTGATGCGGTGTCTTCTGGATGCCATTGCACTCCAATCAACCACTGCCCCGAGCCGCTGTGCTCGAGAGCTTCAACTAATCCATCGGGTGAATGAGCCACAACTTTGAGTCCCTTGCCGACATCATCAATGCCTTGGTGATGAAACGAAGCGACCCGAACATTGGTTGCACCTAATGCTTTTGACAACTTGGTGCGCGGCGTGACCTCAACGTCGTGCAAGGCAAATTCTTGACCAGCCGGGAACTTTCCTGGCGCGTGCTCAACAAGACCAGACTTGTCACCGAGGTCGATGTCACCGATGTGTTGAATCAATGTTCCACCAAGAGCCACATTGACTAGTTGAATTCCGCGACATACTGCCAATGTTGGCAACTTCAGTTCAATGGCCGCATGCACTAATGCAATTTCAAAATGATCTTGTTCGTGGTTCACGCCATAGACATGATGTTGACGTTGTTGACCATACAAATGCGGATCAACATCGGCACCACCCATCAACACCAAAGCACCGAAACCCGACAACAACTCAACTGCTTGTTCGTGGGTTAACTCACGTGGAGTCAATGTGAGCGGTTCGCCGCCCGCACGTAGCACTGCATCTAAATAGACACGACCAGCAAACGAAATTTCGCTCCGTGACACTCGACCAGCTGCCGCAATGCGACCAGCAACAGCAATCAAGGGGCGGCTCATAGGTTCAGACTAACGAACCGTTGTGCTCAGGGACTTGCGAACTGCACTTGATAAGTCACCCTTACTGCCAATCTTGATCTTTGCCAGCCCCAACCATTGCGCCATCAACTGCAACTCATTGGCAAGGCCAACTGCGACTTCTTTCTTGTCGGCGTGGGCTTCCGAAAAGATTCCGGGTACCAACAAAGTGTTGTTGTGCCGATCGGCTTTCAAGTCGACTCTTGCAACCAGTTGATCGCCGAACAAAAATGGCAATACGTAGTAGCCGTATTTACGTTTCGGAGCCGGTGTGTAAATCTCGATGCGATAGTGGAAATCGAAGAGATTTTCGGCGCGTGGTCGATTCCACACAACTGGATCAAACATCGACAACAAAGCCTGAGCATTCACGGTTCGCGGCGTATGAGCATCACGATGGATCAACCACTTTTCTTTTGAGTTCTCAATTGTGGTTGGTAATAACAAACCAGATTCAACTAATTCGTCAATGCGTGGTCGCGCCAACACCGGCTTGATACGGAAGTAATCGGCAATATCTTTGGCAGTCGCAACGCCCAGCGAACGCGCACCAATATCAAGCAGTTCACGCTGTGCATCGTGAACAGTCGGTGTGCGAGCCTGAAGGTGTTGCTGAGGAATCACTCGTTCGGGCAAGTCATACAAACGGGCAAAGTCATTTGCTCGGCGCGTTGCAGTGACTCGACCACACATAAACAAATACTCCAGTGCCAACTTCGCTCGATCCCAATCCCACCATTGCCCTTTTTTCTCAGTGCGCTCAGATAACTCGCCAGCAGCCAATGGTCCTTCGGCCACAACTCGCTGAAAAACTTCTTCAACATATTTCGGATGCTGCTTCAAGAGTTGTTCGGCACTACGCCAGGGTCCTTCTAGCGACTGTTCCATTTTCCATCGCCACAGTCGGTGATGTTCGGTGCGCACATGCGCCGCTTCGTGACCCCAGTATTCAAATAATTCGCCGTCTCTCGTTGCGGCAGAAATGAAGTCGCGCGGATGTGCACCTAGTCGCGAAAACAACGGCAACTCCTGGCTGCGCACCAACACGTTGACCGAATCAATCTGAATCAGACCAATGTGGTCAAGCACTTTTCGTAAATGACGACGATCAGTGCGACCAGTTGGACGAGGCTGAGCGAATCCTTGAGCTCCCAACGCAATACGTCGCGCTTGCGTCGCACTGAGTTGGACCACTCGTGATGTCATGTATGTCGATGCTGCTTCGTTGATCAGTCGGCGACAGTAATGGTGACCGAATTGATCACCACGTCGGTCACGGGGCGATCGCCACGTGCCGTCGGAACATTTTGCATAGCTTCAACAACCTCAAGGCCCTTCACAACTTGACCGAACAACGCGTAGGCCGGCGGCAAGCTGACACCGCTCGGACCACTGATCAAGAAAAACTGCGAACCGTTGGTGTTGGGTCCGGCATTGGCCATCGCGAATGAACCGATCTGGTATTGACCAGGCTTGGGTAATTCGTCAGCGAACTTGTAGCCAGGTCCGCCCATGCCGGTGCCAGTCGGGTCGCCACCTTGGCAAACAAATCCCTGAATGATGCGGTGGAAGATGATGCCGTCGTAATAGTGATTGAGCGCCAAGAAAATGAAGCTGTTCACCGTGCGAGGGGCTTTTATGGCATCGAGAGCGATGACCATGGTGCCCATCGAGGTTTCCATGGTGGCCGTATAACGCTTGGTGACGTCGATCCCCATTTCGGGCTCAGAAGAGAACTTCTGGCACTTGGGGGCGGATCCGTCAAAAGGGGGGAAAGTTGTGGACATGGATCAAAACACTATCTGCCGACTACTCTGAGCCCATGTCCTCGACGGAACCTACCCAAGAAGAATCGGCAACGATTGACCTAGACGCCATCGAGCGCGACCTGGCCGATGTTGAAATGGCCTTGAGCCGCCTCGATGCGGGCACCTATTGGGTGGACGAAATCACGGGACAGCCATTACCCGATGCGGTACTTGAAGCCAATCCTTTGGCTCGCCGCAACCCAGCCTGATTCAACTCCGTCCCATTTCGGCATCCTGCGTACTATGGAGTCATGAGCAACAACATTCAGCAACGCACTATTCGCACCAACGGCGTCGATCTTGTTGTTACCGAAGCCGGCGACCCAAGTGGTCCGTGCGTCATCTTGAGTCACGGTTTCCCCGAGTCGGCACATTCGTGGCGTCACCAAATACAGCCATTGGCTGATGCTGGGTATCACGTGCTTGCTCCCGATCAACGTGGTTACGGCTTTTCGTCGTCGCCGAAAAATGTCACCGACTACGGCGTGCAAAACCTCACCGGTGACTTAGTCGGATTACTCGATGCCACCGGTCATGCCGATGCAACATTTATTGGTCACGACTGGGGCGCATTGGTGGTGTGGGAAGCCGGGCGTTTGCACCCCGATCGCGTGAATGCAATCTGCGCAGTCAGTGTTCCGTTCACTCCGTGGCCGGCCAAGCCCACCGAACTTTTCAACATGATGTTCACCGATCGCTTCTTCTACATGTTGTACTTCCAAGAAGTTGGTCCAGCAGAAAAAGAACTTGGTGCCGATATTCGCCACACGATGCATCAGTTCATGTGGGCAGCTTCTGGTGCGATGTACAAACCAGGACCCACCGATCCTGCTGAACTTCCTCCAATGGCTGGCACCGGTTTCTTAGATATGTTCAAAGATGTTCCCACTCACCTACCGACATGGTTGACGCAAGAAGATCTTGACTATTACGTCAAGCAATTCACCAACAGTGGTTTCTTTGGTCCGGTGAGTTGGTATCGCAATCTCGACGCCAACTACGAATTACTCAAAGACATTCCGATCGACCGCATCTCAATGCCGACATTCTTTATTGGCGGAGACAAAGATGCAGTGATTGCCGCACGTCTCGACACAATCGATGCCGTAAACGGAATGACTCCCAATTACAAGGGCAGTGTCATCATCCCGGGTGCTGGTCACTGGACTCAGCAAGAATTTCCAGAAGAATTCAACGCCGCGATGATGGGCTTTTTAAAAACCCTCTAAACGGTTTCGCCCACACTTTGGTCGCATCAACTCCTTGCGGCGGCCAATTGTCATCACATGTATATGCATGCCATTCAAATGGATTGCGATAGTAAGCAGTCGCATCAATCTCATCGCTCAATTTTGTAGCCCGACCATGCGTTAACCATTTCGCTGTTGCAACGATTGAACCAATCGCAAACCATCCCGCATACACCACCGGATAAATAGGTCCAAACAAGCGTGCTTGCCATACGTGCTGATCTTCGTGATGAGTGACTAACTTACGGCGACGGTCATTAATCGTTCCTTCTTGATCGGCTGCGCCATTAATCACATAACCAAATGTCACTGCGAAACCCCGCCGCAAAACCAAACCGCGATCAAAAGTCATTCTATTTTTTCGAGTGGTTAACGACTGATCAATCTGCGCACCCCTTGCTGCATTAACTCCGGTCGCGACAACTGCTGCGCTCGTCGTTGCCAACGCCCAAGTGTGATCAAGAACAAAAGCGCTGATTCCACGAGTTGACTTCCAGTCGTACATACGACGAGCACCCGCGACCGCTCCACTCACAGCACCAATTGCAGTCCCTAAAACCGGGAAGCCCACAATTTGACCAGTGATCCCGCCGAGCAATGCGCCAGCAGCACTGACTGTAAATGCTTCTTGAGAAACCTCGTTCACCAGATAAAACCCTTATGCCCCAACGAGAGAAAATCCATCAACGCCGCGACCGAAACATGCAGAGCAATACCCCACCACACACTCTTTGTGCGATACGCCAAGAAACCCATCACGAGTCCGCCAACAATTGCCGCCAAGGCTTCGGCGGGTGGCTTGGTGAAATGAATCATCAAGTACGGAACTGTTGCAATGAAAATTGATGCGTGACCAAATCGTTTCGCTAATCCCAAAACCAGAAAACCTCGAAAGAAAGTTTCGACAGCGACGAATTGCAAGACGTAGAAAATCCACCAAATACGTAAGTCATGCCACACACCAAGTTGACCGCGAATAATTTCAAGCAGTGGATAACGCTCTTGAAATTCGGCAGTAGTACTGGCAATCGCAACAAACGGAACCGCAATAGCAAACAACGTTGCGTAATACTTCCAATGACTTGATGTACCGCGAAACTTCCAGCCGATATCACTGGGCATCAAACCGATGAACCGAATGACAATCAGTGGAACCACTAAGTAGCTCACGATCTGCGTGCCCGACCACCAACACAATTCGGTCAAACGACTGGTGTCACCAGGCGCATAGCGAATACCGAAATGGGCGAACCACAAACTCAGTAGAGCGGCAACGAAGATAGCAATGCTGCGACGATCAAGATCGTCGCTCAATTTCGTTTCGGTCACCGTTCGCGCAATTTAGATAGCAGACGCAAGATTTCGAGGTACAGCCACACAACGGTGACCATGACTCCGAATGCTGCATACCACTCTGTTGACTCAGGCATTCCTTGCTTAGAACCACGCTCGATGAAATCGAAGTCAAGTGCCAAGTTAAATGCTGCGAGGCCAGCAACTAAGAAACTAAAGCCAATTCCGAAAAGGCTTGTTGAATGAATAAACGGCGGGGTCGCACCAAACAGGCTCATCAATAATGAGATACCGTAGAACAAAGCCACTCCCATCGTTGCGCCAATCACAATGCGACGGAAGCGATCGGTCACTTTGATAATGCGCAGGCTGTACATCGCCAACATGACAGCAAAAACTGCGATCGTCGCACCAGCGGCTTGCACCACGATGCCGTCGTAATACGTTTCATACGCCTTACTAATGGCCCCCACAAACAAACCTTCGGCGATTGCATAGACCGGAGCCAAGAACTTGGCGAGGTGTGGTTTGAATGCCAAAAAGATTGCTAAGGCAAATCCCACGAGCAATCCGCCAATGGCATATGCCGGGAACTTGTACACCTCACCTTGCGGCGTATCGACACCAAGCCAGCCAACAACTGCGGCAGCGAGTAAGAGAACAAACAGAACTGCAGTCGCACTTGCAGTACCAGCAACAGTCATTGTTCGACCAGTGGGCACCCATGGTGTTGTCGGGCCATCGTTAACTACACCAGAATTTCCTCGACGAGTTGCTTGATCGGGCGCCGCCCAACCGGCATCGTTTGCTGCCGCTGCTTGTTCAAGTCGCTTCTCATTAAGTAATGGATTTGCCATAGCATTTCTCCTTTTTGCATACACGATCGAACGAGCAAAACCTCGTAAAATCGTTATTTCCTTAGATTACCGACAATAAATCTCGCTGTCTCGCCACCAATATTTCAACTCTTTTTTAGAGAAGTTTGCGCTGGTGGTTGTGTCGGGCATTGTGGTCGGTATCGTTCCCGCCACTACTGCAATTTCGGGAGAAGTGGGGTTCTTAAGTGGCCAAGGATCGCGTTGATCGTGATGAAGAGGACCTCGTCCGTCTTTACTTGTCAGACATCGGGCAATACACATTGCTCACAAAAGATGACGAAGTTCGTCTTGCCAAGCAGATCGAAGCTGGCAAGGCCGCTAAAGAAGAATCTGAAGTTGTTGATGGCAAGGCATTAACTCCTGCCAAGAAGCGCGAACTGCGCAACCTCATCAAAGATGGCGAAAATGCCGAGCGTTCGTTCGTGCAGTCCAACCTTCGTTTGGTGGTCTCGATCGCCAAGAAGTACCAGGCTTCTGGTCTTCCCTTGCTTGACCTCATCCAAGAGGGCAACCTCGGCCTTATGCACGCCGTTGAAAAATTCGACTGGCGCAAGGGATTCAAATTCTCAACGTACGCAACATGGTGGATTCGTCAGGCCATTACTCGTGGTATCGCCAACACCGGTCGCACCATTCGTTTGCCAGTCCACGCCGGAGACACACTTGCTCGTCTCCAAAAGGCTCGCTCACGCCTGGAGCTGAAGTTCGGTCGTCAACCAACGTTGCGCGAACTCGCGGCCGAAGTTGAAATGCCCGAAGACAAAGTCACCGAAGCATTGCGCTTCGCTGCCGAACCTTTGTCGCTCAGCGAACCGCTCCGCGAAGACGGCGATGCCGAACTTGGTGACGTGGTTGAAGACCGTTCAGCTGAAAGCCCCTTTGAAGTTGCAGCCACTGCGTTGCTCCCCGAAGAGATTCAGCGACTCTTGGCTCCGCTCGACGAGCGCGAACGCGAGATTTTGAAGTTGCGCTTTGGTCTTGACCGGGGCGAACCTCGCACCCTTGAAGAAGTTGGCGAGCACTTCAACCTTACCCGTGAGCGCATTCGTCAGATTGAAGCTCGTGCAATGAGCAAGTTGCGTCACCCGTCGAGCGACACTGGCGCCCGCGACCTTCTCGCTGTCTAAGCCTTACGGCGTCGTTGACGCTCCATCAAACTGCACCAGTCCCACTGTGCGCCACCCATTGCGGTGACTTCAGCGAGCATCTGCCCCACCATTGACGTCACCGGCAACGGCACGTTCATTGACGCTGCTTCATCAAGTACGAGCCCAATGTCTTTGCGCATCAACGTGGTCGAGAATCCGTAGTTGTATTCGCCGGCCAACATTTTCTCGGCGCGATTGGCCATCTGCCATGAAGCCGACGAACCTTGCAACATCACATGAATCACTTTTTGCACATCAAGCCCAGCGGTCTCGGCAAAGTCAAGCCCCTCGGCTAATGCCTGGCACACACCAACTACACAAATCTGATTCGTCATCTTGGTGATTTGACCAGCGCCCGACTCGCCCATCAACGTGATGCGCGCGGCATAACCCGACATCACAGTTTCGGCTAAAGCAAATGCTTTCTCATCTCCTCCAGCCATCACCGCGAGAGTCCCGTTACGGGCACCATCAACGCCACCTGAAACTGGCGCATCTAAAAATGATGATCCAACTTCGGCCACTCGCGTTGCGATAACTCGCGAACCCTCGGCAGATGTTGTTGAGTGATCAATCCACACCGTGCCCTTGGCAAGTTCGGCAATGATGCCATCGGCGACTGCAAACAATTCACGATCGGCGGGCAAAGACGTAATCACATACTCGCGACCTCGAATTGCATCAGCGGGGCTTGCAACTGCTGCTCCACCATTTTCGGCGACCCACTTGTCGGCCATACCTGGCACAACATCACACACCACAACATCGTGACCAGCTTTGGCCAAATGTGCGGCCATATGCCAGCCCATGCGACCAATACCAATGAAGGCGATCTTGCTCATGCTGGTACTCCAGGCTTGCCGCGATCGGCCAATGTAAATCCACCAGCGAGGCGTGCGTGTACACGTCCACCAACACCCATGGCCAAAATCACAACCATCTCATCGGGCTTGGGTCCATCGGGAACACCAACTTCAATCGCGTCATAATGACTGCCCACATAACTCCAATCCATATGCGTGATCGGCACATCAAGACGTGCTCCCATTCCCGCAACTTTTTTGGTTGATGGCACAATCGATGTTCCCTTACCGAGTGCAGCACGCATGCCACCACCACCAGGGATATGCCACATCGCGCCGTGCTCAATTTCGCCAGCCGAGCCAACGATGATTCCTTTGCCGTAACCATCAATCTTTGAAGCATCGCCACCTAAGTGACCGATCAGAATATTTCCGAGGCGCTCACCGAGTGCACGCAGTTCATCAACCGCCGGGCTTAGATCATCGACGTACTTGCCCACATAAGGGTTAGTCACAACCGCAGCCACCGCACCCTTCATCGCGGGAGTTGCAGGAATAGGTCCGTTGACCCCTGATGAATGATCATGAAAAATCTCTTCAACAATCGTGACGATCTTGCGCACTTCGAACAACATGTTCTCTCCCTAGAAAATGGATATGGCGGAGGTGGACGGGAATCGAACCCGCCGGACGAGGTTCGCTCG
>Ga0214919_10003923_pt1 | contig 22071 bp, 17 predicted proteins | sample LL1503_MetaG_FD_177994 | JGI IMG/M metagenome (GOLD analysis project Ga0214919, IMG submission 177994) | Freshwater microbial communities from Lake Lanier, Atlanta, Georgia, United States - LL-1503 | ecosystem: Environmental > Aquatic > Freshwater > Lake | place: USA: Georgia | collected... | reverse complement strand
CCTACTTTAAGCAATCATGAAGCCTGGGATGTGGCAGCTTACATTAATGCACAACCAAGACCAAGCAAAGATAAATCCAAAGATTGGCCTATGCTTGCCACCAAACCGGTGGACTACCCTTTTGGCCCTTATGCAGATTCTTTTTCAACTGCTCAACATCAATTTGGGCCTTTTGAGCCCATCGTATTAGCTAAGAAAAATAAATATTAATAATTTATTTTTTCATTCTTAAAACTGGTGGGTAACCAAACTTGCATGGAATTGCTTCCTCGATTGCACCAAGTATAATAAGGGATGGCTCTAATTTTTTGCACCATTGTTTGCGCTGATAATCCATCTGCATCCAATTGAACCACAGGTAAATTGGCTACTAAACTAATTACTTTTTCATCTATCACCGAAAACGCTTCTGTGGTAAATCTACTGTTTGATGGCGCTATCAAGTTCCAAGCCTTGCCATTGTTGTCAGCGGCTTCTACACAATAAACAATGGGGCCTCTTTGCAATGCTATACGGCCATTGTCTTGAACTAATTCCTCCCTAGCCATTATTTTTTTAACTTCCATGGGTAATCTATATTCTATGACATCATTATTTTTCCATTCTTGTTGTACCAATACATAGCCATTTTCAATTTGATAATTCACTTCCTTCCCATTCACAAGTACCATGGGTTTTTCGTCTTTATTATCCTTGTCATAAAAATATAATTGACCAGGTGCTGGTATTCCATTGGCCCAACCAGGCAATCTAAAAGCTATAGGTACCGATTGTTTCTTTTTCATGTTTAAAGTGCATTTCATTGACCCAGCCCATGGATAATTGGTGGCCATCGTAAATTGCATATCTCCAGCGGGTAGTTTAAAATTGGTATTGCTGCCCACAAATAAGTTCACAAAAATTTTACCATTGGAATATCCATATATATAATTGCCCAAAGAAGCAATTAATCTAGCAATATTGGATGGGCAACAAGCCGTTCCAAACCATTCTCTTCTTGCATTTTTACCCGAAGAGGCCAAAGGATTGCCATAAAAAAATCGATCCCCACTCAAAGACAATCCATCCAAGGCCCCATTGTATAAACTTCTTTCTAGTACATCAATGTACTCGGCATTGCCTGTTAAACTATTCATTCTTTGGTTCCAAAATACCATCCCTACCGATGCACAGGTTTCACAATAGGCTTGTTCATTGGGCAAATCATAATCATTGGTAAATCCTTCATTGCTTCCGGCAGAACCTATGCCACCAGTGATGTACATATTTCTAAACACTACATCTTCCCATACCCTACGCATGGCGGTCACATAATCCTGATCTCCAGTATGCGCCGCCACATCAGCGGCCCCTGTATACAGATACATGGCTCTTACCGCATGACCAGTGATTTCCTTTTGTTCTTTGACAGGCACTGCGTCTTGTGCATAGGCGGTGTCCTTCCATTCTGACCAAGTATAACCCTTGGCTAATTTTTTTCCTCTTTCTGACAATAACCAATCTGCCAAGTTTAAATATTTTTTATCATTGGTCACACGGTACAATTTGACCAAGGCCAATTCCAATTCCTGATGTCCAGTGACCCAATCACGTTTACCTGGCCCAAACAAGGAATCAAAATAATTGGCCCATTTAATGACCACGTCTAAGAATTTTCTTTTACCAGTAGCATCATAATAAGCAACGGCTGCTTCAATCATATGGCCTGCATTGTAATCTTCGTGCATGCTCATGTCTGACCATCTTTTATCTAAACCGGATAAAGTATAAAAAGTATTTAAATAGCCATCCTCTAGTTGTGCCGCTGCAATTTTATCAATCCACTCATCGGCCTTGGCTTCTAAATTTTTATCATGACTTGTTTTAATGGCATAAGCCATTGCTTCCAATGCTTTAAACACATCAGAGTCATCATAAAATACACCTTCATGCTTTTCGCCTTTTTTTCTTGCTACTTTTTCAAAATTTCTAATTCTTGGCGTTTTTTCTTCGGTTTGATAAATACAGGCAGCCAAAGTTTTGGTAGCTACTAAATCCATTTTAGGTTTCCAAAAATCATCTGTGACATTCACATTGGAAAAATTGATGGGTTCTATTTTAACCGAATTGCTTTGCGCTTGTATCTTCTGATTCAATAAGAGAAGCAATACCAAAAACATAGTCATAGATGCTATTATTTTATTGGTTATCCTTTTTTTATTGGATTGCATTTGAAATAAGTTTGAATTTTTCATGTCTTCTGATTTTAATTGCTTGAATTATTTTTATAGATACATCTAAAGCCTACTGTTCCGTTTCTTTCAAAGCCCTGGCTAACTTTTAACAAATATTGCGCATAAGTTAATTCCCTGGGCCCACCTTGCACATACCACCAACTGCCTGCTGGTTTAAAATAAGTTCCTCCCTTCAATAGTTGATAGGCGTAACTACCTGAAGCATATTCCGAACTAGTGAGTTGCCAAACCGAACCCACTAAATCATAGAGTCCATTAGGGTTCACCCCTTTACTATAAGTTCCTACTGTATCTAATATACCATTTCCTAAATTACAAAAATTGCTGTCAATGCCATTGATTTTAATCACACTCAAGGTATTGGTTACTTCTTCAAAAGTTCTGGTTACAGGAATCTTTTGTTCCCATGGCCATTCATTTAAATTACTAGTCTGTGCTGCATATTGCCATTCAATTTCAGTGGGAATAGATTTATGGTACCAATGGGCATAAGCTAAAGCATCTTCATAGCTAATATAAATGACAGGCTTTTTTTCATCACCTGCCATTGGTTTCCAATTTTTCCAATGTTTCAAATAATTGACGGTATCTGAAGGTTGATAGTTGCTTTCTTGAATAAACTCATAAAATTGATGATTGGTTACAGGAAATTTATCCATCCAATAAGTAGGTATATTTATTTCACTACTGTCAAGTTGCTTTGGATAAGGAATAAAATCATCCCCATGAGTTTGTTTGAATTTAAATTTTCCAGCAGGAATCAATGACATACCTTGAGTGCTACTGCTATTTGAAACACTAGCACCAGCAGCAAAATCTTTTGTCGTCGTTAAAGGATCCACCGGTCTTGCTTCACTTATAGGAAGATAGGCCACTATTTCATCCAATAAGGTTTTATAACCAAGGCTATCTATTTGTATCACTTGTACAATTAGTTTTCCTTCAAATCGATCAAAAGCTTTTTGAATAGAGATGGACTGATTGTTAAAAGGTAAAACCAAATCAGGTTGCTGCCAACCGCTTTCGGACTTCCAAATTTCAATACTTATATTTTTGGTGTTGGTATAGTTGTTTTTTAATAATTCTAAGTTTAAATAATTGTTGGCAATGCTTGCCTCTATTAATTTAGGTAGCTGCACAATACAATCTAAGGCACCTTCATTGTTGGTGCCTAGGTATTTTTGATGAAAGGCTTCTGTCTCTGCCTCAATATAATACTTGCCGTTTTTATAATTGGGTTTCAATAATTGATGATGGTAGACATCTACAAAATGCCAATTATATTTTGGCACTACTTCAAACAATTCATTTTTAAAACCCTGTGGGATAATAGAATAGATGGTGTAGACCGTTTTTTGATTGGTCGCCCATTTATTTACCCAAATACTATCCACCTTGGTAGGAATTAATGGTAGAACATTGGCAGCATTAAAATTATCAGATAATAAACGCAACAAATGTGTTGTTTTTCCTAAAAAAGCATATTGTTTTTCTGTCCAAGCAGGTTGTCCAGGCACCATTATATTCATCTCCGTGCCATAACCATTGAAAAAGCTGGTGGCAAATTCTCTATTGATGGGTTCTTTGAAAAGTTCTGCTACTCTGTAAATGGTAAAACCAGGTTGAATGAATTTGTTCAAATTCAACATAGGTGGATAATACAGTGCATTGTGTACCCTGCCAGCAATAATTCCTTGCATGTCTTTGGCTACAGCCATTCCTTCACTGTACATAATCACTCCTTTGCGTACCGAATCGGCGGCTTGTTGCAAAGAATCGCTTGAACTTCCTTGGGTATCTAACACTACCCCATCAGCATGCGTATTATGAATTAACCATGACAAACCATCATAATGATTCTGCGCCCTAGTGTCGATGTCCCAAGGATTGTAGGCCACATAAAGATGTTTGTTTTGCTTGGCTAAATCATCACTTATTTTTTGAATGGCATTAAAACCACCAGGTAAATCTTTGTACAAATCAAATTGATTGCGTTGATCCAAACCCAAGGTGGGCCAGGTGGGCCAAATACCAATGATATCATCCCCCCCGTACAATTGATTGCCCCTACTTATAAATTGATTGATGGCATAAGTATTATTGGGTCGATCAAACAAGTATTTATCCCAAGCCATCATCAAATGCATTAAATAAGTATGTCTTACCCATTGCAAATCTTTTCTACGGTACAAACTATCATTGAAGTTTTCGACCTCATACAATTTCCGCTTTTGAAAGACCTGTAAAATTCCATTTTGCCAAACACCTTTAAATGGTTCAATGTAAATGGTGTAGCTGATACTCCCCCCTGGATACAAGATGGTTTCGAATCGTTTTACTTTACCTTTTTGAATGCTTTCATCTGCCCTTCTGCTAAATCCATAGATAGATAAATTAGACTGGAGCTCCATGGTATTGTAGCCCATTTCCCAAGCATTGTCTGGCACAATAACATTGATTGGTGTTTTACCTGGTAAAAACAAATGGGTTCTAGACAATCGGTGCTCCCCTTTACCGGTGAGGTAAACTTGATTTTTATTAATTTCAAATGGAAGAAAGTTTTTTACAATACCTGTATCTGATCCAGTATTACTTATTAAAACTTTAATCACCCAAGCTTGATTTTGTTTGGATACGCTCAATACTTTATGTTGGATATTTCCCCTGGAATTGGTCTGATAATTTAATATTTGAACTTTTGTAGGCAACTTATAAACTTGATGGTTCACTTCAAAAGACTCCACTTGTAAACTGTCTGCAGACAAATGAATTTGATCTTGACTAAATGTGGGGTTACTCAATAGCGCAGTAGCCATAAGGCCCAATAGGTAAAAGAATAGGATTTTTTTAGATCGTCTCATAATCAACTCAATAATACAGAAAGTTACTAAAAATGTGCTTAAAAAGGAAACTAGGGTTTTTGTTCAACTAGAATTATCTTTAACTAACAATGAATTGGTAAATAATGGAGGTAGAGATAGAAATTTCATGGAAGCTGGCATTAAAGGATCTTTTTCAAAAGCCCTATTTTAATCAAATAGCCGAACATATAAAAGCAGAAAAAGCACTGCATAAAACTATATATCCTATTGGCTCAGCCATATTTAATGCCTTTGATCAAACTCCCTACGATCAAGTTAAAGTAATTATTTTAGGACAAGACCCCTACCACAATGCCCATCAGGCCATGGGGCTAAGTTTTTCGGTTCCAGACGGAGTAAAGCCTCCTCCATCTTTGATGAATATTTTTAAAGAACTAAATAAAGATATTGGTATGGCTATTCCTAGTACAGGTAATTTAACCCCTTGGGCCAAGCAAGGAGTACTTTTATTGAATGCAGCGCTAACAGTAAGGGCCAATGAACCAGCCAGTCATGCCAAAATTGGCTGGATGGATTTCACAGACGATATCATCCATTTACTTTCTGAAGAAAAAAATGGTTTGGTATTTATTTTATGGGGTAATTTCGCACAACAAAAGCTTAAATTAATCAACCCTTTAAAACATAAAATTTTAAAAGCAGCACATCCATCTCCCTTTAGTGCCTACAATGGTTTTTTTGGATGCAAACATTTTAGTGCCACCAATGAATATTTGGTACAAAAAAAAACCAACCCCATTAATTGGGCTTTATAAAATAGCATTTATGAAAATGATTAAATTTATTATTGCAAGGATATTGGCTTACTGGGCCTTATTGGTATTTGCTTCTACCATGATGATATTTATATGGTTTTATTTGTTTTGTTTTTTTATGAATGATCCTTTAAAAACCCGTTTCCACAGAAGAATATCTCAAATCTGGATGGGGTTGTTTTTATTTTTATCAGGATGTAGTTTCAAGGTTACTGGAAAAGAAGTATTTGACGGCTTAGAAAACGCCATTGTGGTTTGCAATCACAATAGCCTTATCGACATTCCAGTAAGTACCCCATTTTTACCAAGAGCCAATAAAACCATTGCTAAAAAAAGTTTTGTGTATGTACCCTTATTTGGATGGGTCTACCAATTTGCTACAGTAATAGTAGACAGAAAAAATGACCATAGCCGAAGAGCTAGTTTTGAAAAAATGAAAGCGGTATTGAACAATGGCTTAGATATGTTGATTTATCCAGAAGGTACTAGAAACAAAACCAAGACCCCCTTAAAATCTTTTTACGATGGGGCATTTAAATTGGCGATAGATACGCAAAAACCAATAGTACCCGTAGTTTTACTTAATACCAAAAAAATATTACCAGCTCAACCAAGTATGTATTTTACTCCTGGAAAAATTGAAATGCATATTTTACCCGCCATTTTTCCTGCTGGTCATAGCAAGGATAGTTTAAAAACACTTGTTTTTGAAACCATGGGCAACTATTATTTAGCCAACAATCCTTAATAAGTAGCAGAGGAGAAGGTTCTGCTTCTATTGATTTTTAAATCTCTCAATATTCCAGATTTAGGATTGATGGTGATATTAAAGGATCTGTACAATCCAATCGGTGTTACATTGATGGCCATTTGCCAACAATGCATTTCTCTTGAGATAAATAAACTTAATTGTTGGATATTGGCCTTAGCCACATCTACATAACCGGTGCCTCCTATTTTCCATTTAGGGGTCAAACTAAAATCACCATTAAAATTTAAACTAGAAAAGGTTTGTAGTCTATAGCCAGAATAATCAGACTTTAACACTCTAGTAAATTGAAAAGAATAAGAAAAAGATAATGACCAAGGAATATTGAAATCGGTATACTCTGATGGATTGGCCTTCACATATTGTAATTGTCTTTGTTGTTCATCCGGGGTCATGAAAGGATCAATAGGAATTTCTTTTCCTTTAGAAGCTTTTTCATCTTTTGACTTACTTTTAAAGGAAGTTGAAATGGCGATACCTCCGCTTGTAATGTTACCAAATTTAAATTTGGAAGGATCTATGTCTAATTTATTCACTCTAAAGCCTTGTTTGTCATTGGCATAGGGATCAATGGTAAAAGAAGAGGTAATATTTAAATTATTGAACAAAACTGTTCTAGCATAAAAATTAAAAGTACCTAAGGCAAAACTGTCTGCTAAAAAATTATAATTGGAATTAAAACCAAAACCTTCTATCAATTTAACTTTTTTAAACTTTTCTTCTTCACTAGTACTGTCTGCTTTATCTTTTACCTTCATTTCAAGTAAATTATCCACTCCAAAACTTAAACCTCCAAAAGTTCCTTCTGAATAAGCGCCGCCTAATGCACCCCCATCAAATTTAGAAAAACGGTATTTTCTTCCAGTAGAATCTATCTGTGCAGTGTAATGATAATTAGCAGCAAAATCCGGGGTATAATTTAAAGATAGAGAAGGTCTTATTTCATGTCGAATGGCTTTTACATAATCGTCTTTGAATTTATAAGTGCCAAAAATTCTTGTGGAAGCACCAATACCAAATCCAATATGTGGCGCCCTGTAAAAGCCTCTACTAATAGAAGTATCTACTTTATTTAATTTACTGTTCCATGTTTTTGTATTTTCAGCACCAAACCATTTTTCCTCAAAACCAATGCTTGGACTAATGGTGACAGGGCCCAAAGCAGGTAGGGACAAACTAATGGGTATACTATGCGTAGCGCCCCATTGCATGGTATCCAATAATCTGGTCATGCTAAAAGCGGTATCGTAAAAAGATAACTGATTTTGAATAGAGCCATTGTAACCAATACCTAATTTTTCATACCATTTGCCTGCACCTATCTGCTCTTTCTTTTGAAAAGGATAGATGGTGAGTGCATTAAAATTAATATTAGGTAAACTCATATTCACCAATCCTAAATTGTTGTTTTGATTGTGGTTCAAGTTGACAGATAAATTGTATTTATTGTCCCAGATCTTGTTGTAACTGATGGAAGAACTGATTTGGTTCTGGTAGTTTTGATAAGGATTATTTAGCAATGACTTATTGTATTTAGTACTTCCAAAGTTCACATTGGCAGTAAAATTAGTACCAGGCAAGGCCCTTGAATCCATAGAATGCGACCAATTGATCATGAAGGTTTTACTTCCTGTGTATTCGGTGAGCACACTGGTATTTCTATTTAATAATTTAGTGCTCTGCATACTTAAATTAAAATTGCCAATGTATTTATACCTTAAAATATACTTGCTATTTAAATTCGCACTCCACCCACCGTAGGAATAGATATTACTACGAACGGTAGCATCAAAGTTTTCACTCAATACTTTATAATATCCAAGCCCTTCAAAACCCAATCCAAAATCTTCACTAGTGGTAAAGGCGGGGGCCATTAAACCAGAATGTCTGCCTTTAGTTAATGGGAAAATACCAAAGGGTATGCCTATTGGAAAAGGAACCCCTTCGAATTCTGGAAAGGCTGGGCCGGATACACCAATTTTATCATTGATGATTTTTAATTTATTGGTTCTAAAAGCAAAGTGAGGGTCATCTAAATTACAAGTGGTGAACCTCGCCTTCCAAGCAAATGCTTCGTCCTTGTTTACTTTTTTCATGGTCTTAGCATTCACATAAATTTCACCTTGTTGAAAATTTGTATTCTTGGTCAAACCTTTACCCGATTTCATATTAAAATAAATAGAATCGTTGGTAGAAACCATCCCACTTTCCTGAAATTTTGGATTGCTTTGCGGTGTGCCTAGGGTATCTTTTGCTCCATAAGCTTTGATGTTTTGACTTTGTTGGTCATAAACGATGGTAGCTGCCTCTAGCTGAGAAGTTTTGTACACTGTTTTAGCTTTCCCATATAAGAAGAATTCTTTGGTGGACATGATCATCACCCCAGAATCTGCAGCAGTATAATTGACAGGGGTATCAATACTGTCTTTTGATATCCTCATGGATTTTACAGAAAGGCTATCGGCTTGTTTGATGGCAGTATCTGTTTTCAGTGCTTTGGTGACCGCAACTGTTTTCACCTGCGCTTTAGCAGGTTTTGCCACCATAAAAACTATTGTTAATATTAGTAAAATGCTAATATTTACAATAGAAGGCTTAGTTTTTACGTTATTTTTGTATCCTGATACTATCACAGCTGCAAAAATAAACTAAAACAGCATTAAGGCACTGATTATGAAGCAAAATAGACTGATTTTAGCATTTACTTATAGTACAATTGCCCTTTTTACCCTTCTTAGCTTTCCTACGGAAGCTCAAAATTCAATAAAAACCATAAAACGCATCATTATAGACCCAGGTCATGGTGGCACGGACCCAGGGGCCAATGGAAAGTATTCTACAGAAGCAGCTGTTTCTTTAGCCATCTCTTTAAAATTAGAAGAATACATTCATGATGCAATTCCGGACGTTGAAGTAGTTTTAACCAGAAACACCGATGTATTTAATTCGGTGGTAGAAAAAGCCAATATGGCCAATGCGGCTAAAGGCGATTTATTTATATGTATTCACACCAATTCGGCAGATCCTAGTAGAAATAGAGAAATTATTGGTCATACCAAAAAAACCTATACGGTTAAAAAGAAAGGGGTAAAAAGAAAGGTGACCCGAGTGGTTCCTTTATATAAAACAACCTACACACCCAATACAGCAAGGGGTACAGAAACTTTTATATATAATGTAGGTAAGTCTGATCAAAAAAAGGACATGGCCAACGAAGCCGTAGATGATGTGGTAGAAAAATTAGACTCCGTTTCTTTAAAAGAAATTAAAGACATTGATGCGGCAGACCCTACCCGATCAATGATGATTAGTTTGTTAACTCAACAATATTTTCAAAGAGCTGCTAGTTTGGCCTTGACCATTGAAGAAGAATTTAAAGCGGCAGGCAGATTAAGTAGAGAAGCCAAACAAAGGCAAAAAGGGATTTGGGTATTGGCTGCGGTTCAAATGCCCGCCGTACTAGTTGAAACTGGCTTTATTTCTAATCCAGAAGACGAGGACTATTTAAATAGCGAAGAAGGACAGGATCAAATATGTGAAGTCATCACCAAATCGCTCTTGCGTTACAAAAACTCCCTAGAAAACCAGAAAAAGACAAATGCCAATTAGCTCCCTTTTTTTAGCTAATTTTGCAGTAAAGTAGATTATTAAGATGCGCGTATCAAACGAAACAAAAGTTGGGGCTTTAACCGTAATTGCAATTACGTTGATTGTACTAGGATTTAATTTCCTAAGGGGTAAAACTATATTTAAATCTGGTAATATTATTCATGCCATATACACCGATACCAAAGGATTGATTGTATCTAACCCTGTATTTGTAAATGGTTACCAAGTGGGGACGGTTTTTGAAATTGAAAACCAAAAAGATAATCTAGCTTCTATTATTGTTTCTGTAAAATTGAATGAAGCTTATAAAATTCCAAATAACTCAGTGGCTAGTATTCAAGACAATCCATTAGGCATTAGTAGTATTAGCATCGTATTAGGTAATGCTCCAACTTATATTAAATCGGGCGATACCATTCGAACAGCACCTGCTAATAGTTTATTGGGTGATTTTGTGAACACGCTTTCACCTTTAGGAGAAAAAACAAATAGTGCTATTATTTCTTTGGATAAAGTTTTGAATAATATTAATCATGTATTAGATGATAAAAACAGACAAAACCTAGCACAGGTTTTAGAAAATTTAGCAGCCACTACAAAAAGTTTAAATAGCTCAATGGCTAATATTGAAACTATGTTGCAAAAACAAAACGGATCGGTAAGTCAATCATTTGACAACCTTAATACTTTTACAAAGAACTTGAATAATAACAATGAGAAGCTAAATAATATTATTACCAACTTAGACAGTGTTTCTAAATCGGTCAAAGATGCCGATTTAAACAAGACCATCAAAACCATTCAAGTAGCAGTCGCTTCTTTAAATACAAGTTTACAAAAATTAAATTCTGGAACTGGTACCGCTTCTAAATTAATGAACGACTCCTCTTTTTATAATGAATTAGAAGGCACTTTAAAAAGCATCAATACTTTAATAGATGATGTTAAAGTGCATCCAAAACGCTACATCAATGTTTCTGTTTTTGGTAAAAAAGATAAATCTGCTCCATTGACCAAACCCTTGGCCGATTCATTAAATCATGAATAGAATTGGTTTAATTATATTAATAATTGCTTTGTCTATTATTCAAACAAAGGCACAAGTTTTGCCACGTTTGGTTAAAACAAGAATCAACCCCAAGACTTTTGTACTAAAAGATACCAGTCCATCCATTGCTGCCCCTTTTAGCAACAATGAAGTAGGTGGAAAAGTAATTGAATTTCTATCTGCTGAAACCTACAATATAAAAAAAATGGACAGCATGGATTTTTTGGTCTTTGTAGGACATGTAAAAATTAGACAAGGCAAAACTTTACTTTACGGCGATAGTTTAATTTTAAATACCACCAAAAATACACTAGAAGGATTTGGACATATTCACATCAATGATGCCGACAGCGTGCATACCTATGCGGACTACTTAAAATATTTAGGGTCTATCAAAAAAGCATTCCTACGAAAAAAAGTAAAACTCACCGATGGAAAGGGCGTTCTCACCACAGATTCTTTAGATTATGAAGTGTCCACCAAAACAGGCGTATTTAAAAAAGGGGGGAAGTTGGTAAGAGAAAAAACCATACTCACTAGTAAGGAAGGCGTTTATTATGGAGAAACCAGGGATGTTATTTTCCGTAATAAAGTTGAATTGCATGACCCGAAAAATCAAATCATCACCGATACCCTAGAATACAATACCTATTCTCAAGTGGCTAATTTTATTAGCCCAAGTAAAATAATCACAGGCCCTAGAACCATTACCACCAGCAATGGTAATTTTAATACTGGTTTAAAACAAGGGTATTTATATGACAGGTCTTTTATAGATGATAGTACTTACCATTTCATTGCAGATGAAATGGCGGTGGATGATTCTTTAGGTACCGGATTATTTAAGGGAAATGCTATTTATCAATCAACAGATAGTTTGGGTTTTGATTTGACAGCGGGCAATATTAAAACCAATAAAATATCAAATGTATTGTTTGCCACCGAACATCCTTTATTGATGATCAAACAAAAAAATGATACTTTATACATTTCTGCTGATACCCTACATACAGGCAAAATTTCCGATTTGACTAAAACTATCCCCAAGGCCAGGGACAGCATAGGCATCATCAAAGACACTAGTTTAAACAAATATTTTGAGGCCTACCACCATGTAAGAATTTATTCCGATTCCTTGCAAGGGAAAGCCGATAGTTTGTTTTATTCTTTGAGTGACTCTACTATTAGATTAATGACCAACCCCATTGTCTGGGCCAACAATAATCAAATTACGGGAGATACGATTTACTTGTATGTAAAAAATAAGAAGCCAGAACAATTGAATGTTTTTGAAAATGCCTTTGCCATTAACAAGATTGACACTACCTCCTATTTCAATCAACTCAAGGGCAACCGATTGAACGCATGGTTTGAAGATGGTGCTATTACTAAAATGCGCACCAGGGGCAATGCAGAAAATATCTATTTTGCCTTAGACAATGATAAAAATTTTATTGGAGTGAATCATTCCAATGCACAAATCATTGAAATTACCTTTGAAAACAATGAACCTGCCAAAGTTATATTTAGAAATCAACTCATTGGCAATATGACGCCTATTGGTCAAACTCCAAAATCCGAAATGGAAATACGTGGGTTTAAATGGCAAGAAAATTTAAGGCCAAAATCTAAAGAGGAATTGATTTTTAATACCTTGCACTAATTAAATTTCTTTCTCCATCATCAAATAAGCTTTAATAAATCCATCTATTTCTCCGTCCATGACTGGGCCAATATTACCTACTTCAAAATCGGTGCGGTGATCCTTGATCATTTTATATGGATGGAAAACATAAGAACGTATTTGACTACCCCATTCTATTTTTTTCTTATTCGCATTCGAAGCATTTAAGGCTTCTTGTTTTTTTCGCATTTCTTCTTCATACAATCTACTCTTCAACATCTTCATCGCTATTTCTCTATTCTCTCCTTGTGTTCTAGATTGTTGACATTCTACTATGATACCTGATGCATGTCTTAACCTAACTGCTGTTTCTACTTTGTTTACATTCTGCCCGCCTTTACCGCCACTTCTATAAAATTCCCATTCAATATCGGCTGGGTTGACTACAATTTCAATGGTGTCGTCTATTAAAGGATATACATATACAGAGGCAAAAGAAGTATGTCTTCTTGCATTGCTATCGAATGGGGAAATTCTTACTAATCTATGCACACCCGATTCTGCTTTTAAAAATCCATAAGCAAATGGGCCATCAAATTGAATGGTGGCAGATTTTATACCTGCGCCATCTCCTTCTTGATAATCTAGGGAACTTACTGTCCATCCTTGCTTTTCTCCATACATGGTGTACATGCGGAGCAACATTTCTGCCCAATCCTGACTTTCGGTACCACCAGCACCCGGATTAATTTGTAAAATGGCTGGAAGTTCGTCTTCGGGTTTATTTAAAGTACTTTTAAATTCTGCTTCTTCAATTGCAAGGACTGCTTTGTCAAAAGATTCCTTTGTTTCTAGCTCTGTCGCATCCCCAGCCTTCCAAAAATCAAATAAAACCACAAAGTCTTCTAAATTGGATTCAACTGTTTGAAACATATGAATCCAATACTCATTCACTTTAATTTCCTTCATCGTGGAAGTGGCGCGTGTATTTTCGTCCCAAAAGCCAGGAGACAAAGACAATTGTTTGTCGGTATTTACTTTATACAATCTGTTATCGACGTCAAAGAAACCTCCTCAGGACAGTGACTTGGTCCTTCATACGCTTTATCTGCTCAATGGTCATGTATGATCAAGTTTAATATTATCCTCTTTTAAAAGGATAAATGCTGGTGTTAAAAAATACTACAAGCCTCATAAGCCGGATTCTGTTTCTAAACTATCATTTATCTAGCCCCAACATTGCTGGTGGGGTCTTGCTGCCTACCCTGGAACTTGAACGAGTCGTTCTTAAGCGCTCCTTTACGTGGCATTACAGCACCCAAGGTTTACCCTATAAAACAATTGCTTGTCTTATCCGTGCGCTCTTACCGCACGTTTTCACCTTTTCCTCTTACGAGGTAGTTATTTTCTGTGGCACTTTCTCTGTCCCGATTGCTCAAGACGCCGGCTATTGACCGGTGGGTTACCCTATGCTGTCCGGACTTTCCTTGGCAATTGCTTGCCACGATAGCTCGGGTTTGTAGTCCCACAAAGGTAGGTAATTAAAATTAGTCTGGAAATGAGCTTAGAAAAAGAAAAAACATAACTGTTATTCAGGCAATTAAGTACTTCTACTTAGTTTTAATATTCAAAATATACCTCCGTAGCCCCATAACCGTAAAAATCTGAATATTGATTGATGAATTGCTTGACCCCTTTTTTTACTTTTAATAAATCGTGAATTTCGGCCTTTAATTTCCCTTTCCCCACCCCATGTATAAAAATGATGGAGGGCAGTTGATTCATTTGAGCCAGTTCAAACCATTTTTCAAATTCTTCCAATTGAAATTGTAAAATTTCGGCATTGCTTAGGTGATTATGCCTGTCCATTATTTTTTCAATATGCAAATCGACCACAGAACGAGCAGAGGGAATATTTTGTTTGATTTTACTGGCATCATATACTTTATACCCTGCATTTCTTAAAACATCAATGGCAATATGGTTGTCTTCTTCTTTGTCAGGATAAGTCACAAACAAAGGATAGCTGAGGGTAGTTTGGTTATTGTCTTTTAAAGTTTCAATTTTTTGAAACAACTGTTTTGCTTTAATTTTTAATGGGGTTTCAAAGTGAGCGGCTTTTTTCTTGTGTGGATCAATCAAAGAAAAATCTAGGGCAAAGCTTAGCCCATCGTTGACAGAGGAAAAAGTTAGGTCGTGGATATAAAAATCGGTGAAAGGGGGAATAGATGATTCAATGGAGAAATTCACAGTGCCTTGAAAAGCTTGTTCATAAACAAATTGGTAGCCTACTCTATTTCGGTTAGATAAATAAATTTTTAAACTTTCTACTATTTCATCATTAAAATCATCCAAACTAAATTTTGGTATGATATTTAACCAAACGCCATCTTCCTCCTTGGCATCATTTTTCTGTATCTTTTCTTTTGGGATTTGATCAAGGAATATCTTTTGTGCCGCCTTCTTTTCTGGAAATAATTTCTTTTCTGTGAATCTTTTGAAATAAGGAAAATCAATTTGATCCATATAGGCCGGAAATTTTACACCTCGTACATCAATCATAACCATCTCCTCATTCATGATTTCTATGATATGTCCTTCTTCATTACTGTGTAAAACTAAAATCTCATCCCCTACCTGGTATTTCATAAACTAGACTATTAAATAGGATTCTCTTTTGACAATAAACTATGTTTTCGTCCATAAAAATTGTATAAAAGTAGTCCGATGACCATCCAACAAAAAAACCAAACCCAACTCACTGGTGGAATTTCTATCATTAAATACAAACAACACAATGCGCCAATAATAGGTATAATGGAGAACTTATAAATATAGGTAGTAATGGAAACAACTAGGAGAATAATAATGAAGATTAAGAACAAAGATTCTTGAAAATTTTGAGTGGCTATATTCAATACATCTTCTTGAATTCTATATTTGGCAAAATAGATAAATATGATGGATAATATTGGAACTGCGTATTTGCCATTGATATAAGGCAATCTGAAAGCTTGTTTAATTCCAGTGGGTGCTAATTTAGGTAAAATCAACACCCCAAAGCAAACTAGTACAAAGGCAAATAAGGTACCAATACTTGTTAAGTCGGTCATGCGACTGATAGACATAAATAAGGAAGGAATACCTACAAAAAATCCTGTAACTATAGTTGCAAAACCTGGTGTGCCAAATTTGGGATGTACTTTAGAGAATTTTTTTGGAAGTAGCCCATCCCTACTCATACTCATCCAAATTCTTGGCTGTCCCAATTGAAATACCAATAAGACACTGGTGGTAGCTACCACGGCACTTATAGAAATAATATATCCAATTTTATGCAAGCCTAATCTATCAAATACAAAGGCCAACGGATCATCAACTTTTAATTCTGTATAATTGACCATACCTGTGAGTACTAAGGCAATCAGTATATATAGTACAGTACAAATAATTAACGAATAAATCATCCCCCTTGGTAAATCGCGTTGAGGGTTTTTACACTCTTCTGCGGTGGTGGAAATAGCATCAAAGCCTATGTAAGCATAAAATACTGCAGAAACACCTGCAAGTACCCCAGTAAAACCATTGGGTAAAAATGGATCCCAGTTTTTGGTATCCACATAATAGAAACCTAAAATAATGACAAAAATAATGACGATGATTTTAAAAATCACCATAAAATTAGTGCTCTTTTTACTTTCTTTAATACCTATATAGGCTAGTAGGGTGATTAAAGCAACAATGATAAAGGCTGGCGTATTTAATATGATTCTCCAAGAACCAATCATGGGTGCATTGTTTATTGCATCGTATCCAATGCGTGCTAATTTGCTAAAGGTTTCTTTTGTCCCTCCTGCCGCTAAATGTTTTACTGCTTCTTCATAACCTTGTTGGGCTTGATCATAATTGGTAGATAACCAACCTGGCAAATGAATATGAAATCCTTCCAATAAATTAACAAAATAACCACTCCAACTAATGGCCACTACAATATTTCCAATGGCATATTCTAAAATTAATGCCCATCCAATAATCCAAGCAATCAATTCGCCAAAAGTGACATAGGCATAAGTATAAGCGCTACCAGCAATGGGCACCCTACTTGCAAATTCAGCATAACATAAGGCACTAAACCCGCAGGTAATGGCGGTTATGACAAATAATAAAGAAATACCTGGGCCTCCATGAAAAGCGGCCGTCCCAATGGTGGAGAAAATACCTGCACCCACCACCGCAGCAATACCCATGAAAGTTAAATCTCTAACACCCAAAACTCTTTTTAATCCGCTCCCACTGTGTCCATCATTTAATCCTAATGCCGCATCTTCTACAATTTTATCAATTGATTTTTTTCTAAATAAACTCATCAGTGTGGATTATTGATTTCGATTCATTAAATAATTAGCCAGTTCAATCAATGGCTTTTTTCTATCACTTGTCACTGCGATGGCTTCCAAATGTTCAAAGGCTTCTTTTAAGTATTTGGCCTTGATGCTTTCTGCCCAAGTATCCACACCGCATTGTTTAAATAGATCAAGTACTTTTTCCACTTTGTCATTTTCGTTGGATTTCAATAAAGCCTCCAAGGCTAATTTTTGATCCTTATTAGCTACTTCCAAAGCATGAATCAATAAAAATGTTTTTTTATTTTGTTTGATGTCGCCGCCTGGTTCTTTGCCAAATAAAGCGGCATCTCCAAATGCGTCTAAATAATCGTCTTGTACTTGAAATGCAATACCAATATTTTTCCCAAATTCATACAAGTGTTTACAATTCGAAGTACTCGCCCCACCTATAACGGCGCCCATTTCTAAACTAGCTGCCAGCAAAACGGATGTTTTTAAAGTAATCATGTGAATATATTGATCCATGTCTACTTTTTCCATTTTGGAATAATCCATGTCTAATTGTTGGCCTTCACATACTTCTTTAGCGGTGGTATTGAACAATAGTAAAATTTTAGACAAATGAGCCGATTGAATTTTTTGCAAATATTCATAAGCCCTTACCATCATCACATCACCTACCAACAATGCGGTATTGTTATCATATTTTACATGCACGGTTTGTTTTCCTCTTCTTAAAGAAGCTTCATCCATGATATCATCGTGCACCAAGGAAAAATTATGAAATAATTCAACCGCATTGGACAATTGATAAGCATCTTCATGGATCTCGCTAAACAATTCATTACCTAATAAACAAAGTACAGGTCTGATTCTTTTACCGCCAATGGACAGAAAATACTCACCTGGTTCGTACAAAGTTGATGGACTGGATGGAAAATGATGGGTATCAAATCCTTTATTAAATTTTACCACTAAATCTTGAAAACTATGCATACTACAAACTTAAACATAATTCGTAAGAATCCCTAGCGCTGTTCATGCCTCTTTTTGAATAAAATAGTAATTTTTAAACAGTTGATTTTTAATAAATCCCCTTAAATTTGTATACCCCCAAACCAAACCAATGACAAAAAAGCATTTTGCATTTACCTTCTTTAGTTTATTTGTTTTTCAATTAATTTTTGCGCAGGATTTTACGGTGGATACCACTGTCAATAGAAGCATTCATTTGTACGAAGAAGGCTATAAAAAGGCGATAGGCGTTAAGATGTACCCAGGTGCTTTATCCTATAAAACTTTTTATACACTTAATAAAGCCATTGAAGCTTCAGGGTATATTACCTTAGATGGTTTTTGGTTGTCCATCTTAAATGAAATTCATACCCCCATTAAAGAAGACAAACAATTGTCCTGGTATATTGGCTATGGGGGACATTTAGGTATTTGGAGCGACGAGTGGAGAAAGAAAAATAACACCCTCGATAAATCCAATATCTCGGTTGGATTTGATGGCATCATCGGACTTGATTATAAGGTGAAACACTCCCCATTAAATCTAAGTATTGATTGGCAACCTTCTTTTAGCATCATCCAAGGTTATTTCAGAAATCAAGGAGGTATTGGTATTCGTTATACGCTCAAATAGTTTAAGGAAGACTACTTAATTATACTTTATTTAAGCTAAATAAAGTATCAACAAATTCATCTTTATCAAAAATTAGTAAGTCATTGATTTGTTCACCTACTCCAATGTATTTGACAGGAATTTTACATTGATGGGCAATGGCTAATACTACACCCCCTTTAGCAGTACCATCTAATTTTGTAATGGCCAAGGCATTTACATTAGTGACAGCCATAAATTGTTTGGCTTGTTCTAAAGCATTTTGACCAGTGGAACCATCTAATACCAATAAAACTTCATGAGGTGCTTCGGGCAATTGTTTTTGAATGACCCTTTTAATTTTATTCAATTCGTCCATTAAGTGTGCTTTGTTGTGTAATCTACCAGCAGTATCAATAATTACTACATCCGCATTTTTAGCGACGGCCGATTGTATGGTATCAAAGGCCACTGCACTTGGGTCTGAACCCATGTTTTGTTTGACAATACTCACACCCACTCTTTCACTCCAAATGGTTAATTGATCCACTGCTGCTGCCCTAAAGGTATCTGCAGCCCCTAATACGACCTGATTACCTGCTGCTTTATAGTGATGGGCCAATTTACCGATAGTGGTGGTTTTGCCCACCCCATTCACCCCCACTACTAAAATAACATAGGGTTTTGTTGAAACTGGTGGCAGGAATCCTAATTGGTGCGTAGGTGCATCAATTAATAAAGAAACAATTTCTTCGTGTAAAATTTTATTCAATTCCGATGTAGAAACGTATTTGTCTTTTTTAACCCTTTGCTGAATTTTTTCAATTATTGCCAAAGTAGTATCTACGCCTACATCTGCACCAATGAGTGCTTCTTCCAATTGATCCAATACTTCATCATCCACCGAAGTTTTTCCAATAATGGCTTTGGATATTCGCTCTAAAAAGCCTTGTTTGGTTTTTTCCAAACCAAGGTCAAGACTTTCTTTCTCTTTCTTACCGAATAATTTACCTAAAAAACTCATGCTGTAAATTTAGTCAATATTTAAATGAAAAACTCCCACCACGTTGAACGAGGCAGGAGTTAAAATTTTAATGTAAAAAGTATCGCTTATTATAAACTTGTAAACGAAGAATTTTACTTTGCAGCTAAAAATTCTTTAACAAGATCCTTATGAACAATATTTTCTTTAAAAGTATAGGCACCAGTTTTTGGGCTACGAATAGCTTTAATTACTTTAGTCCAGTTTTTTGCTTCAGCTGAAGCTTTTAGATCCTTTACTTTCGCGTTTTTAGAAGCTGATTTTGCCATGATTATTTAATTTCTTTGTGAACAGTTACTTTTTTCAAAATTGGGTTGTATTTCTTGAACTCCAAACGATCTGGGGTGTTCTTTTTGTTCTTGGTCGTAATATAACGACTAGTTCCTGGTAAACCAGTAGTCTTGTGCTCTGTGCACTCTAATATTACTTGAACTCTGTTTCCTTTCCTTGCCATGATGGTGTGTTATAAGTTAAACTTAATTTAATTGATTATATCTTGTCGCCTTGGGCTCTAAGATCTTTAACTACAGAAGCCAAACCATTTTTATTGATGGTTCTGATTGCATCTGTTGATACTTTCAAAGTGATCCAGCGGTCTTCTTCAATGAAGTAGAAACGCTTCTTTTGCAAATTTGGAAGGAAACGACGTTTTGTCTTGATGTTGGAGTGAGAAACACTGTTTCCAGACATCGGCTTCTTTCCTGTTAATTGACATACTCTAGCCATGAGAAATTATTTTTTACGGACGGCAAAGGTAAGTAAATAACAGATACCTTCCCATTTATTTTTGTGTTTTTTTAGCCTTTTATCCCTTTAGGGGGTAAAAAAGGCTAAAATGTTGGTTTTCATTCAGCTACAATGGCTTTTCTACTCCTTAAGCATACATTTCAGCCCTTAGTTCCTGTACCCTTTTATCTTCCATATATTCATCGAAAGTCATCAGTCTATCGATGATGCCTTTAGGGGTTAATTCAATCACTCTATTGGCCACCGTTTGCATGAAAGTATGGTCATGAGAGGTAATCAAGACCACGCCTGGGAAGTTTTGACAACCTTCATTGAAGCTTTGGATACTTTCTAGGTCTAAATGGTTGGTGGGTTGGTCTAAAATAGTCACATTGGGGTTTTGAAGCATCATCTTACTTACCATACAACGTACTTTTTCTCCACCGCTGAGTACATTGGTTTTTTTGGATACATCATCCCCACTAAACAACATCTTGCCTAAAAACCCTCTTATAAAAGGTTCATCGGCATCAGTTACATGGGTAGGTACATATTGTCTTAACCAATCCATTAAGGACAAGGGCTCATTAAAAAAGGCATTATGTTCCATTGGTAAATAAGCACTGGTAATGGTGGTACCCCATTCAAAAGATCCACCATCGGCTTTCCCATTGTTATTAATAATATCAAAGAAATAAGTAATGGCTAGTGGGTCTCTACTTAAGAAAGCAATCTTATCATTCTTGCTCACTGAAAAAGAAACATCTTTAAATAAAACACGGCCATCTATTTCTTTTTTCAATTTCTCAACATTCAAAATTTGATTGCCCACTTCACGAAGTGGTTGAAAAATAATACCTGGATACTTTCTATTCGATGGTTCTATTTCTTCTATGGTTAATTTCTCTAAAGCTTTTTTACGAGAAGTGGCTTGCTTGCTCTTACTTGCATTGGCAGAGAAACGCGCAATGAAATCTAATAAAGCGGCACGCTTGTCTTCGTTCTTTTTATTCTTGTCTGACATTTGACGCGCCATCAATTGAGAAGACTCGTACCAGAAAGAATAGTTTCCTGTAAATGTTTTTATTTTAGAACGGTCAACGTCTGAAACATGCGTACAGACTGTATCTAAGAAGTGACGGTCGTGACTTACGACTAATACTATATTTTGATAATCGGCTAAAAAATTCTCTAGCCATCCAATGGTTTCAATATCTAATCCGTTGGTAGGCTCATCTAATAATAAAATATCTGGATTACCAAATAAAGATTGTGCTAATAAAACTCGAAGTTTAAAATTACTAGGAATGTCTTTCATTAAGTCTTGGTGCATTGCTTCTTTCACCCCTAAATCACTTAATAAACTTGCTGCATTACTTTCTGCTTCATAGCCACCCATTTCCCCAAACTCCGCTTCCATCTCTCCTGCT
>Ga0214919_10003922_pt1 | contig 22074 bp, 23 predicted proteins | sample LL1503_MetaG_FD_177994 | JGI IMG/M metagenome (GOLD analysis project Ga0214919, IMG submission 177994) | Freshwater microbial communities from Lake Lanier, Atlanta, Georgia, United States - LL-1503 | ecosystem: Environmental > Aquatic > Freshwater > Lake | place: USA: Georgia | collected... | reverse complement strand
CACATAGTGAAAAAGGCGGTTACATGGTCGATGGCGATACCGAAAAAATCGTCACGCTCGTCAGATTAGCTCGGGAAATGGGTGCAGACATTATTAAGGCAGACCCCACTGACGATACAAGTATGTTTCATCGAGTTATTGAAGCTGCACGTTGCCCAGTTCTCGTGCGAGGGGGCGGACGTGAGGACTTAAAGCAAGTCTTTGCGCGTTCTCGTGAGCTATTAAATCAAGGCGCTGTTGGTATGGTCTACGGGCGCAATGTATATCAGCATAAAAATCCAGGTGCGGTTGTCCGCGCGTTAATGGCCATGATTCATGATGGAGTCAGTGCAGACGATGCCTGGAGTCTCTATGAGCAGACATCTTGAAAGTTAATTATTAGTTCATCGATTTGATGACCGGCGTAAGCTTAAACGTCCTAGCGAGTGTCAGCTTCCGGCCATCCAATCTGGCCAATTCAATTTCCGCTATGGGTCGGAACGCGCCGTTCAAGGATGTCCAATCTGTTGCGCAAAATTCTCGTAATGACATTTGACCCCGTTCAAACGCTAAGCGCGCCAAAAACTCTTTCGCCAAAGCGTCAATTACCCTGCGTCCGAATCTTCTTCACCAGCGCGGTGGTCGAGTACCCCGACACAAAAGGCAGGGCCAGCGCCTTGCCGCCCCAGGAATGCATTAACGCCGTCTCGGGCAACACATCCATGTTGTAGTCTCCGCCTTTGACCAAAACATCCGGGCGGATTTCGGCGATCAGCGCTTGCGGGTTGTCTTCGTCAAACCAGGTGACTAGGCTGACCGCTTCCTGGCTGGACATGACGATCGCGCGGTCCATTTCATTGTTGAGCGGGCGGTCGTCGCCCTTGCCCAAGCGGCGTGTTGAGGCGTCGGTGTTGAGCGCCACGATCAGGCTGCCGCCCAGGGCGCGGGCTTGCGCCAGATAGACCACATGTCCGCGGTGCAGCACGTCAAACACGCCGTTGGTAAACACCCAGGGCCGGGGGAGGTGGGCGAGAGCCGTTGCCAAGCCACTGCGCTCGCACAGCTTGTCCAGCATGACCGGCGGTGCGGCGGCGGCGCTGGTGTCGCTCATGCAGCTTTGCCATCTTTCTTGCCCGACTCCAGGGCGTTGCCTAGCTCGCGCGCCAGTTCTTTGCGGTATTTGTTGAGCTCCTGTACGGTGCCAAAGCTGCGTTCCATCAAAAGGCTCATGTTGTGCAGTATGCGCTCTACTACTTTGTTTTCCCAGACAGCGTCAAAATCAATTTGCTTGTCCAGCCAGTGCTCCAGCCAGTCCGGGTTGGGCAGGCGGGCCTGCACGGTGTCATTGGGAAACAGCGCTTTGTTCACATGCAGATTGGTCGGGTGCAGGGCTTGACTGGTACGGCGTGCGCTTGCCATCAGTACGCCCACTTTGGCAAATGCGCTTTTGGCCTCTAGCCCTACGTTTTGTATGGCGCGCTTCATGTACTTCAGGTAGGCGCCGCCGTGGCGTGCCTCGTCTTGGCTTAAGCGGGTGTAAATGGCTTTGATCACCGGTTCTGAGTGCCATTCGCTTGCGCGGCGGTACCAGTGGTTCAGGCGGATTTCGCCGCAAAAGTGCAGCATCAGTGTCTCTAGTGCCGGGGCTGGGTCAAATTCAAAGCGTACGTTGTGTAGCTCGGCCTCGGTGGGCACCAGGTCGGGCCGAAAGCGACGCAAATACTCCATCAACACCAGCGAATGCTTCTGTTCCTCGAAGAACCAGATGGACATAAAGGCAGAAAAGTCGCTGTCGCCCCGGTTGTCGCGCAAAAACATTTCGGTGGCCGGCAACGCCGCCCACTCGGTGATCGCGTTCATTTTGATGGTGGTGGCCTGCTCGTCGGATAGGGCGGCCGGGTCAAAACTGGACCAGGGGATGTCGCGCTCCATGTCCCAGCGGACGGATTCCAGTTGTCTGAAGAGTTCCGGGTAGAGCATGCAGAGCTTTCTGTGACTTTCGATTTTAGGCGGGCAAGGCAAACATCAGCGCACTAAGCCACCACTGGTGGTCTGGTTTTGCCTGTGGCATATTTCTGATCGATTCGGGCATAAAACGCGATAAGTTGAAAAGAGACTCATCAGTCGCGCTATTACTGTATAGTAACTCGACTGGAGACTCAACTATGAAGGTAGCCGTTATTGGCTCAGGAATTTCCGGGCTGGCTGCCGCGCACCGGCTAAAAGGCCTGGCCGACATCACCCTATTGGAAGCGGGCGATTACTTCGGCGGCCACACGCACACGGTGGACATCACCCTGGACACGCCCACCGGCCCACGCACGCACGGCGTGGACACAGGTTTTCTGGTGTTTAACGATCGCACTTACCCGCAACTGATCGCCTTGTTTGCCGAACTGGGCGTACCTTCGGCCGATTCGGATATGTCGTTTTCGGTGCAAACCGCTGGCAGTGTAGATGCCCCCGCGCTTGAGTGGAGCGGCACTTCTTTGGATGCGGTGTTTGCCCAGCGCAGCAACCTGCTGCGTCCGCGTTTTTGGCGCATGCTGGCCGATGTGATGCGCTTTAACAAACTGGCCACCGGCTTGGCGCTGCGTAATGCCGACGCCGAGCTCGTGCAGCCACTGGGCGAATTTCTGAACCAGCATAATTTTTCGCGGGAGTTCAAAGACTGGTACTTCCTGCCCATGCTGGCCTGTATTTGGAGCTGCCCTACCGACCAGATGCTCGCGTTTCCGGTCGCGACCATGGTGCGCTTTTGCCATAACCACGGACTAATTGCCCTGACGAACCGGCCCCAATGGCGCACCGTGCCCGGTGGTGCGCGCCAGTACGTGGAGAAAATTTTGGCCGGTATCGCGGACAAGCGCTTGCGCGCTCCGGTACAGCGCATCGAGCGCTTGGCTGACGGCGTGCTGGTACATGTACAAGGGCAAACCGAGCGTTTTGACAAAGTAATCATCGCCACCCATAGCGACCAGGCGCTGGCGCTGTTGGCTGATGCCAGCGGCTCGGAGCGCCAAACCCTGAGCGCCATCCGCTACCAGCCCAACCATGCCGTTTTGCATACCGATGCCTCGGTATTGCCGCGCCGCAAAAAAGCCTGGGCCGCTTGGAATTACCAACGCACGGCCGGCCTAGCGGACCCGGCGAATGGGCAAAATGGCCCGCGCGTATGCCTGCATTATTTGCTCAATATGTTGCAGCCTTTACCTTTTAGTCAGCCGGTGGTGGTCTCACTCAATCCGGCGCAGGAAATCGACCCCGCCCTGGTGCATGGTCGCTTTGAATATGCGCATCCGGTATTAGACCTTGCGGCCATCGAAGCGCAAAAACGCTTGCCCGCTATCCAGGGTGGGCGACACACCTATTTTTGCGGCGCCTGGACCGGCTACGGCTTTCATGAAGACGGCTTGAAGTCTGGCTTGGCCGTGGCTGATGCCTTGAAACCTTTGCTGGCCCAAGGCACCTAAATATGGCAGCGCCCCAAGCAATGATCGGTTTTGGCCAGGTGCGCCACACCCGGCTTGCGCCTAAGCGCCACGCATTTGCCTATCCGACTTATTTCCTGATGCTGCCCATGCGCAGCTTGCAAAACGCGCCAGGTAACTTGCCGCTTAACCGGCGCTCAGCGCTCAGCTTTTACGACTGCGACCACGGTGACGGACGCGGCCCGCAGCAAGGCGGCGCGCTGGCCTGGCTGGAGGAATTACTGCAGAACGAGGGCATCACCGACGCCGATGGCGAAATCTGGCTGCATTGCTACCCGCGCGTGCTGGGTTTTACTTTCAAGCCAGTCAGCTTTTGGTATTGCCACCGCGCAGACGGCAGCTTGCGTGCGGTGCTGGTAGAGGTAAACAACACCTTTGGCGAGCGGCATTGCTATTTGCTGTCTCAGGCGCGTTTTGGCGTGGAGCAGCGTGCGGACAAAGTCTTCCATGTGTCACCCTTTTGCCCGGTGCAAGGCCAGTATCGCTTTCGCTTCATGGTCAATGCACAAGGCGACCGCACAGTGGCGCGGGTGGACTATGACGATGCGCGCGGCCCTTTGATTCAAACCAGTGTTAGCGGCCAATTACAGCCCTACAGCGTACGGGCCGCACGCTATGCGCTTTGGCGCTATCCGCTGATGACTATGGCCGTGGTCTGGCGCATTCACTGGCAGGCGCTGCGCCTGTCGCTCAAGCGCGTTCCGTTTTTCCGTCAACCCCCTGCGCCTGAGAGTTTTGTCAGTCGCTAGTTGTGTGTATCCACCATGAACCAAAGCACCGCCAAATACAGCGCTGATAAGGCTGCCCAACGTCCGCCTGCCGCTGCGCGCACAGTATTGCAATTGCTGCAAAAAATCCGCCACGGCAGTATCACTTTGCACCTGCCCGATGGCAGTGTGCAGCGCTTTGGCGATAGCGCCACCCCGCATGCCACGCTGCACCTCAAAAATTGGAATGCATTTACCGGTGCGTTCAAGTCTGGCGACATCGGCTTTGCCGAAAGCTTTATTGACGGCGATTGGACTACGCCGGACCTGACTGGTTTATTGCGCGTCTTGGTACAAAACCGCGCTGAGGTAGACCGCGTGATTTTTGGTAGTTGGGTGGGGCGACTGGCCTACCGCATCAAGCATTTGCTTCAACGCAATACACGCAGCAACAGCAAAAAAAATATCCACGCGCATTACGACTTGGGAAATGCGTTTTATTCCTTGTGGCTAGACCCGACCATGAACTATTCGTCGGCCCTGTTTGGCGGCGAACTGACCCAAAGTTTGTCGCAAGCGCAAAGCGCTAAGGTGCGCCGCGCTTTGCAGCAGGTGGATCTGGCACCGGGTTCGCGCGTACTGGAAATAGGTTGTGGCTGGGGCGCGCTGGCCGAGATGGCGACGTTGGAACACGGCGCGCATGTGACTGGCGTCACGCTGAGTACCGAGCAGCTCGACTTTGCACGCGCACGCATGCAACGCCAGGGGCTGGCAGAGCGTACCGATCTACGCTTGCAAGACTACCGCGACATTCAGGATGGCCCTTATGACGCGGTGTGTTCGATCGAAATGATTGAGGCTGTAGGGCAGGGCTTTTGGCCTACGTATTTTTCTACTGTGGCGCGCATGCTCAAGCCCGGCGGCAAGGCCTGCATCCAAAGCATTGTGATTGCCGACGCATTGTTCGAGCGCTACCTCGCCTCTACCGACTTTATTCAGCAATACATCTTCCCTGGCGGCTGCCTGCCCAGCCCTTCCGAGTTCAAAGCGCAGGCCCGCGCGGCCGGCTTGGTGGTGGTGCAAGAACACGCTTTCGGCCATGACTATGCGCACACACTCAAGCGCTGGCGCGAGGCCTTTTTGGCGCAACGCGAAAAGGTACTTACCTTGGGTTTTGACCAACGCTTTATGCACATTTGGGAGTTTTATTTGTGCTATTGCGAAGCGGCCTTTATGGAGGACAACATCGATGTCTTGCAGTACACCTTGCAAAAGCCACATGCCGCAGCCTAAAGCGCTACTGCATCCTTGGTCGCAGGCTCTTTTGGCGCTCTGCTTGGCATGGCTGTGCGCCATTAGCGGCGTGCAGGCCACGACGACCTTGGTGCCGCCAGTCGAGGTGGCGAGTGAGCTGGAAAAGCCGGCCCTGGCAGGCAGCGGGCGCTTGCGGTTTCTCGGTTTGTCTGTGTATGAAGCTCGTTTGTGGACCACGCCACAGTTCCAGTTCGAGCGCTTTGGCGCGCATCCCTTTGCGCTGGAGATTCGATATGCACGCACCATCAGCGGCAGCGCTTTAACGGACGCCTCTCTCAAACAGATGCAGGCCATAGAAGCCCCGTCCGGCACTCGCCAGGCCGAGTGGCACCAGGCGCTTTCAGGTGCTTTCCCCAACGTAAAAGCCGGCGACCGCCTGACGGGCATGCACCACCCTGAAAAGGGTTTGCGTCTGTACTTCAACGGTCAGCTGCATAAGTCGATTGATGACCCTTTGCTGAGTCAAAGTTTTTTTGCGATTTGGCTCAGTCCGGCGACGCCAGAACCCCGTCTGCGTGCGCAGCTTCTGGGTTTGGGGACCTAAATGGCAGCGGGCACAGGCCTATCCGAATTGCGCTGGCCGCAGGGTCTGCGCTACGGGTTGATGGCTTTGCCTTTGGCCTTTGTGGCCCTGCCGCTGTATGTATTCCTGCCCAATTACTACGCCCGCAGCTTTGGCCTGCCGCTAGCCAGTCTGGGTGTCTTGCTACTTTTAGCGCGGGTGGCCGATGCCTTGATAGACCCCTTGCTGGGGCGATGGATCGACCGTTTGTTTGCGCATTCGAAGTCGCAAGAGCAGGTGCTGCGCTTTTCTGCTGCCGCGGCAGTCTTGCTGGGGGCTGGCTTTGTTGCTTTATTTTTTCCACCGGTGCGCGAACATAGTGATCTGCTGCTTTGGGCGGCGTGTGCATTGTTGGTGTGTTACCTAGGCTATAGCGCGCTGACTTTAGTGCAACAGTCTTGGGGTGCTTTGTTGGGTGGTGATGCCCCCTTACGCAGCCGTATCGTGGCCTGGCGAGAAGGGCTGGGGCTAGGGGGCGTTATCTTGGCTTCCATGGCGCCGCTGGCCTGGGGCTTGCCGGTTACTGCTGCAATTTTGTGCCTTGCGTTAGTGTTGGGCTGGTTGGCCTGGACTGCGGCGCCTGCACCAGTGCTTGCCCCGGCCCCCTTGACTGCGCAGGCGGGCACCGGCTTGCATGTGTTCGCGCCTTTGCGCTACAAACCGTTTCGCGCTTTGCTGGCGGTCTTTCTGGCTAATGGCATCGCCAGTGCCTTACCCGCCACCTTGATTCTGTTTTTTGTACAGGACCGGCTAGAGGCACCCGCGTCTATGGAGCCCTGGTTTTTAGCCAGTTATTTTCTGGCGGCTGCGCTGGCGATGGCGCCAGTTTCGCGTTTGGTGGCGCGCTGGGGTTTGCAACAACTTTGGCTCGGGTCTATGGCCTTGTCGGTGGCCGTGTTTGCATGGGCCGCGCAACTGGGCAGCGGCGACAGCCTGCCCTTTATCGCCATTTGCATGCTCTCGGGCTTGTGTATGGCGGCGGACTTGACGGTTCCTGGCGCCATGCTCGCGGGCCTGATCAACAGTCAACCGGAGCCGGGGCGCGATAGCGGTATTTACTGGGGTTGGTGGAATATGGCTGCCAAGCTCAATCTGGCGCTGGCTGCGGGCCTGGCCCTGCCTTTGCTGTCTTTTGCCGGTTATGAACCGGGTAGCCGCAGCGAAGAGGCCTTACGCAGCATCACCTGGGCGTATTGCGTGCTGCCTTGCCTTTTGAAGCTTGGCGCTGGGGCACTTTTGTATTTTTTATTCATCAGGAAAACACCATGAATCGACGTCGTTTATTTGCGCTGACACTAGCCACCGGAACGGCTCTGGCTCTGGGAGGCTGTGCCTCGCAAAAGCTGGAAACCTACGCGCAGGAAAAGCCAGCGCTCGATCTGCGCCAGTATTTCAATGGCACGCTGGACGCCTATGGCGTGTTCACCGACTACACCGGCACTGTGGTCAAGCGCTTCAAGGTGGTGATGGTCTGCACCTGGAATGGCAACGAAGGCGTGTTGGACGAGGACTTCACCTACTCCGATGGCACCAAACAAAAACGCATCTGGCGATTGACGGCCGGCCCTGACGGCAGCTTTAGCGGGCGCGCAGATGATGTGGTGGGCACGGCCCAGGGGCGCACACAAGGTAATGCCTTCCAGTGGCAATACACCTTGGCACTGCCGGTGGACGGGAAAGTCTACGAAGTGCAGATGGACGATTGGATGTACTTGGTCGATGAGCGCGTGATGATCAATAAAGCACGCATGCGCAAGTTCGGCCTGCCGTTGGGCGAGGTCACGCTCAGCTTTTACAAGCGTTAAATCATGGCCTGGATAAAGTCATTGAACCCACCCCTGCGCGATTGGCGCGGCCAGTCGGTCTGGATACTGGGGGCCAGCAGCGGCATAGGCCAGGCCACGGCTGCGGCCTTGCACGCGCAAGGCGCGTTAGTCACGGTGTCGGCCCGCACTGCGCAGGCCTTGCAGGCTTTTGTGCAAGCGCATCCAGGCAGCAGCGCCCAGGTGCTGGACTGCAGCGATGCGCAAGCCGTGGCGCAGGTAGCGCAGCATTGCTGGCCACACAGCGCACCGGACATGGTGCTGTATTGCGCCGGCCACTACCAACCCATGCGCGCGCAGGCCATGGATTTAGACGAAATGCGCCGCCATTGGGAGATAAATTACCAGGGCGCGCTTAATGTTTTGCACGCGCTCCTGCCAGCTTTGCGCGCGCGCGGCAGCGGCCATATCAGTCTGGTCGCCAGTGTTGCGGGTTACCGTGGCCTGCCCAATAGCCTGGCCTATGGGCCTACCAAGGCCGCGATGATTAACCTGGCTGAAAATTTGTACTTGGACTTACAGGCCGACGGTATTGCCGTGTCCGTGGTGAACCCCGGTTTTGTCCAAACTCCTTTGACCGCTAAGAACAGTTTTTCTATGCCCGCGTTGATCAGCCCCGAACAAGCCGCCGAGGCCATGCTGCACGGGTGGGCGCGCGGGCAGTTTGAAATTCATTTCCCGCGCCGCTTTACCAATTGGATGAAGCTCTTGCGACTAATGCCGCAGCGCTGGTATTTTTCCCTTGTGAAAAAGGTTACGTTGTGAATCCGCCCGTCGACCAGTCTTTGCCCGACACTTTTCCTGATCCGGCACATGCTGCGCAAGCCGCTGCGCTGGACGCGGTGGTGCAATGGTTCGAGCATTTGACGCCAGAGAGTGTGCGCAACCTGTCCAAATACTACGCGGCAGATGCGCGCTTTAAAGATCCGTTCAACGAGGTGACGGGTCCGCCCGCCATAGAGGCGATTTTTACCCACATGTTTGAGACCCTAATCGCGCCGCGCTTTGTCGTAACCGGCCGGGTGGCGCAGGGCGCGCAGTGCTTTTTGACCTGGGAATTTCGCTTTGCTTTTCGCAATTTCCACCAGGGCCGCGAGCAAGTGATTCTCGGCGCCTCGCACCTAGTGTTCGATGCCGAATGCAAAGTGCGCCTGCACCGCGACTACTGGGACGCGGCGGAGGAGTTGTATGAAAAACTACCACTGGTGGGCAGCCTGATGCGCTGGCTCAAACGCCGCGCGAACAGCTAGTAGACCCGCTACACGGGCTTAGGCCTACTCTCGGCCAGATGAATTAGAAGGGCACCGTATCCGCGAAACTCGGCCGCTGCGAAAGTTTTTCATATAGCTTGGCCAGATTGACATGACGTGCGCGCCAGTTGATGTGCGCGAAGCGGAAATCTAGATAAGCCAACGCGCAACCGACCGAAATGTCAGATAAGGTCAGGTGGATGTCAGAGCAAAAATTGCGGTCGGCCAAACCACTGGACATCGCTTCTAAGGAAGCATCCGTCTTGGCCATTTGCCGGTCTATCCACGCTTGGCTGCGTTCATGGTTTGTGCGGCCGGCCCAGGTAGCCTCCAGGCGGGCCAGAATCAGGGCATCAAGTACGCCGTCCGCAAGGGCTTCCCAGGTCTTTACTTCGGCGCGTGCGCGTCCGGTGTTGGGAATGAGTTTGCCTACCGGCGAGAGCGCATCAAGGTATTCCACAATCACGCGCGAGTCAAACAAAGCTTCGCCACCTTCCATGATCAGGCAGGGTACTTTGCCCAAGGGGTTGGATTGGCCGATGGTGGTGCTCGCGGCCCAGACGTCCTCTGTCACAAATGCGTAATCGAGCTTTTTTTCAGCCATGACGATACGCACTTTGCGCACATAGGGGCTGGACGTAGAGCCTATCAATTTCATATCGTTCACTAATTCCATCTAGGGAGGGGCATTCTATACAGGGCGATAAGCCTACAATTACCACATGAATTTTCCCCCTATCGATGCGATTTGCCCCTTGGATGGGCGCTATGCCAGCAAGCTATCTGACCTGCGCCCTTTGATGAGCGAATTGGGCTACATGCAGCGCCGCGTTCAGGTGGAAATCGCCTGGTTTATTGCCTTGAGCGACGCGGGTTTTGAAGAATTCAAGCCCCTTAGCACGGGCGCACGTAAGTACCTGCTTGGTCTCGTGAAAAACTTTTCGGTAGCCGACGGCCAGGCCATCAAAGAGATAGAAAAAACCACCAACCACGATGTCAAAGCGGTGGAGTATTGGCTCAAGTCCAAATTCGAGGCGCGCCCAGAGTTGCTGGCTGCCGCAGAGTTTGTGCATTTCGCCTGCACCAGTGAAGACATCAATAACACCAGCCATGCTTTGCAATTGCGCGCGGCGCGTGGCATTGTGTTGCTGCCGCAGTTAGACCGCCTGGTTTTGATGCTGCGCGATATGGCGCATGCGTATGCCGATGTGCCGATGCTCAGCCGCACCCACGGCCAGACCGCCAGTCCGACGACGGTGGGCAAAGAAATTGCAAACGTAGTAGTTCGCTTGCAGGCTGCTTGCGAGCGCATTGCCAACGTACAAATTATGGGCAAGATGAATGGTGCAGTCGGCAACTACAACGCGCATCTATCTGCCTGGCCCGACTTTGACTGGGAGGGCTTTGCCCGTCGCGTAGTGGAAGAGCCTGAGCCGCGTGGCCTGGGTCTGGTGTTCCAGCCTTACAGTATTCAGATTGAGCCACACGACTACATGGCCGAATTGTTTGATGCCGTGGCCCGCACCAACACCATACTGATCGACTGGTCGCGCGATGTCTGGGGCTATGTGTCCCTGGGTTATTTCAAGCAAAAGCTGCGCGCCGGTGAAGTGGGTTCGAGCACCATGCCGCACAAGGTCAACCCGATTGATTTTGAAAATGCCGAGGGCAATTTAGGCCTATCCAATGCACTGTTGCGCCACCTGAGCGAAAAACTGCCCATTAGCCGTTGGCAGCGCGACCTTACCGACTCCACCGTGCTGCGCAATATGGGCGTAGCGCTGGGTTATGCCTTGCTGGCTTACCAGTCCATGCAAATCGGACTGGGCAAGCTGGAGATCAACACTGCAGCGATTGCTGCCGATCTGGACACTTCCTGGGAAGTGCTGGCTGAGCCAATCCAAACTGTGATGCGCCGCTATGGCCTACCCCAGCCCTACGAGCAGCTCAAAAACTTTACGCGCGGCGCCGCCATGACGCGCGAACTGATGCAAGGCTTTATCGCCGGATTGGCGATACCGGAGGAAGAAAAGCAGCGCTTGCTGGCCATGACGCCAGGAAGCTATACCGGAAAAGCGGCCGAATTGGCAAGGCGCATTTAAGCGCGCTGCCACGTTCGCCTAACTAGGTAATAAAGGTTTATCCGGCGTCCTGCTGTTTCAGCGCGAGGGCTCGTACGTAGAGCGCATTGCGCGCTTCGCCGCTGATTTCGGCGGCCAACTTTACGGCGGTTTTTAAGGGCAATTCGGCCAGCAACAAGCGCAGTATCCGATCGTCCTGCTTTGTCTCCAGTGGCGCTTCGGGGGCGTGCACCACCAAAGTGAATTCACCGCGCAAACGCATGCTGTCAGCGGCCAGCCAGTCGCCAAGTGCATCGGCGCGCATGCTGGAGATTTCTTCAAACTGCTTGCTCAGTTCGCGGCCAACAGTCAGTGTGCGCGCTCCCAGGTCGGCCAGTGCCTGCGCAAGCGCTTGCATGCGGTGCGGAGCCTCCAGCAGCACGAAGGCGCGCGATTGTGCTGCCAGCGCCTGCAGCGCCTGGGTCCTCTCGCCGGTTTTGCTCGATAAAAATCCCGCGAATACAAAGCCTGAATCACTTTCGCCGCTTTGCACTGCGCCCGCTGCGCTCAGCAAGGCTGTCACGCTGCTGGCGCCGGGTAAGGGCAGGACTCGCAAGCCCTGCGCGCGTACTTGCGCCACCAGGCGTGCGCCGGGGTCGCTGATACCGGGCGTACCCGCATCGCTAACGCAGGCCACGCGCGCGCCCTGGCGCAGTAAATCGATCACACTTTGGGCCGCTTGTGCCTCGTTGTGCTGGTGCAAGGCAAGTAATTGCGCACTGCTTTTATCGATACCGTAGGTGCGCAACAGGGTGCGGGTGTGGCGTGTGTCTTCGCAGGCGATGTGGTCCGCCAGCGCCAGCACATGCAAGGCACGCAGGCTAATGTCGGCCAGATTTCCGATAGGCGTGGCCACCACATAGAGCGCACTTTTCGGATAATCCTGGGCACCGGCCGCTTCGTGGGCGGCTTTCAGGGCGGAGTCAAATAATGCAATCACGCAAGGGTTTCCTTGGGGCGCCAAGCGCGCAACCTAGCAGCAAAAAAATCGGCGATGCCGCCGAGGACGAAGCCCTGCAGTTTTTGCAGGACCGGGGCCTGCGACTGCTGACGCGCAATTATCGGACACCAGGGCGCGGCGGTGGTGAGATTGACCTGGTGATGCGCGGACCCGACGGTACGCTGGTGTTTGTGGAGGTGCGTAAGCGCCTGAGCACGCGCCATGGCGGCGCAGCGGCCAGTGTCGGATGGGTGAAACAAAAACGCATAGTACGTGCCGCGCAGCACTACCTGCTGAGCCTTAGCCGACTGCCCCCATGCCGCTTTGATGTGGTGGAAATTGATAACGATGGCGTGCACTGGCTGCCAGGCGCTTTCGATGCGGGCTAGGCCAAACCTCGCCATAAGTCGCAGTTCGTTAATACTTCCGTGTACGCGGTCTGCTGCGAGGACTGTTGGTGACGTGTGTGGGGCTTTGTTCATGGGAGTTATCATCGGGGAATGCTTGAACAACGCATCGAACAACACTTTATCGACAGTGCCGACCTGAAGTACCAAGCGGCTCAGGTGCTGAGCAAACCTATCGCACAGGCTATAGGTGCCATATTGGCCAGCGTGACCAGCGGCGGCAAAGTGCTCGCTTGCGGTAATGGCGGATCGGCCGCCGATGCGCAACATTTTTCGGCAGAATTTGTGGGGCGTTTTGAGCGCGAACGGCCCGAGCTAGGCGCCATCGCCTTGACGACCGATACGTCTATCATTACCGCGATTGCCAACGATTACGATTTCAATTCGATTTTTTCGCGCCAGGTGCGAGCGCTGGGGCAAGCCGGTGATGTCCTGCTGGCGATTTCTACCAGCGGCAATTCGGCCAATGTATTGGCGGCCATTGAAGCGGCCCACCGGCGCGATATGGTGGTGGTGGCCTTGACCGGTCGTGGCGGCGGTAATATAGGCAAGGCTTTGCGTGATACTGATGTGCATATTTGTGTGCCACACGAACGTACCGCACGCGTGCAAGAAGTTCATATTTTGACGCTCCATTGCATTTGCGATGGCGTAGATGCCCAATTGATGGGCGAACAGGAAAGTGCTTTATGACATCTTTGATCCGTTATTTGACTCTGTGTACCTTGTTGCTGGTCGGTATTGCGCCCTTGAGTGCATGCCTTCCTCTGGTAGCTGGCGGTGCTTATATGACTGGCATGGTTGCAGTGGATCGGCGCACCTCGGGGGCGATGCTGGAGGATCAGTCGATCGAGCTCAAGGTCAGCAGCCGCATTCGTGATGCGCTAGGCGAGCGAGCGCATGTGAATGTGTCTAGCTACAACCGTAAAGTTTTGCTCACTGGCGAAACACCTGACCCGCAGGATAAAGAACGCGTGGCTGACATTGCCAAGAATATCGACAACATCAATGCAGTATGGAACGAAGTCGGTGCAACCCCGATTTCCACCCTGTCCGAGCGCACCAGCGATGCGGTAATTTCCGGGCGTATCAAGGCGGAATTGCTGGATGCCAAAGATTTGTTCACCAACGCTTTCAAGATCGTGACCGAGCGGGGGACTGTCTATGTCATGGGACGAATCACCGCACGTGAGGCCAAGCGTGTTTCAAGTTTGGCGAGCGGTGTGAACGGCGTGAAGAAAGTCGTTTTGGTGCACGAAACTATCACAGATGATGAACTGGCCAATATACAGCCCGCGCCTGCCAAATAAGCGCAGACCCTAAGACGGCTAGTGCTTTACTAGCCGACGCACACGCGGCCCTGCGCTGCGCAAAGACGAGCCCCTAGCGGCAAAGTAGTTTTGTAGCCTCTCTACGCTTATTTCAGTCGCTTGATCAGGCTGGAAGTGTCCCAGCGCCTACCACCCATATTTTGTACATCTGCGTAAAACTGGTCCACCAAGGCCGTAACCGGTAGGCGTGCGCCATTACGCTTGGCTTCGTCAAGCACCAGGCCAAGGTCTTTGCGCATCCAATCTACGGCGAAACCAAAATCGAATTTATCGGCCACCATGGTTTTCCCACGGTTGTCCATTTGCCAACTTTGGGCAGCGCCTTTACCAATAACGTCCAGCACCTGGTTCATATCGAGCCCCGCTTTTTGGCCGAAGGCAACGGCTTCGCTCAGACCCTGAACCAGTCCCGCAATGGCAATCTGGTTGACCATCTTGGCCAACTGGCCCGCACCGCTTTCGCCCAGAAGGGTAAATGCACGCGAAAAAGCCATGGCTGTTGCTTGCACCGCGTCAAAGGCCTTGGCGTCGCCGCCACACATCACCGTGAGCATGCCATTTTGTGCGCCTGCCTGACCCCCTGAGACCGGTGCATCGATAAAGTGGAGCCCGAGCGCCTGGGCGCTGGCGAACAATTCACGGGCGACCTTTGCCGAGGCGGTGGTGTGGTCTACGAGGACGCTGTCGGACCGCATGCCCTTAAATGCGCCGTCCTCGCCCAGCACCACGCTGCGCAAATCATCGTCATTGCCTACGCAGCAAAACACGATGTCAGCGCCTTGCACTGCATCACGAGGCGAAGGGGCGCTGGTATGGGCGCCTAAAGCGCTGCCATTTGGCGAAAATTCTTGCAGCCATGCTTGCGATTTAGCCGCACTGCGGTTGTACACCCGCACTTGGTGGCCTGCCATGGCCAGATGTCCCGCCATGGGGAAGCCCATGACGCCCAAACCCAAAAACGCGACGCGTCTGGCTGGAGTGCTGGAATAGGTTTTGGCATTGACGGAAGCGCTTTGGGTCATACACAGGTCCTTGGGTGCGAGCGTGACAAAGCCCACACTTTAGACGATTACCAATCCTTGCGTCCCAGCGTCCAAACGCGACGCGCCCTCATCCTTACCCCGCAACTTGATTTCCAGCCGCAAATCGTTGGATGAATCTGCGTTGCGCATAGCTTCCTCGTAGCTGACGAGGCCTTTTTGATGCAGTTGAAAAAGTGCCTGATCAAAAGTCTGCATGCCATTGGAAGTGCTTTTTTTCATGACTTCTTTGATCTCCTCGACGTCACCCTTTTTGATCAATGTTGCAATCATGGGTGAGGCCAGCAAAATCTCCACTGCCGCAACACGGCCTTTGCCTTTCGCTTTGGGGAGCAGGCGTTGCGACACCAAAGCCCGTAAGTTGAGTGACAAATCGAGCAAGAGCTGATTACGGCGGCTTTCCGGGAAGAAATTGATGATCCGGTCCAGAGCCTGGTTGGTGCTATTGGCGTGCAAGGTAGCGATACAAAAATGCCCGGTTTCTGCAAAATCGATCACCAATTCCACAGTTTGGCGATCACGCAACTCGCCAAACACGATGACATCGGGTGCCTGGCGCATGCTATTGCGTAAACCGCTCTCCCAGGTCTCGGTGTCCAGCCCCACTTCGCGCTGCGTCACGATACAGTTCTTATGCGGGTGTACAAACTCAACCGGGTCTTCGATGGTGACGATGTGGCCAAAAGAGTGACTATTGCGCCAGTCCAGCATCGCCGCCAGGGTGGTTGACTTGCCCGAGCCTGTCGCACCCACCACGATGCACAGACCGCGCTTGTTCATGGATACCTCCTTGAGCGCCGATGGCAATTGCAGCTCGTCGATCGTCGGTGGCGTCGTCGGTATGCTCCGAAGCACCATACCGATTTTCCCCAGTTGGACAAAGGCGCTAACCCGAAAACGCCCCAAACCGGCAGGTGCAATTGCGAAATTGCACTCCTTAGTGCGCTCAAACTCGGCGAACTGCCGCTCGGTCATGAGCGTGCGTGCCAGCATGGCGGTGTCTTCAGAGGATAAGGATTGAGGCGATGCCTTGGTGATGACGCCATCAATCTTGAGTGCAGGCGGAAAATCCGCGGTGATAAACAAGTCGCTGGCACGATGCGTATGCATTAGCGCGAGCATGTCAACGAAAAGCTGCGATGCTTGATCGCGTGTCATATTGCATCTCCCAAAAAAATGATGATGATGGAACTAAGACCGCTGATGGCTAGGCATTAAATGCCTCAGGCATTTTTGCTTTGCTGCGCGCTTCCGCTCTACTGATCTTGTTACTACGGACCAGGGCTAGCAGATTTTGATCTAGCGTTTGCATGCCCACCGCATTGCCGGTTTGAATGGCCGAATACATTTGTGCGACTTTGCCTTCACGGATCAGGTTGCGAATGCCATTGGTTCCCAGCATGATTTCATGCGCCGCTATGCGCCCGTCATTGGTCACTACTTTGCATAGTGTTTGCGAAATCACCGCCTGCAAAGACTCGGAAAGCATGGCTCTTACCATTTCCTTTTCATCGCCCGGAAACACGTCAATGATGCGGTCTATGGTTTTGGCGGCGCTGGATGTGTGCAAAGTACCAAATACCAAGTGCCCAGTCTCCGCTGCCGAAAGGGCCAGGCGGATGGTTTCCAGATCTCGCAACTCACCGATCAAAATAGCGTCTGGGTCCTCGCGAAGTGCGGAGCGCAGCGCTTCTGCAAATCCATGTGTATGCGGCCCCACCTCACGTTGATTAATCAGACAATTTTTTGATAAATGCACAAATTCGATCGGATCTTCAATGGTCAGGATATGGCCGTGCTCATGTTCGTTGAGGTGGTTAACCATGGCCGCCAGTGTGGTCGATTTACCTGAGCCAGTAGGCCCGGTGACCAGCACCAAGCCGCGCGGTTTGACAGCGATCTCTGCAAAAATCGCTGGAGCATTGAGCTGGTCCAAGTTCAGGATTTTGTTGGGAATTGCCCTAAATACCGCACCCGCGCCCCGTAGTTGGTTGAACGCGTTGACCCGGAACCGCGACAAGCCTTCAATTTCGAATGAAAAATCTGCCTCCAGCTTTTCTTCAAAGCGCTGGCGCTGGCTGTCACTCATGATGTCGTAGATCATGTCCAGCACTTCTTTGTGCGAAAGGTCTGGCAGGTTCAAGCGGCGTACGTCGCCGTGAACACGTAACATAGGCGGCAGGCCTGCCGAGAGATGCAAGTCAGAGGCCTTATTTTTCACGCTGAAAGCCAGTAGTTGGGTAATATCCATCGCGCTTTCCTAGGTGAAAAACCCGAATATTAAATTAAAAATCAAAATAATAATGATTTGTAAATAATTAATTTAAAGATATGCTTGAAATTGATGGAAATTTGCTGGCTGTTCGTGCTCGAATTGCTGCCGCTTGCCTGGCAGCGGGTCGCGATCCGGTATCCGTCCAACTTTTGGCCGTATCTAAAACCTTCGAGGCGTCGGCGATTGAAGAGGCCCATACGGCCGGCCAGCGGGACTTTGGGGAGAACTACATTCAAGAAGGGGTGGACAAAATCGTCACCCTGAGCGCAATGCCTCTTGTGTGGCATTGCATAGGCCCGGTGCAGAGTAACAAAACCCGGCTGGTTGCCACGCATTTCGACTGGGTACATTCGGTGGATCGTCTCAAGATTGCACAGCGTTTGAGTGAGCAGCGTGACCCGGCGCATGGGCTCTTGCAGGTCTGTATCCAGGTCAATGTAGATGGCGGTCCGACCAAGGCCGGGGTGATGCCAGAGCAAGCAATCGAATTGGCGACTCAGATCGCTGCTTTGCCCGGTTTGCGATTGCGCGGCATCATGAGCATTCCGGAGCCCGCCCCTGACTTTCCCGCTGCACTGGCCGTCCACCTCCGTACCAGGGCCCTTTTCGAGGAGCTCAAAGGCGCCGGATTTGCCTTGGATACCTTGTCTATGGGCATGAGCGCGGATCTGGAAGCAGCCATCCACGCCGGCAGCACCATGGTGCGGGTCGGGTCGGCGATTTTTGGGATTCGACCGCCATTTAGGCAAGTTTTGCCGGAGTAGGCGCCGCCTGACTTGTTTTTGCAGCCTAGTGGCAATCAGGAGATCAGGGCCGTTGCGGGTATCTATCAGTCGCGAGCGCTCACTGATATTTTCATTATTCGAGGTTGCCGGTTGTCCGGTAGCGCAACTTCATCAGCAAAATCGCTAGTGCTAATGACAGGGTGATGCCGTTCGCGATGATGACCGGCCAGGCCGTTAGCAGCCAGCCATAGACCACCCAGTGCGCGATGCCGATGGTCAGCACGGTGTACATGCCCAGCGAGATGCCGCTGACGTCCTTGGTGCGGAAGGTGTGCCAGACCTGAGGCAAAAAGGCGACCGTGGTCAGGGTGGCGCCTACGGTGCCTATGGTGTCGGTGATGTTCATAAAGAGTGTTTATTTGTCCTGCGCTGACCAGTCCACCAACGCGTCCAGAACGGGTCGGGCGGCTGCCGCATTGGCATGGTTAATTAAGGCGACCACGGCATAACGCTTGCCGCTGGCGGAATCGACATAGCCTGCGATGGCGTTGACGCCCAGAATGCTGCCGGTTTTCAGGTGGGCACTGCCCGCCGCGCGCGCTTTGGAACGTATCAGCGTGCCGTCAATGCCACTAATGGGTAGCGAGGCGAGTAGCTCCGGCATCAAGGGGGAGCGGTAAGCGTGTTGCAGCAAAAGACCCAGGGCGTTGGCGCTGACGCGCTCGGTGCGCGATAGGCCTGCGCCGTTGTCTACTAGCGGCGCGTCGTCGCTGCCGATGCGTGTTTCCCACCACTTTTGCAAAACGGCGCGCGATTGTTCAGCCCGGGCCGTGCCATTGCCACCCTCGCGCCCCAGGGTCAAAAAAACTTGCTGGGCCATCACGTTGTTGCTGTACTTGTTGATTTCGCGCACCACCTCGGCCAGTGGCGGCGAACGCCATTCCAGCAGGGGCTTGGCTTCCATCAACTTGGCAGGCACCGTACCCCAGCGTGCGCTACCGTCCAGGCCGGCGCCCATGCTGCGCCACAGGCCTTGCACTGCACGCGGGGCATAGTTGGCCGGGTCGGCATAAGCAATGGGCCAGCTTTTTTCGCCGCAGGAGGCGGGCAGGGCGCCGCCAAAGCGAATGCGTAGTGGGTCTGAAAAATCTGCCTTCAAAGCCGCGCGGTAGTCGATGCAAGCGCCATTAGATTGCGGCACGCTGTCCTGAGTCTGCACGCCCCACAAAGGCGGGTCGTATTGCACCCGCGCCGTGCGCCCTGCTGGTTCAGGCGTGAAAGTCATCACGACGGATTTGTAATTGATGAGCAGCGCCTCGGGCCGCGCGTTGTAGGGGCGCAGCGGCTCGCCGTCAAAAGCGGCCGGGTCCTGGTCAGGCACCCAAAACGCGCTGTTGTCCAGCACGATGTCGCCGCTGATGCGGGTAATGCCCAAGGCCTGCAGCCGGCGCAGCAGCAGCCACAGGCGCTCCATCACGAGTTGAGGATCGCCCTGGCCCTGGATGTACAAATTACCTGTTAGCGTGCCGTCGCGCACCGGGCCATCGACATACACCGGGGTACTCCAGCTAAAGGCGGGGCCCAGCAAGTCCAGCGCCGCATAAGTGGTGAGCAACTTGATGACCGAGGCCGCTTGCATGGACGCTTCAGTGCGGTGCTGTAAGCGTGGCACGGCTTTGGCGTCCTGCGCATCAACCACCAAAAAGGCGCTTGCGCTCGCGGGGATGCGAGCGCGCTGCAAAGCATCTTCTACCGCTGCCGGAAGTTGGGCCCGCACGGCGCCGCTGACCATAATCAAGAGCGCAGCCATGCCGTGGCGCAGGTGGAAACAAAAACCCATGACCGATTATCGGTGGCAAGGTGCTTTTGATAGTTACCGCGTGGGTACGGACACCGCTGGGCTTACTTTTCTTTGTTTTAGCAAAAAAAGTAGGCGAAAAAGAGGCTATTGCTTGGGCGGTATGGTTTTTTAGTTTGGTTTGGGCTGTGTGCCTGCTTGTTGCCTGCCGCAGGCCTTACTTTTCTTTGCTTCGCCAAAGAAAAGTAAGCAAAAGAAAGGCGAGCCAAAGGCCGTGACCCTGCGGGCTACCTTGCGCTACTCGCGCCGCCCGGGGTCGTGCGCAAACTCGCTACGCTCAAACAAGCGCCCGCCCTGATCCGTGCGCCGCTGCGTTGCTCAGCACAGTCTGATGGCGAGGGGAATGCGTGTGCTCGTTCGCTGGCGCTCACATTGGACACGCATGCGTGCGCTCCGCGAGTGCTGCGCCGCAGCAGCTCCCGCGCCAAGATTCAATCTATTGACTGCGGCTGCCACGCGTACCAATGGCAGCGCCGAAACCAGCCCAGCAACCGGCTGCGCCCAAACCTCACGCGATTTACTACGACTGCCGCATTCCCCAATGCTGGCCTACAAACCCGCGCCGCAACCTATCTCAGCAAGCCCCCATCCAAACTCAAAAAACCAAATTGGCTATTCCAGCTCCCCTTCACCCCAGTGGGGGTGAAGGGGCGGGGGGGAAGCGGGGGACAAACAACAGTCCCACAAGGCAAACCTCCCACCAAAACCAGATTTCACCCGATGCCAGCTCTAAGCCCCAGCCCCGATAATCGACGCGATGACTTCTTCTGCCCCCGCCGCATCGCCTGTTGGCCTGTCTCCCTCCGCACTAGGCCGCATCGCTGCAGTGGTAACGGTGTCCATCTGGACGGCTTTTATCGTCATCGCCCGCGCCACCGCGGACCCCGCGCGCGGCGGTACGCTCTTGCCCTTGGATGTGGTTTATGTCCGCCTCTGGGGCGCGGCGCTGGTCTTGCTGCCCTGGGGTTGGTGGATGACGCGTGCGGCCCGCCAGCAGGCGGACCGCCTCGCGCCGGGACGCGGTTCGCTGGGCGGCGTCTCACCTTTGCCTTGGGCCATTACGTGGCGCATCGGTTTGTTTGGCGGTCTGCTCTACGCCACGCTCGCCTATAGCGGTTTCGTGTTCGCACCGGCGGCACATGCTTCGGTGCTGTTGCCCGGCAGCTTGCCTTTGTGGACGACTTTGCTCGCGCTGCTGCTATTGGGTGAGCGCATAAGCTGGGGCCGTGCCCTGGGCCTGGGTTTGATCGTTTGCGGCGACGCCCTGGTTGGCGGCGCCAGCCTCTTGCATGCGTTTGACGGTAGTGGCGTCTGGCGCGGCGATGTTTTGTTTGTGCTGGCGGCGATGTGCTGGTCCACGTACAGCGTACTGGTGCGCCGCTTTGCCTTGGATGCGGTCCAGGCCACTATTGGCATTACTTCATTTGCATTTGTGATGTATGTGCCTGCCTATACCTTGGGCTGCTTGATGGGGTGGTTGCCCGGGCAGGTCTTGCATGCGCCCTGGCGCGAAATCCTGTTTCAGATGGGCTTTCAGGGTGTGGGTTCGGTGGTGATCTCGGGCATCGGCTTTACCAAAATGATTCAGTACTACGGCCCAGTGCGTTCGACCATGATTACCGCCGTGGTGCCCGGCCTCTCTGCTTTATGCGCCGCATTGTTTTTGAGCGAACCGCTGCCCTGGAACGTACTGGCCGGTCTAGCCCTGGTCAGCGGCGGCATCGTGTTTGGTGTGCGTAAAGTGGCCCAGTCACCCGCAGCGGCGGCGCCGGTACTGATGCCGGATGTGGCCCCTGAAAAGCCCTGAACCACTTAGTAACCATGCATCTATTGGCCTTTGACACCAGCACCGACGCCTTGAGCGTCGCTGTGATGCGCAGCACCTCGGCAGGGCCGCAGTACTTGGAGTACCAGGGGGCGGGTGGCGCGGCTGCCTCGGGCAGTCTCATAGCCGCCATCATGGACTTGCTGCGCCAGGCCGACCTGCGTTTGCAGGATCTGGACGCTATTTGCTTTGGCAGCGGCCCCGGTTCATTTACCGGTTTGCGTACGGCCTGCTCGGTAGCCCAGGGCCTGGCGTATGGCGCGGGCGTGCCGGTCCTGCCGGTGCCCTCTTTGCTGGCGTTGGCACAAAGCGCTCGCGCGGCCCATGCGCCAAAGGCCACCCAAGGCTGTGTAAGCGCTTTGCTCGATGCCCGCATGGACGAGGTCTACGCTGCTACTTATGCATTTGACGGTGATGTTTGGTCTAC
>Ga0214919_10003921_pt1 | contig 22074 bp, 35 predicted proteins | sample LL1503_MetaG_FD_177994 | JGI IMG/M metagenome (GOLD analysis project Ga0214919, IMG submission 177994) | Freshwater microbial communities from Lake Lanier, Atlanta, Georgia, United States - LL-1503 | ecosystem: Environmental > Aquatic > Freshwater > Lake | place: USA: Georgia | collected... | reverse complement strand
AATTTAATATCCCTACAGATGCTACATTTAACTTTGCAGTTGGTACACAATTCAATGTGTTCTGGCTTACTGGAGCAGGTCAGCCTACAATTGGTGCTGTTACTCCTGGTACTACAACAGTTATTTCAACAGGTGCAACATCTGCTACACCTAAACTTCGTGTGGCTAACTCAATGGCAACTTGTTTGAAGATTGCTGCTAACTCTTGGATAGTGATTGGAGATATTTCCTAATGCCAATTCTAGGAATTATGGCATCTGCCATCTCAGGCAATCTTGGTCTATCCGTTGACTACCTTGTAGTAGCAGGTGGTGGCGGTGCGGGTGGATATATTGCAGGTGGTGGCGGTGCTGGTGGCTTGCGTTCAACAGTCACGGCTACAGGCGGCGGTGGTTCTTTAGAAACTGCTTTGGCTTTATCTTTATCAACTAACTATACAGTCACTGTTGGTGCAGGTGGTACTGGTGGTACTGGCAATGCAAATGGAACCGCAGGTTCTAACTCTGTATTTTCTACTATTACATCTACTGGTGGCGGTTATGGTGGTTATTTCCCAACTTCATCAGGTGCTGGAACTGTTGGCGGTACAGGCGGTTCAGGTGGCGGTGCAGGTGCTAGAAGTTCCACAGGTGGTGCTAGAACGGCATCTCCCGTTCAAGGTTTTGCAGGTGGAAACACAGACGGCAACAATGTTGGCGGTGGCGGCGGCGGTGCTGGCGCAGTTGGTCAAGGAACAGGAAATGCTGGGAATGGTGGTGCAGGTATAGCAACTTCCATCACAGGTTCATCTGTTACTTATGCTGGCGGTGGTGGTGCAGGTTCTTATGCCCCAACTGTATCTGCAACAGGCGGTTCAGGTGGTGGCGGTGCTGGAAATACATCTGATGCTGGTAATGGAAGCAACGGAACTGCCAATACTGGCGGTGGCGGTGGTGGTGCTGGTTATACATCAGGTTCAGGTATTGGCGGTACAGGCGGCTCAGGGATTGTTATAGCACGCTACTCAGGCACTACACAAAAAGCATCTGGTGGAACTGTAACCACATCAGGTGGTAACACAATCCACACATTTAATTCTTCAGGTAGTTTCTATACTGCTGTTCCTGCAACTGGTGGAACAATTGCATTTGATTATCCTGTCTTTACTCACACATTTACTTCATCTGGAACATTTACTCCTGCATCAACTTTGGTTTGTGATTATCTAACAGTTGCTGGTGGGGGTGGCGGTGGTGCATACGGTGCTGGTGCAGGCGGTGGTGGACTTCGTTCAACAGTTACAGCAACAGGCGGTGGAGGAAGTTTAGAATCCGCATTATCTTTAGCAGCATCTGCTTACACAGTAACCGTTGGCGCTGGTGGTACTGCTGGTACTGGTCCTGGTACAGGAACAAGAGGCACAAATGGTAGTAACTCAGTTTTTAGTACCATAACTTCAACAGGTGGTGGTGCTGGTGGTGGATTTGATTCAGCAATTAAAGATGGTAACTCAGGCGGCTCAGGCGGCGGTGGTGGTGGTGAACTAGGCGGCGCTGGTGGTGCAGGAACAGCCAATCAAGGTTATGCAGGTGGTGCTGGTGTAACTGGTGGTGGTAAAGCACACGGTGGCGGCGGTGGTGGTGCAGGAGCAGTTGGTGGCGCTGGTTCTGCTAGTAATCCAGGCCCTTGCGGTAGTGGTGGTAACGGTGTTGCCACATCAATTACAGGCTCATCGGTAACTTATGCTGGTGGTGGTGGTGGTAGTGGATATATCCCAACCACAAACGCAGTAGCACCTGGTGGAACAGGTGGAGGAGGCGCAGGTGCATATACATCTGATTCCGTAGCAGGTACAGCCAATACTGGTGGTGGTGGCGGAGGTGGCGGTTGGTCTGGGGCAAGTTCTGTTAATGGTGCAGCAGGCGGTTCAGGTATCGTCATCGTTCGATACACACTAGCCAAAGCCTATGGCGGAACAGTTACTACTGATGGTAGTTATTGGTATCACACATTTACAAGTTCAGGAACATTTACTCCGACTCAATCATTAACTGCAAGTATTGTTTCAGTTGGCGCTGGCGGTGGCGGTGGCGCTGCCCGAGGCGGTGGAGGTGGTGCTGGAGAATTAGATTTGTACAGCACTCAATCTTTATCCGCTACTGGTTACACAGTGACTATTGGCGCTGGTGGTGCTCAAGGAACAACAGGCGTTCGTGCTGGAAATGGTGGAACCACAACATTTGCAGGAGTATCAACTATTACTTCTTTAGGCGGTGGCGGTGGTGGTACAGATAGTGGAACTACAAATGTTAAACAAGGAAATGATGGTGGCTCTAGCGGCGGTGGTGCTGGTGGTAACGGTGCAGGGTCAAATGCAACTATTCTTGGTGGCTCTTCACCATCTGGTTCTAATACTTTTGCTGGTGGTAATGGTTTTATAAATAATCAAAAGTATTGTGCAGGTGGCGGTGGTGGTGCTACAGCCGTTGGAGCAGGTGGTTCTAATAATGGCACTGATGCTTTTGGCGGTGCTGGTGGTCAGGGTTATACATTAACAAGCATAGATTCTAATTTTACGGCTGCTAATATGTCAGTTTTTACGGGTATGACGGTTATTGCCTCTGGCGGTGGCGGTGGTGCACTTAATAATGGTGGAGGAGCCTCTGGAGCAGGTGGAGCAGGTGGAACAGGTGCTGGACACGGTGACTCTGAAGTTGGTGGTCTTACTTCTCCTACATCATTTGGTTCAGGCGGCGGTGGCGGATTCCTGGGCACTACATACGGCACAGCAGGTTATCAAGGTTTAGTAATTGTAAGATATGCAGTCTAACTAAATATGGGGGAAAAATGAGCGTAACAAAGATAAAAGAAACAAAACCAACACAGTGCTTCACCTATGAAGTAACAATGTTGGTTCACATAATTGCTGATGATGAGGCAACTGCTAAGTCCCAGTTAGATGAAAAAGGTGGCATTGTCACCAAGCGCGAAGTAAAACTACTCAACACAGCCATACTCTATGGCGAAGATAAGGATAAGTAATGTCACATTTTGCCAAAGTTGTAGATGGAGTTGTTGAGCAGGTAATCGTTGCCGACAACAAGGAGTGGTGCCAAGCAAATCTTGGCGGTACTTGGGTACAGACTTCCTATAACACTCACGCTAATCAGCACCCAGAAGGACGAGCACTGCACAAGAACTATGCTGGCATTGGTTACACCTTTGATGGTACTGGCTTTGCTGCTCCTCAGCCATACGCATCTTGGACATTAGATGCTGATACTTATATGTGGAACGCTCCAACTCCTATGCCTACAGATGACAAGCATTATCAATGGGATGAACCAACCTTGTCTTGGGTTGAAGTAGAACTTCCTGTATAATTTAATTTTCTAACTAAGGAGCAACGTGGCAACAAGAGATATAACCGAAGGTAGAGGCTCTGCAACTGCCAGCATTGGTCGTGCTATTGCTGTTGACTTAGGTATTGTTTCATCTAGTTCTACTTGGCAGAACACTAATGAGTCATATGATGTGGCAGTAGGTGGACTTCCCTTCTTCTACGCTATCAGTGATGCTCGTCCATATATCCGCCAGACTGCACCGTTTCGTAAGGAACAGTCAGACATTGGTGCAGAACCAGGTGAGCAGTCACTCACTGGTTTCTGGCTAAGAAGCCAGTCTTCTTTCCATAATGGCACAGGCATTAAGTTCTATGACCCTTCCGCAGGTGAAACAGTTAACTATCGTTTTGCTGACTCAGACAATGTAGATGTGTGGACTAAGGGACAGGTTACTCTGCTCAAAGAGACAGCCAATATGACTGGTGTTACTACTGGTGTATATAAACTTATCTCTGTAGTAGATGGGGCAACCGATAAAATTGTTGCTTGGACACCAGCAGATACAACTATTAAAAACTATACTGCTACTGGTACTGCTGTTACTTATTCTAGTGTTGTAACTGCTGGATTAGATACTGCTACGCTTGCAATTACAACTGATGGTGCGCATCTATTTGTTGCTGACAATGACCATATTTATTCAGGTGAGATTGCTACACCTGCTGCTGGATACTCAGCGTATTACAATACTGATAGCGAAAAAGTAGTACTAGGCTGGGTTAAACAACGTCTTGTTGCTTGCATTGGTGCATCTGTTTATGAATTAACTAATGCTAAGGGTTCTTCTTACGCCCTACCAACTGCTACATATACTCATCCAAATACTGACTGGACTTGGTCATCTATCTCCGAAGGTGGCTCTGCCATCTATGCTGCTGGTTACCTTGGCGGTAACTCTGCCATCTACAAGTTTGTTCTATCTACTGCTGGTGTTATGCCTACCCTGACATCAGGGATTGTAGCAGCGCAACTGCCAATTGGGGAGATAGTTCTTAAGATTGAGTCGTACCTTGGTTACTTGATGATTGGTACTAATAAAGGTATGCGTGTGGCTAGTATCTCAGATACAACTGGTGACTTGTCTTATGGTCCGTTGATATTTGAAGACACTAATGGTGTTCGTGACTTTGCATTCCGTGATAAATATGTCTGGGCAACTGGTACAATTGGGACATCTCCTGGGCTATATCGTATTGACCTAGGCACAGAAATTGAATCTCTACGCTTTGCCTATGCTAAAGATACCTACCTCAGTACTGCTACTGGATACGCTACTAGCGTAGACTTTATAGGTAACACCAACCAACTAGCCTTTACTACATCAGGCAGCAACGGCATAGCCATTCAATCAACTACAACTTTAGCAACAACTGGTTCTATAACTACAGGTAAGATTAGATTTTCTACCCTAGAGCCCAAGAATTACAAGCGTCTTATTGCACGTGGTTCATTTACATCTGGTGACTTTACATTGTCATCTCTTGCAACAGAAGCAAGTGGTACTGAGACACAGTATGACCACATTACCTACAATGTAGGTGTAGATGCAGTAGAAGTAACTACATCTCAGCCTGAAGTAGCACAAGAGTTCCTAGCATACAAGTTTACACTTAGCCGTGATACAACTACTACAACTGCTGGCCCTACCTTTAAGGGATACCAAGCCAAAGCAACCATTGCATCTCCCCGCAATAGAGTCATTCGTTTTCCTGTCTATTGTTTTGATATTGAAACAGATAGGTTTAATACCGTAGTTGGCTATGAGGGTAGAGCATATGCTCGTATCCAATTGCTAGAAGAGATTGAAAAGACAGGCGATGTTCTGACTTGGCAGGACTTGACAACAGGAGAATCACGACAAGCAGTAATCGAACAAGTTACATTCACCCGTATGACACCGCCCGATAAACGCTTTGATGGTTTTGGTGGCATCATAGAGATAATCGTAAGGACAGTATAATGAGCGCGGTAGATTGGGCAGCATTAATAGTATCCATATCCGCCATCGGCGCAGCATTTGCTGGAGCAGTTCGATGGATGGTTAAGCATTACTTATTTGAATTAAAAACAAACGGGGGCAGTTCAGTCAAAGACCAAGTCAATAGATTAGAGGCCCGAGTTGACCAGATTTATCTCTTATTATGTGAGAAAAAATAAAGCACTTGCTGCTTTCTTCATAGTAGTAGGCACATCTTTTTATGCACCACCTGCACAAGCAACTTGTATAACAACAGCACAATCAATAGCAACAGCATCAACGGCTGCAACAGTTCTTAATACAGAAACTTTAACAGCAGGTTCTACTACAGCAACCTCAACACCAGTCTTAGTACAGGATACTTGTGGTGGAGATGATGTCTCTTACCAAGTAGCCTTGCCTACTGCTATCAATTTTCAAGGTATTAACTACACAGCAGTTTATGCAACAACTAACTCAACTATTGTATTTGGCACACAAGATAATAACTATAGTACTTTCCCAAATGCACCATCAATCTCAGTTAATGCATATGACTGGGTAGTTCTTGACCCTAATAATTCCAATCCATCTAACTCATACCCAGCGGGGTGGCAAGCACCAGATGAGCATTTGATTATTACTTCTAGTCAAGCAGGATTTCAAGTTGACCTAGCAGTTCGTCCTTATGGGCAAAACGCAAGTGCCAATCCTTTGTCTACAATTGTGGTAACTGCTGCTATTAATCCTGACAACACATTAACTATTACTTATCTTTCAAATATTCAACCTAATCTTAATACACGAACTGGTGTCCGTCTTTCAAGTGGAAGTGTTGTTTCCTTAGAACAAGCAGGGCTTACTCAAGTTTATATTGCTCCTGTTGTAACAGCCGTAGCAATTGTTACTCCCACTCCGACTCCAACACCTTCTGCTTCTGCCACTCCCGTCGTAACCCCTCAACCTTCGACTTCTCCAAGCGCATCTCCCGTGCCATCTGTAACACCTGTGCCAACTCCTTCTCCAACCGCCACACCCGAGGCATCGCCGAGCAGTAGCCCAACACCAACCCCAGAGCCAACCCCAATCCCAACACCACAACCCACTCTTGAACCATCGCCTACTCCAACCCCTGTAGATACCAATACGCCAGTGCCAGTACAGCCAACGCCACAGCCAACCCCAGAGCCATTACCTACTCCCGTTCCTCAACCAGTGCCAACGCCCGAACCCGTACCAATTCCTGTACCAGTTCCAACGCCTGAGCCTGTTCGTCCTGAGCCTGTTCCTGAGCCACCTGTGGTAACCCCACAGCCAGAGCCAAGTCCACAACCCGTGCCACAACCAGTACCAGTGCCAGTACCAGTACCTACGCCAGAACCAATTCCTGTTGCAGAACCAACACCTATACCAGTTGAGCCACCTATTGGCTCAGTACCACCTGTAATTGAACCCGAGCCAATTCTTGTTGAGCCAGAGCCTCCTGCAGTTGAGCCTGAACCGCCCGTTGCAATCCCTGACCCTGAGGGTTCAATTGGTCAGCCTCCAGCGGAAGAACCTCCTGTTCCAGTAGAGGAACCACCTGTGGTTGAACCTCCATTAGAGCCTGCCCCTGAGCCTGTACCACCCACGCCAGAACCTAATCCTCAACCAGCGGAACCTCATACCGAGCCTCCTATCGCTCCTCCTAATGCAACTGCACAGGAGAGACAGATAGTAGCAGAAGCAGTTATAGAAGCAGCGCAAGGCGCACCAGTAACTGCACAAGCAATTCAAGATGCTGGTATTACCCTTCAAGACTTGCCACCTGATACACCTATTGAGGTGCGTACAGATGAGGCAGGCAATGAAGTTGTTATTACTGCAGAGGTAGCAATTGCTCTGGTTCTCCTTGAGAATCCAGCAGAATTACTTGCAGAAATCTTTAGTGACCCAGCCAATGCCCTACTTGCAGTAGCCAGTATTGGTGCTGATATGTCAGAGCAAGAGCGCACTGAGTCAGAAAAAATTATTGTTGCCTCCGTTATTGTTGGACAGATTGCTGTAAGTGCAGCAACTATGGCGGCATCTACAACCACTACTAGAACCCCCTCTAGTGGTGGCTCCTCCTCTGGCGGCGGTGCTGCCAGTAGAGAATCTAAAACCGTAAGGAGACGCAAACCGTGAACTTTTTTAGAGATATGTTAGAGCAGTGCTGGACCCTGTTGGGTATGGGTATTGCTTGGGTCGTCCTTGACGGCTCAGCCAAGACAGTAGTGGGCTATGCCATTGTTGGTACCCTTGTTGTTTGGGCTGTCACTTATCCACTACGCAATCCAAAGGATGAGTAATGGTCAGCAGGATATGGAACATACTTGCTCGGATAATTGCAGTCTTTGCAGCATCGGGCCTATCGGTGATAGGTGCGGGTGCGGTTGTGGGAATCTCAACAGCCAAGGCTGTGGTACTTGCGGGTACTCTGGGAGTTGCAACTGTTGTTGAACGCCTTGCAAGGGGCTTCCTCGATGATGGTAAATTAACTATAACAGAAATCAATGCAGCCTTTACGAAGGTTGACAAGAGAGCGAGTGATTAATGGGACAAAGGAATGATTTCATTGCAGTAGCCAAAGGTGAACTTGGAGTAGTCGAGGGACCAAAGGATAATGAAACTAAATATGGGGCTTTCACCAAGGCGAATTTTGCCCCCTGGTGTGGCTCCTTTGTTATGTGGTGCGCCAATCAGGTAGGGCTCAAGGTCCCTAACTGTGTCTACACCCCTGGCGGTGCCAATGCATTCATAAAGAAAGACCAGTGGGAAAAGGCAGAAGATGCCGTACCACTGCCAGGAGATGTCGTATTCTTTGACTTCCCTAATGATGGAGTTGACCGTATCAGCCACGTTGGAATTGTCATCAAGGACAACGCAGATGGTACAGTCACCACTGTTGAGGGCAACACTGCCCCCGACAAAAAGGGTGACCAGCGCAACGGAGGGCAAGTCTGCCTGAAGGTGCGTGCCTACAAGAAGAAGAACGGTTCCAAACTACGCAAGTCACAAGCCGTGACTATCGTGGGCTTTGGTAAGCCAGTCTTTAAATCCTAAGGAGAACCAATGAATAAAGATAAACTCGTAGCAATCGCTTCGACATACTTCCGTGCAGCCTTTGCTGCCTGTCTAGCACTCTACCTTGCAGGGGAGTCAAGTCCTAAGGCTTTGCTTTCTGCAGCAGTAGCAGCAGTTGCTGGTCCAGTCCTAAAAGCACTTGACCCTAAGGCAACTGAGTTCGGTAAGGGTTCTAAGTAACCTAAGTATTAAGACATAAAGGCCCCATCATCTTGGCAACACGCCGAGGTGGTGGGGTTCTTTTTTGTTTCTATGCTACACTTTTCCTACTCGCAAGAGTGGGGGCGAAACCTCAATGAAGGTTACACGAGGGAAGCATCTCTTCTACCAACCAAGATTTTTTTCTTGGGGGGTAGGGGGGCATTTCCTAAATCAGGTTGCCGAGGGTAACCTGATTAACAACTAAATAGAATTACATAGTTCTCTCCTATCGAGTTCACTCCTGTCCTCTAGGAGAGGACTATGTAACAATTTAAGACGGGGGATACGATGATTAAATTAGATGACTATGAATTACCAGCACATATTTCTTACTCTGCATTTACAACTTACTTAACTTGTGGCTACCAATATTACTTAGGTAGATTGCTACAAGTACCAGAGGAACCATCTATCTGGTCTGCTGGAGGCAGAGCATTCCACTTAGCAGCAGAAATGTGGGATTTAGAAAATGAGTAATACATTCTGGGATACTGCGTGGAAAAAAGAAACAGAAGGACTTGACTTTGCCACTGCCCGAAGGGCTGGGCGTGAAACGATTGCTAACCCAAACAAAGAAGATGAAGTTTGGTGGAATACCAATGGTTCCAAATGGGTAGATAACTATATCCTTTGGCGCAAGAACAATCCTAGTTGGAAACTCTGGACCACACCTCAAGGTGCCAGGGCTATCGAACTAGAACTCAATCCTGTCATCACTGGTGTAACAGTAAAGATGTTTATTGACAGAATATTTGAGGTTGATGGTCAGTTAGTTATAGTTGACCTCAAGACTTCATCACGCTTACCCGTATCCGACCTTCAACTAGGCTTCTACAAAGTAGGAGTTGAGATGATGCTGGGAGTAAAAGTTAATCTAGGCAACTACTGGATGTCCAGGGACTCTGGGACAGGGACAATGATTGACCTGAGTAGATATACGCAAGACACGCTGGAATATTTTGTTGATGGCTTTGACAAAGCCCGAAAGGCTGGTATATTTCTACCGAACCTACAATCGTGCAGTTTCTGTGGACTCACAGCACACTGCCAATTCGCAAAGGAAAAATAAATGGCAACAGATGACTATAAGTTACAGGTCTCTATTCGTTCCACTATGGCATCGAATTCAGATATGATTAACATCCGTGCTAACACGGTAGAAGAACTCAGCATATTGCTAGAGGGAATCTCTGATTACTCAACACAAATAGCAGCAACAGCAAAGATGATTACAGGTGCATACGTTGTCTCCCCTTTGGCAACCACCTCTTCAACTCCCGTCACTCAAGCAACTCCTACTTTCGTAACAGCCCCGCAGCAGGCTCCGTCAAGTACACCGACCTGCGTTCACGGAGCACGCACTTACAAGACGGGGTTAGCCAAAGCAACGGGCAAGCCTTACGCGATGTGGGTCTGCCCGCAGCCGATGGGCGCAGACCAGTGCAAGCCAGTAAACTAATACAGGGCATAATCGAATAAGGATTGGTTAGGGAGTTACCGATTGTCGGGGGCATTGGATGATTGGTAACTCTCTTTCCAACTTAAGACAGGATAAAAGTGAGAACCCTAGTAAGAAGTGTTGGCAGGTCAGACATAGGCGGGGAACCATTGCCCTCTGTCTTTCGTTCTTTTGAAAGTAACAAAATTATATTTCGTAGAGCAGAAGTCTCTATGTTGGCAGGAACTCCAGGTGTTGGTAAATCTACTTTAGCCTTGGCGTTGGCACTTAAGATGAAGGTGCCTAGTCTTTACATCTCAGCAGATACCAATGCTCACACAATGGCTATGCGTCTGGCCTCAATGATTTCAGGTAAGAATCAGACAGATGTAGAGCAGTTAATGGAGAGTGACCTTGGCTGGACCAAGGCTACCCTTGCTAGGGGCAACCATATTGTCTGGTCTTTTGAATCCAGTCCCACATTGCAAGACATTGATGAGGAAGTCCAAGCCTTTGAAGAACTCTGGGGTTGTCCTCCAGTTGCTGTCTTTGTAGATAACCTAATGGATGTAGCCACCGATGGTGGTGAGGAGTTTGCCTCAATGCGTGCCATTATGAAGGAGTTGAAGTATCTTGCTCGTGCTACTAATGCTGCAATTATTGTTCTTCATCATACAAGTGAGGGTGTTATGGGAACTCCGTGCCAGCCTAGGTCTGCCCTTCAGGGTAAGGTTGCTCAACTACCTGCTCTTATCTGCACTCTTGGTGTCGTTGGTACTTCTATGGCGGTTGCTCCAGTAAAGAACAGATATGGGCGTGCCGATGCCAACGCAAACCTGACTTGTTGGCTATCATTTAACCCTGAGTTTATGTATATGGAAGATATACCAGAGAATGGCGGATAATGATTAGAGAAGAAGAAGACGATATGACACAAGAGATTCGTCAGTTCGTTGTCTTTGCAATGGATAATGAAATCAAAAAGTCTATTCAAAAGATTACAGAACTCAAGGTTGAAAGTACTAGCGAGTATCTTGATGGCGTTAATGCTGGTTTAGAACTGGCAATTAAAGCGTTACACAGGGACAAGAGTATTTCTTAATTGCCATCACAGAGTAGGAAACATCGTGGATACAGAAGTCAAAAAGTCCTGGCTAACTACCTTGTTGACAACGGATTCCCATTTGCGGAATCTACAGGTGCTGGTCGTAGTGGCAGTGATATTACTGGATGTGTGGGTATTGATTTTGAGGTAAAAGCACGGGCTGGATTTAGTCCAGCAGCAGCAATCAAACAATTAAAAGATAGAAAAAAGAAAGCACTTGGTGTTGTAGTCTTAAGACTCAATGGTCAAGGTGAGAAGTCGGTCCCCGATTGGGTCTGCTTGCTAAGGTTAGAAGATGCGGTACATCTATTAAGAGAAGCGGGATATGGTGATAAACATTGACGATGACCTTCCAAGTATCAGAGAAGTTCTTATCCACTACGGAGCGAGTGTGCGACAAGGAAACGGGCAAGTTAATCTCAAGTGTCCTTTCCATTCCGACACACACCAATCTGGAAGTGCTAATCTCAACGATAACATATTCATCTGTTTCGCCTGCGGAGTGCAAGGTAACAGTCTTCAAATTATTTCGCAACAAGAAAGGATGAGCATACGTGAAGCAGTCACTTTTGCAGAAGGAATTACTGGGTGTAGCAACCAAGCGGTACGCGGCAAACATTTATCTGGCGGAAGATTACCTAAAAAGCAGAGGTATCTCAATGGAGATAGCACGTCTGGCGCAATTAGGCGTAGTCGCGGAGCCTGAGATAGGGCACGAATCTTTTGGTGGCAGATTATCTATACCCTACATAACCAAGACTGGTGTGGTTGATTTAAGATTTAGAAGTTTAAACCCTGCAGTTGAACCAAAGTATATGGGTATGACTGGGGCCGAAACTAAAATGTATAACGTGCTGGATGTTGAACGTGCGGGTGACTTTATAGGAGTGTGCGAAGGTGAACTGGATACTATTACTGTTTCTTCCTGTGTGGGTTTTTTCTGCGTTGGTGTACCTGGTTCTAATTCTTGGAAGAAACATTACACCAGGCTCCTATCGGACTTTCAAAGAGTCTTCGTCTTCGCAGATGGCGACCAGGCTGGCACGGAGTTCGCACGCTCATTGGCTAGGGAACTCCCCGTTACTATTGTGCAATTGCCAGATGGAGAAGATGTCAACTCGGCCTTCGTTAAATACGGAGCAGGATATATAAAAGAAAAGGCTGGGTTTCAGTGACCTTCGATGATGAACCACCGCATAACTATTGTAATGATTGCAACGAAACCTTTGAAAATTCTTTTCAATTGATAGACCATACCTTGGAGGAGGATGACGAGTTTGACCCGTATTATCTTTTGCCCAATGGGTATAAGTTATTGCTTGGTTCCTTGTTAAGGTTTATGTATAACAATGCAGATGAACCTGAACAAATTAAATTAATTACACAGTCTACATATGTCACTCTCTTTGCTAGTGAGAATGGTTATGACTTAGTAGATGAACTGGTTGAGGATATGATTGTTAGGTCAGCATTACAACATTTCGATGAAGACTTAGAAGCCCTATTGAAGAAGGACATAGCCGATGAAGAAGATGGAGAGTGAAGAGATATGGCAGATTATGCAATGGTTCAATGGCCTTGGCTTGAAAATAATAGGGACGGAGACGATGGGCGGAGACCTCATAGTAACTCTGAGCATTCCACTATTAAGCGAGAAGTCCACCTAGAGGCACACCTTCTCAATACAACTAAAGAACTCTCTACCCTTTTGCTCAGCAAACATAGAGACTACGGCCCCAAGAACATCTCTCTGGCCCCTGGTGGCCCACTCAACGGGCTAAGGGTACGGATGCACGACAAACTTGCCAGAATTAATAACCTTATAGAAAGCGGCGTAGCCCCTGACCACGAATCTCTGGAGGATTCTTTCAAAGATATGGCTAACTATTCAATCATCGGGCTCCTTGTTCTAAGGGGACAGTGGGAGGAGTGAAAGAACAAGAGTTGTTCCTCTGGCTTAAGTCACAAATGCCAGACTTAGAGCACTCAGAAAATGAATACGATGGCTTTGATTGTGTGACTCAAGAGTTTAAGATGTTTATAGAACTCAAGTCCCGCAATACTCACTACGATACCTTGCTTTTGGAGAAGAAAAAGTATGACTTCTTGGTCGGCAAGGCTAACGAGTTAGGTCTTAAGGCGTGGTATATTAACTCTACCCCCGATGGAGTTTGGTCTTTTCTTTTATCAGATGTGGAGAACTTGGTGTGGGAAGAGAAGTGGCTGCCAGTTACTACTGAGTTTGCCAATAAATCTAAGATGATGAAGGAAGTTACCTTCCTACCTACGACTGCGGGGTATAAAATTAAATGAGTATCGGCTGGGAACGTATCGAACCTTGGAAATATATTGTAGATGCTGTTGCCTCTGAGTACTCACGCAAGTTTCAAGACATAGAACCTCAAGACTTAAGACAGATTCTCTATCAATGGTTTCTTGAACACCCCAATAAGTTGGATACTTGGGAGGCAATCGGTCAGAAAGATGCAAAGAATCTTATCTATCGTAGCCTGCGCAATCAGGCTTTAGATTACTGCCAACATTGGAAGGCTAAGTCTGGCGGTTATGAGACCAGCGACTTGTTCTTCTATGAGTCAGATATGGTTGAGGCTCTACTGCCTCCTGTCTTAAGAGGTGAGTTCGGTGTGACACATAAACTCAATCTCGGTGGCCCTGCTCGCCCTTCTGCTCCAAGTGAGGGTGGCAACCTGATGGCTATGATGATTGAAGTTGACCTTGGATTTTGGAAACTGCACCAAGACGATAGAAAGTTATTGTTCCTGCGCTATGTAGAGTCAATGGACTTTGGAGATATTGCAACTCAACTAAGTTTAGCCTCTGAAGACACAGCCCGTATGCGACACAAGCGTGCCATCAAGAAACTGATTAACAAGATTGGTGGATTCAAACCATTCCGCGATGAAGATGATGTTCCTATTGCTGCGGAAAATTAGCCTCGGCTGGGTCTACATACATTGTTTCCCCATATGAATTATAAAACTCTTCTATATCTTTGCCACTAGCAAACTGTAATGTTTCATTCTTTGGTTGACAGTTAGAACAACCACCGCTCTCACATACTTCACACATCTCTAGCCTCCTGTCGAATAGAATCCAGTCCCTTTGAACTGAACTGCTGGTGATGAATATATCCTACTTGATACCTGCCCGCAAGGGCAACTAACTTCCTCATCTCGTTCCTCATAGTTACGACTTAAGACTACAAGTGAATGACACTTACGGCAGCGATACTCATACGTTGGCATTAAAACTCCCAACTAACCCAGAAGAATATTAGGTCTATGTCTGCGTGGTATCTATCAACTGCAAATCCAAGTGCTAATCGCCTAAAACTATATCCAACACTAATCCACATCTTGCCAATTTTAATCTCTTTACTAGCCATTATTCATCTCTCCAATCTATCGGTGTTGGTGCGGTGCTGATTGCCCCACACTCCTTGCATTCCTGTCTTAAGTCATACCAACTTGCCTCTCTTGTCTCATCGTCCCACATTAGCGTGACAATAAACATTTTACAACCACATACACAGGTAGTTATTGGCTTACCTCTTAGGTCTAGCACCTAGTACCAGCCCTTAGAGTGGTGCGCCCACGCCCTGCACGGGGTGTCGTAGCGGTGTTTGATATAGCGATAGGCATTTAGTATCTGTATTGCTGGGTCTGTGCTTGTCTCGTTCATTAACTGTCCGATTCCATATGCACTTGAGTGCTTGTTGTTTGCATAGTTATCGAAGCGAGATTCTTTTGTGAATATTTTGTAGATACATTTCCTCTGTCTTAAGTCCCAACCATAGCCAGCCTTAGCAAACTTCATAGCCATAATCTTGTTGGCTTTCTTTTGCTCCATAGTGGCCTTGGTTGGGATAGCAACGGGGTGTTTGAATGTTAAATCTACATTGACTGCGACATCATTGCCTACTGGTATAAAGATTATTAACGCCGTCAATACTGAGACTGCTATAAATTGTCTTTTCATTAGGCAATCTTACCAAGAACCCGCCTCACATCTCTGCGATGACGCACCTCTGAGATAAGTTTTCTACTAACTGGCCTACTATTGTTGAGCATATGCCTTTCGCTCATCAATAACCCACCCCATATAGAACCACTACCCCCTGTGTATTGCATATTCTCAGGCTCTAGCCCCTGCTTTAGACATTGTGCTTTGACTGGACATATGTTGCATATCTGTATAGCCTGTGCGCTATCTAAGACTTGCAACTGTTGTTCATCGTGAAAGACTGAGTTCTCGTAGTGCCATAGGTCAGGGTTAGGGTGTCCATTACAAAGTCCCTGCTCGTGCCAACCTTTATCTCTTAATGTCATTATCTCTCCAGTCATTCCAATAGTGAATCCATTTTTTGTAGTAACGAATTATTATTAAGACAATAAAAAATAGTGTGACACTAATTTGCAACCGCCTTTAACTGTGCTACTGGTAGGACATTGACTGCCTCTCCTTTGTGTTCATCTTGCCACTTGATATTTGAGTGTACTTGGTGCTCGTACAACCACTCGTCTTGCTCGGCATAGGTCATAGTGTTCCATTGTTCGGGTAGTTCTTGCTCAGGTGATAGCCATACATTGACTACCTTCACGCCCTTTGTTTCATACACTACTTCATAATGTTGCGTCATTACTTCCACCCCGCATATACTAATTCGTTATCGTATCCACACTTAGTACAGGTAAACCAGTAGGTACCGTTCTTGTCTTCATAATCTTCGTTCTCTGCCTCGCACTCGTCGGCTTGGCATATCACTACATACTTACTCATCTTCATCTTCCTTAATGCAAGTTTGACATATACCTGCTTCCATTGAATCGTCCCAAGAGTTGCACTTAGTACAATTTCCAACTGCATCTTCTTCCGTAATGAATCCGTAATCTTTAAGTGCTTGAATCGCTTCGTGTAACGTCTTAAGTGCTAAGGCTTGCGTCTCTTCTGTTGTCATCTTATGCTCCTGTCTTTGGGCAATCATCGTATGGGTTTTCATTTCCTTCATTGTCTTCACACCAACACCAGTTAAACCTAGCCACCTGTGTTTTGTGTGTCAACTCTGCTAGTTCACTCCAACTTAGTTGTTCTATGCTCACCTTATTCTCCTGTCTCTTTGTGTTCGCATTGGTTGATAGGGTATAGGCAATCGCCACATATTACAACTGTGTCGCTCATAATTTGCCCTTCTGACTGACATTAAAACAATCTTGGCACAACGCTGTTGAGCCCGCTTTGCCTGTTACTAAAATCCAAATCACATCTTCTGCGAAATATACATCACCGCAATTGTCACACTTGGTAGTTCTAACGCTCATTTTTTATTCTCCTGTGTCTTAAGTTGTAACTCACACTCGTTGAGTATGTTGTGCCAATAGTCGAAATCATCGTTCGTTTTGGTGGCGTTGCGTTGCTCCCTCGCTTGGCGGGCGAGGTGAGCAATCGCTTTCAACTTACTTGATTTCATTTAGACTTTTACCTTCTGTGAGTCAATGAAATCTTGAATCGAAAGAGAGTGTGTGTCTCGCATTACTATATCTCTTTCCAAAAAGACGGTGCAGGTCTCGTAAGATTCCTCGCCCCCTTCTGTGCCTACGAATAACCCGAACCCTGTCTCGCTGTCCCAATCCTGTCCGATAAGTTGAGAGATAATGATTCGTAACTCGTAAGATGTATCACCTCGCCTTGCTTGTGCCTTCTCTAGTGCGTGTGCTAGGTCTTGGAACTTAGATTCGCCTCCCCAATGGCTGTAAAGAGTGAGTGCTCCGTCTGCTGTAATGAATGTAAAGTTCGTCCGTGAACCCATTTTATTTCCCCTGTCTTAAGTCATAAGCCCGCACCCTAGCGAGCCCTCGTTTGTGTGCTGCCCATAGTTTGTCTACTGCGTTTCCAATTATTGCCATCACTCCAGCAAAAACTATTAAATAGCACACGATAAATAGTGACTCCATTAGTTGCCTGCCTTGCGTGCCTTGATTACCTTGCGAACCTTTAGCCCTGCAAAGATTAACACCGCAAGGATGACCGTCCTCCAAGGGATAAACATATCCCCGAAATATGTCGTGAGTTGTAGGCTGTAGTTATCGAATCCGAAATTCAAGAACTCTTCTGTGTTCATTTCTTTTCTCCTGTCGTTTGTCGTTCTGGTAGATTCCTACCCGTGCCCGCCTAGGGTCTCGCTCCCTGTGCCCTCTGTCAAGAGTGGCGGGCTGTGACTTACGTCACTTGCATTTATGGTTGAAATAGCCGTCGTCTGTCTTCCATTCGCGTTTGCAATCTGAACAATATCCGCCCTGCTTAATTCTCTGCGTCATTTTATTTTTCTCCTGTCTTAAGTAGTGAGCGGTTAAACATCTCATAGACTCGCTGTTCCAAGTCTGTGTCTATGTAATGGCGGGCGATGTCGTCAAAGGAATCAGAACCGAACCCGATAAGCATTTGCCCGATTAAGTCCGCGCCCGTTGTGTTGCCCTGTTCGCGCTCTCTCTCTACAACTTGCGAGATGTAGTCTTCAAACTGCTCTTTAAATTTCTCGCTTGCTTGTACGACTGACCCTCTCGCTTGGCGTGCGATGTCTAAGGCCTCGCGGTAGGCTTCTTGGTCGTTGTCGGTTATTAGGGTGTAATCTGCCACGAATTGCGCCCGTGCTGTTGGTTGTTCCATTTTCTTTCTCCTGTCTTAAGTGGTAACGGGACATCTTCCCGCTTCCTTGTTGTAACCCTCTCACGCCTGCCGCCGCTTGTCTAGCGTTTGCGGTGTGATGTTGGTCACATCGTGCCCCCGTCGGATTGTGAACCCGTAGCCCGTAGCGCGGGGGCTGTTATGTCTTAAGCCTTGACGAATCCCGCCCCGCAACTATCGCAAGTGACACCCGCCGCAATAACCGACGCGCTTGCGCGTATCGTTGAACATTTGCAGACTGCTTTCAAGAGGTTCTTATTTCTGCCCTTAGGCTTGGCGGTTCCCCCGTCATTATCGGCTGTTAGGCGTAGTGCCTCCTCGATTAGGCGTAAAGGTTCTGCCCATCGCGCCGCGCAATCGTCGCTCACGGTGGTTACGCTAAACCCGATTCGCGGGGCTTGGGTGATTGTGAGGCCTAGGGATTCTGCCCGCGCTTTAAAGTTCTTGTTGTGATACCCGTCCCCGCTTGTACCGCGTACGCCCTCTTTATTGTCTATCGAATGGGCGGTCTCGTGTAACAATGTTCCCAATAGTTCACGGGCGGTTCTCTTGCTTATCGTGATGAATATCTCGTGAAATGTCTCCTCACCAGATGCCCAAGGTGTCCAAGGTGTGAAATGTCCGTGAACCGTAGATGAGCGGCCTGTAACGATTGTAGCGCGGGGGGCGTTGTTCTCCTTGGCGATAATGGCGTGAGCCTCTTCTAGTGCCTTAGTGATGGTTGAGAGGTTCTCCGATTTGGCAGGCTTGGCGAATATGTCCGCCGCGCTTGTTGCTTTCTTCTTGCTTGTTGTTGTGTTCACTTGATTTTCTCCTATCTTATCGGGGCTTGTTCCCCTTATGTCTTAAGACTCTCACGCCTCAAGGCGTAAGTCAAGGCTATTTGGTGTGATTTGCGTCACATTTTGGGAACCTGTTTAAGTCTTATAATTGCTCAGGATTCCATTTATATTATATGCGGGGGAATGGATACCCATCAGGGGGGACAGTCACACGCCATAAGTCTACATCTACATTATGTAAAGTAATTTTTACATCCCCTCAGGGATTAAATACTTACAGACCGTGACCGTTAGGGTCACATATACACATAGACACATAGCCGTAGGATGTCTAAGGCTCAGGTATAGGTTTAGGGTCAGGCATTTGACCCCAGGATGTTTAATGAACCGTCAGTTCATCACTGTACTATCAATCATAAATTTTCTGTTATATAGCCCTGACCAGGGCTTTTATATATAAGGGGGCTATATATAAAAATATATCTCTACAGAGTGTTCGGTTTTACCCGTTCCAACGGGTTATCTATATATGTAGTAATAAAATAATTACTACGAATTAAAGAGCAGACTTGCTCCCTTTAATTCCGCAAGTCTTATATATAATATATAAATATATAGGACAGAATGTCCTAGACGACCACAGTTATGCCGTTTTACAGAGGGCGTTATAAGACCGATGTAAGGGACAATTAATGAGTAAAACAGGCACACACAATATTCCAAAGGGCGAGGCTCAAGAGCGAGTCCTCATCCAATTACAGCAGGGTTCAACAATTACCGCTGCTATGGCATCTGTAGGTCGAAACGATGTAACCTTTAGGCAATGGTCAATGCAAAACCCTGACTTTAAACAAAGGGCAGATGAGGCCCGATTAGAGGGCAAAGGCATCAAGGCTGACTTAGCAGAACTCAAGGATATAGCCTTCCCTGACTTTTGTGAGCAATTCCTTGACACCAAGATGTTTGAGCATCACTACGACTGGTATGACCTGATTGAGGGCCGAGAGCCCCGCTGGTTACACCCCTCTATGAATTACGAGCAAAACGCTCTCAACCGTATCTTGATTAACGTACCTCCTGAGCACGCCAAGTCCACAGTCATTACGACCAACTACGTGGTTCACAAGATTGTTACCAACCCTAACGCTAGAGTAATCATTGTCTCTAAGACGCAGGGTATGGCTCGTAAGTTTCTTGGGGCAATTAAGACAAGACTTTCCCACCCAGCCTATATTAAACTACAGGTGGCCTTTGGCCCTAATGGTGGCTTTAAGGCAGATGCAACTCAATGGTCTGCAGATATGATTTACCTAGGTACGGGCCGTGACTCTGGCGAGAAAGACCCAACCGTACAAGCCTTAGGATTTGGCTCACAGATTTACGGTGCTCGCGCCGACCTGATTATCCTAGACGATGTTGTGATGAACTCAAATGCCCACGAGTGGGAGAAGCAAATTGAATGGCTTCAGAAGGAAGTTATCACACGCCTGGGGCGGCACGGAAAACTAATTATCGTAGGAACCCGTGTCGCGCCCATTGACCTTTATAAAATGATTCGAGATGGTGGGCAATGGACGGGTGGCAAATCCCCCTTCACTTACTTCTCACAACCAGCAGTTTTAGAATTTGATGAAAAGCCTGAGAACTGGAAAACACTCTGGCCCAAGACTGACAAACAAGAAGGCGAAATAGATGAAATCGGAGAAGACGGTCTCTACCCTAAGTGGGATGGACCCTCGCTCTTTACACGCCGCTCTGAAGTTGCACCATCTGTCTGGGCTATGGTCTACCAACAGGAAGATGTCCAAGAAGACTCAATATTCTCACCCACCTGTGTGGCTGGCTCAGTCAACGGAATGCGAAAGAGAGGACCGCTAAAGGCGGGTACACCTGGACATCCGAAAAATACTGACAGCCTTTATACTGTTATTGGTCTTGACCCCGCTATGTCTGGCGCTACTGGTGCTGTCGTTGTTTCATACAATCGCCAAGACGGACGAATTTATATCCTAGATTGTGTCAATATGGTTGAGCCTACTCCAGCCAAGATTCAGAATTTGATTGAAGACTGGGTAGAGCGATACAAGCCACAAGAGTTAAGAATTGAAATCAATGCCCATCAGAAGGCTTATGCCCTAGATGATGTCTTAAGAAACTATTTAGCATCTCACGGTTGCCAACTGAACTCACACTTTACTGGCAAAAACAAATGGGACACATCATTTGGTGTTGCCTCTATGGCAACCCTCTTTGGCAATACCCGTGACGGGCGTTTCCAAGATAACAACTTAATGGAACTACCAAGCAATGAAGGCTCTGAGGGTTTAAAGACTCTAGTGCAAGAACTCATTACTTGGAAGCCTGACACCAAGAATCCAACTGACTGTGTTATGGCGCTATGGTTTGCAGTTATTCGTGTACGCGAACTAATGCAACGTTCTTCAAAGGTAGGACAGTTTGCCCAGAATCGTTGGGCAACTCAATCACAAATTAACCAACGCCAATCCATTAACTTGGATGAAGCGTTCGCAGACCAATGGTCAAACCAATACAGTTAAGGATAATACATATGGCTACTAGAAAAAATGCTGGCATTACTGGTTCTGGTGGAGCAAATGTTGACCCTTTGTTTAACCAATCATTTCCTCCTTCTTCTTCTAAAAATTGGAAACCAACAATACCTGAACCAGACTTACGTCCAGGTGGAAAATATAATCCAATTAAACCTAAGAATAAATTAGACCCAATGTTTAATCGCCCTTCTAAATAATTTTTAAATCTACGTTAGGACAATAATGGCATTATCAATAGAGCAGGTAACGGCGCGGGTTGAATCCCTGCGTTACCGTAGTCACGAACGTGATGCGCGTAACCTTGACGTACTTGCCGTCCGTAAAGGAAAGATTGCTGAAGTTTATCCTAACTTCTTTCCAGAGGGCGTTGATGCAAACGTAGTAGCAAACTTTATTGACATTGTTGCTCGTGACCTATCTGAAGTTATGGCTCCGCTTCCTGCCGTTAACTGTTCTGCAGCCAATCAAGTATCTGATAGAGCACGTACCTTTGCTGATAAGCGTACCCGTATTGCCTCTAACTATTTCCAACACTCAGACTTAGCAGTACATATGTACTCAGGTGCTGACTGGTATCTAACATATGGATTTGTCCCATTCATTATTGAATTAGACGATGAAGCAAAACTGCCACGTATTCGCATAGAAAATCCTATTGGGGCCTACCCAGAGTTTGACCGCTATGGACGTTGTGTAGCATTTGCTAAGAGATACTCTATGACACTTGGTGAACTGGTATCTCAGTTTCCTGAGTATGACAGACAACTACTTGGTTCAGATGGTTACAAGCAAGACCTTAATGCAACAATTGAGATGGTCCGTTATTAC
>Ga0214919_10003920_pt1 | contig 22076 bp, 20 predicted proteins | sample LL1503_MetaG_FD_177994 | JGI IMG/M metagenome (GOLD analysis project Ga0214919, IMG submission 177994) | Freshwater microbial communities from Lake Lanier, Atlanta, Georgia, United States - LL-1503 | ecosystem: Environmental > Aquatic > Freshwater > Lake | place: USA: Georgia | collected... | reverse complement strand
ATGAACGGCATCAACTGCAAATGGAATTGGGCAATGTGAAACAAAGGCTTGTTGTGCAAGATCACATCTTCGTGCCTAAAACCCACCTCAACCGCCATGGTCATGCTGCCCACTATTTCGGCCAAGTGAGACCGCACCACCCCTTTGGGCCGGCCCGTGGTGCCTGATGTGTACATGATCAGGGCCGGGTCATGCCAGCCCACAGGTTCATTGGGCTCTTGATCGAGTCCGGTGGCCACAAAGTCCTCAAAGCGAATTTCATTGGCTTGGGCCTTGGCTCCGATATAGATCAGTTTGTCGAGCTTTAATTGGTCTTTGATAACCATCACCGGGTCGCGCAGGTTTTCCTCAAATACCAACATCTTTGCGCCACAGTCCTCGATGATGTACTTGACCTCGTTGGGTGCCAGTCGATAGTTGATCGGCACAGGGATCGCACCCAGCTTCATGAGTGCGTAGAAACCTGTGATTTGTTCTGGCAAGTTATAGGTGAAAAATGCCACCCGATCACCTTTGACCACGCCACTTTTAGCAAATGCGCTGGCGGTTTGATTGACCCAGGCATTCCACTGACCATAGGTCCAACGTTGTCCTTCAAATACCAATGCGGTTTTGTGCGGCCATTTCAGGGCCGATTGGGTCATGGTGGCGGCAAGGTTCATGGCTGAGCTCTGGGTAAGTTCATGGAAAATCAGTGCGGGCTGGGCCAATGTGCCCAATAAAAATTGGTTTCTGTGTTGGCATCGCCAACGAGGGATGCGGCTTCGAGCCTGGTTGTCAAGTCAAATGCATCGAGCTCCGCACCACGGGCGCGCAAAGCCGCCAAGGTCGCTTGTGGCAGCACCCCATTGGATGCGCCGTCAAATTCAAACACGAGGTGCGCCCGCCCATTGCCAAGCAAATCGACAGGCTCAATAGCACTCCAAGCCAGGCTGTGCCGCACGCTGGCCACAGGGTCCATCTCAGCGGAACCGGTGTGCCATTGCGGCCGCCCATAAAAACGCGCACATGCAACGCAACCCCGCAGAGATTGGGTTTGATCGCGCAACGTGTTGGCCGGCACAAAGCCATGCTCTTGGGCACACCACTGCACCCCATTGATGGTCAGCTCACCTTGCAACAACAAAAAGTCTTCATCCACGCTGTAGTGACCTGCGCGCAAGCGCTGCCAACCTGGCGGAAAGACCACCAATGCCCAAAAGTGCGCTGGCGTCAAACTGTTCAATCGTGCCAACCGGACCGGCCCATTGGCGTCAGGCATGGGCATGTCCTGCCAGCGAAGTGTTTGGGGTTCGCAGTGCAGCGTTTGCATGCCTCAGGCCTTGCCCCATTGGATGTCGCTGATGGCTTGCGCCACCACACGGTCCCCACACATCAGTTGCTGATCTATTTGAACCACCCATTGACCATCGCGCTGGTCCATGGCCGTCACCTGCCCGTGTGCCACCAAATGATCACCGGCAAAGGCCATCGATTTCATTTTCAATGACATGCGGGCAATGAATGCCTTGGGCCCAGCCCAGCGCGTGGCCTCACGCGCAAACACCGCACCAAAAGCTTGTCCATCGATGAGTACGCCCGGAAGTTGCTTGGATTGGGCATGGGCTTTGTCGTAATGCAAACGATGCCAGTCCCATGTGGCCGCACCATAAGCCACCAAATCGACCTCTGTAAAAGTGTGCTCTTGCACAGGCAAGGCATGTCCAATGCGCAATTGGCTGGGGTCAAGGCTGGGTCTGAGCATGGGGCACCAAAGGTTGAAAGACCAAAGCTTCGCGGTTGGTGGCCACGGTGTGGCCTTGTGCATCGCAATATGTGGCAACCGACATCACAAACAACTGCGTACCTCCTCTGGAGGAGGGTTTTTCAACCATGCTCTCCAAAGTCCAGGTCACCGATATGCGGTCCGTGGCCAGCACGGGTCGGTTGAATGTGTAGTCGTTGCCGGCCCGGATCATGCGGCAACCAGGCACAGGCAAATGCCATTCGTGACCGATGTATCCATCGGCATCAGGCGCACGATGGGCATATTGACAAGTCTCACAAACCAAGGTTGGCGGCGCAATGACGCCAGCGTGCCCTGCCGCCTGGGCATATTCATCGTCCACGTACAAAGGGTTGTCGTCGTGCATGGCCAGTGCAAAGTAGCGGATGGACGCATGTCCAAAGGCCTCGCGTGCGGGGTAGTGCACTTGTCGACCAATCATCGCTTGCAGTTCAGGGGTGAGCAGGGCCATGTCTTAATCCAAAATGGCAAACGGATCGACTTCAATTTTCATCTCGGGCCTGAGCAATGCCTCGCAAATCAAGCCGGTTGATGCCGGATAAGGCGTGCGCAACAAAGCCGCTCTCACGCCGGCCACGTTGCGGTAATCGGCCAAAGCATTGGGTGTGACGTACTCTATGGTTTTGACCAAGTTTTGTGGCCCTGCGCCTGCCGCTTCCAGCACCTTGATGATGTTGCGATAGGTGTATTCCGCTTGGGCCACCACATCGTCTTCGTGCACCACGCGCTCACTGGCCGGGTCCAAGGCCCCTTGACCAGACATGAACAACAATTTACCTGCTTTGACCGCCGGGCTGTAGGTGAGCTTTTCGTAGCGCGTCCAACCCGGGTTGATGCATTCAAGCTCATCGCGTGAGGCAATGAAGTCATACTGGATCAATGCCTCAGGGTGAACCAGGCGCGGCATCATCAAACCGGCCGCACCTGGGTAGATGGGGCCTAAATGTTGTTTGCGAATTCGACCTGTGCCTTTGTACTTTGCCAAACCCTCTGCGGTCAGGTAATCGACCGTTTTAACCACGTTTTGAAACCCCAAACCCAGCGCCGCCAACATTTTCCCCGCCTGCTCAAAGATGTAAGCAGTTTGCGCCACGATGTCACCCGCACCCACAATGCGACCTTGTGCGTCAACTGGTTGAATGGTGGGCAAGTACACCACCCCGGCCGAATCGCGCGCAGGTGAAGCCCGTGATCCCACGTCGGTGGCTGCGCCCACCGGACCGGCAGTGATTTCGATCTCGATGAACGCCTCGGGTCGCAACAAACTCTTCACGGGCACGGTGTGCACCGTGGGTTGGTGTGCGCCAAATACTTCGGCACGAACAGCAGCAGCTTCGGCATAACGCTCGATGCCCTCGGGCCTGACGTACTCCACCACCCTGACCACGTCTTGAAAACCCATCCCAGCAGCGTCCAATATGGCACCAATCTTGGCGTAGGCCGTTCGCACCTGATCTGTCATGCTGCCGCGAACAACGATTTTTTTGTTCACAGGGTCATATTCGGAAGCCGTGTGGCCTGACAAATAAGCCCCCCTATCGGTCATCAAACCGAGCGAGAAGGAATAGCGCGCATAGTCAAACCAAGGAAAATGTGCGGGTGTGATGGCTGTGAGTTTCATGGTGATGCAGTTTCAAGTAAAAAGTAATCAGCGCGCATTTTTTTGCCACCACTGGCACAGCACATTCAAATGCTGAGCGCTTGGAACAGGTGTGATGGCTTTCAGGGGGCTGGGTGGGTTGAGGCTCAAATGGGCATAGGTGTCACTGTCAGCCGTCGTGCAAAGCAATGGGGCCTGGACACGGGGCAACTGATCGAGCCAATCAAAGGACCAGTTGACGCGCCAAGCCGGCGCATAACTGGCCGGTTGCTTCATGGCCTCTAGTACCCGCAGGTTCAATCGCACAGGATCAATCTGTGATGGCTGGGGCTTGCGCTGAACCACACGGCGATCAAACCACGGCCACCACAACTCAGCGTCTCGTGTGTGGTGCCAAGCACGCAACCAATGGGCACCTTCCCAACTGGGGTTCACATCGGGTATGCCTTGGCGCAGCATTTGCTCTCGCATGGGCGCGTCAGTCCACAAAGGCGCATCCAATGTGACAGAGGTCACCCGTTCGGGAGACTGCACCGCCATGGCGCAGGCCAATGCGGCACCACCTTGATGCCCCCACAAATGCACCTGTTTCAAGCCCAGGTGATCGAGCACGTGGCAAACCGCCCTCATCCACGTGGCATGGTCTTGCGGGTTCAAGGGCAAAGGATCTGACTCACCATGCCCAGGCAAATCCAATGCCAGCACAGGGTGTTGCGCCCCAATAGCGATCATCGCTGCTTCGTACAAACGCGATGAGCCCGGCGCAGGGTGCAGCAACAACACGGGTGTGGCCGAGCCCAAGGAACCAAAGCTTCTCACCGCCAATTGCGCCCCTTCAAAATCCACATAAGCCTCAGTCAAGCGTTGCGGCAAGGCTTGACATGGCTGCGGCTTTGGCACGACCGACGGCGCAGGGTGTAGGGCCAGCAATGCCATTTCGTGCACAGCGGCGGCCTCGAAGTCACGGGGGGCCTCAGACATCCACACATCAGCGGGATACAAGTGGCGGGTCAAGAACATGCTGTCGCCAGGTCGCACGCCAAAGCAAACCGGCACTTTCAAATCGGGCACGACCCCCAGGGCACGGTGGCGAAAAGGCGCCGCATAACCCACCCGGTACCCGTCACCAGCTTGCAGCAACTCCACGACCCCACGGTGCAAAAAATCCAAGTCGGGTACATCGGTGTCTGATCGATTGGCATCAAACTGTTTGTTCCAAGGCCAAAATACATGCTGGTCGCGGTAGCGAAACCACAAGTGCAAGATGTGTGCACCATCCCATTGGGGAACGATGGGCTCCAAGTACAAGTCGAGTTCTTTGGGCGAGTACGCTTTTGCAAATACAGCAAACCCATCGGCCAAGGCCATGCTACAGCGCTCGGGGTGACGCGCTGCAAATTCAACCGCTATAGAAGCACCGGTGTGTCGCCCATAAGTGGCGACTTGTGCAATGCCCAAGGCGCCCAAGGTGTCGGCCAAGGCATCGGCAAAATCTTCTACCGATGGGCTATCAACGGGCAAGGGATCTGACAACCCAAAACCGGGTGTATCAAATGCAAAACAGGTGAATTGCTGGGCAAAAATGTCCATCAATGGACGCATCACTTTGGATGAACAGGGCGACGCATGCAGCATGGCCACCGACGGTCCTTGACCCGCGCGCAAATAATGCACGCGGCGCTGACCTACAGTCACAAAATGTTTGGTGATCTTCATAGCCCGAACCTTTAATAGCTTTTGGGCAAACCCATGCGCTCACCCAAAAAGTTTTTGACCATTTCATTGGATATGGGGCTGAAGGGCCCCAAGCGGGTATCGCGAAACAAGCGCTCCATGGGGCTTTCTTCAACCAGGCCGTAACCACCCAAGATGCGCATGCATTTGTCTGTGGCACGCACCGCGGTCTCTGTCGCGGCCAGTTTGGCCATTGCCGCTTCGGTGGCGCACTCGCGTCCCTGGCTGAGCAACCAGGCCGCTTTGTAGGTGAGCAAACGGATTTGCTCCAACTCGGTGGCCACCTCGGCCAAAGGATGCTGTACCGCTTGAAACTGGCCAATAGGTCGGCCAAACGCCTGTCTGTCCAAGGCATATTGCAGGGCTTGCTCTAAAGCGGCACTGGTGATGCCCACATACATGGCCGCGCACAAGATGCGTTCTTCGTCCAAGCTGGCCAACAGGTGGTACCAACCGCGACCACGCTCACCCAGTACCGCTGACTCTGGGGCTTTGGCATCGTCAAAAAAGACCTCACAGGTACATGCGGCGCGCATGCCCATCAAATCCAAGCGCCGCACCGACACGGCAGGCTGTTGGCGCGGCGTGAGCACCAATGACATGCCTCGGGCCCGCTTGCCTTCGGTTTCGGGCTCTGTTCGGCACAGGACCAAAATGGCGTCGGCATCATCGGCCAACGAGGTATATAACTTTTGGCCACGCACCGTCCATTCGCCGTTGCTCAAACTGGCCCGTGTTTTCAAACTCAACACATCGGTCCCGCCGCCGGGTTCGCTCATGCCAAAGCCCATTAAAAATTCACCTTTGGCCAAACGTGGCAGGTAATGCGCTTTTTGTTCTGGGGTGCCGACTTCCATGAAGACACGCGCGGTCATGGAAGTCAGCAGCCAATCGGTGCCCAACGAAGGGAATCGCCGCGACAACTCCTCACACAAGATAGTGCCTTGCATGATGTCGCCGCCTGCACCACCGTACGCTTCAGGCAATGAAATGCCCATCCAACCTTGGGCCGCCAATTTGGGCCAAATGCTGCGTGGAATTTTGCGTGCGCGGTCGTACTCGCGAATGGTTTTTTCAGGCAGTTCGGCGTCCAGAAAATGGCGCACACTGTCACGCAGCATTTGGTGCTCGGGGATGGTATCGAAATTCATCTGCCTGTCCTTTTGAATCTGTAGATTGCTCTCATGCGCATGAGGGCGTGAAATCCAACCATCCATTGACCTTGGCGTAAATCAAAGCTCCATGCGGACTGGCCATCGCAGCTTCCACGGTGCCAGCAGGTTGGTGCACAAAAACGCCAGGACCCATCGCCTCATCCCCCCACTGCACGCCACCTGAAAGCACGAACATCTGCCACCACACGGCATGCGAACCGGCTGAGCTTTGCTGGTAACCCGGTGCCAAACGAAACAGCACAGTTTGTTGACCTGTCAGCGGGTTGCGGCTGAGCACACGCACCGATAGATGCTCCAAATCGAAACCCATCAATGGTCCTTGGCTGCGCGCATGCGCTGCGCCTGGCTGCCAGACCAATCCGGGCGAGGACACTTTGCACACCCGTCCCCGTGTGCCCAAGGATGCTTCATTCATGCTTGGGATCAAATGATGGCTACCGGCCAACTGTGCAGGGCACACATGGCGGCTGACCGGTCCGCTTTCATTGGATCGCCCTTCAAAACCCAGCAACAACTCCACCCCCGGCTGGGTGCGCGCATGGTGTATCCAGCCAGGCGGTCGCCAAAAGTAGTCGCCCTCATGCAGGGTTCCCTCACCATCGAGAACCACCTCGCCACCGAGCAAAAATCCTTCTTCCACGGAATCATGGCAACAATGCGTCAAATCGCTATATCCAGGCTCGAGCTGAACCAGATCCAATCGGCGCGTGCTGTCACGGTCGAGGTATAAGTTCTTTTGCCGATACTTGGCAAAGTTCGCCTCCACTTGATCGGCGGGTCCCAAGTTATCCCGAAAAGCTGGCGCCAAGGTGCGCAAGTAATCCAAGCCACTTTCCCAGGGCACTTTTTGTGTCTCTATCACCAACGCGTGATGTAAGCCCATGGTCATGCTCTAACCATGCGGGACGGGCTGCCCATCGGCGGAGACCGGCTCACCCAGATATACCTGTTGGACCACCGCGCTGGCCCGCACCTCTTGCGGCAGACCCACAGCCAATACCTTGCCTTGGTGCAAAACCGTGATCCGACTGGCCACGGCAAATACCACCGCCATGTCATGCTCGGTGAAAACGCACGAGATACCCAACTGCATGGCCACTTGGTGCACCAACTGTATGGATTCCAAGCGCTCTTGCGCTGCCATGCCAGCGGTGGGTTCATCGAGCAATAACAATTTGGGCTGACCCGCCAAAGCAATGGCCAACTCCAGGCGTTTTTGATCGCCATGGGCCAGTGTGCGAGCGGTTCGCGCCCACTGCGCAGCCAATCCCACGCGCTCGAGTAACTCTTTGGCACGGACCACATGTTGCCCTGCGGCAGCCATCCAGCATTGCCAGCTTTGATGGGCATGTGCCGACAATGCCACTTGGACGTTTTCTAAAACGGACATGCCATGAAAAACACGTGTGATTTGGAAGGTGCGCCCCATGCCCAATCGGGTCAATCGATGGGGGGCAAGGCCGGTCACGTTGCGCCCGTCAAACCAGATGTTGCCCTCATCGGCCTTCAACAACCCTGTCAACGTGTTGAAAAAAGTACTTTTCCCTGCCCCATTGGGACCGATGATGGCGTGGAACTCCCCAGGTTTGACTTGCATATCGACGCTTTGCAAAGCCTGCAGGCCGCCAAAGCGTTTGGAAATGCCTTGCACTTTCAGCACAAAATCGGTGCTGCTGGCACTCATGCATCCACCTTTTTGAATCGGCCCACCAACCCGGTAGGCATCAGCAACACCAACAGCACAATGATGATGCCCATGGCCAAGGGCCAGTACTCTGTTTTGCCACTGATCATCACTTCCAGCACCACATAAACGGCGGCGCCAACAGCTGGCCCAAAAAAGGACTGAACACCACCGAGCACAGCCATCACCACTGGCGTGGCACTGGCCGTCCAATTGAGCCAAGATGGAAACACATTGCCAGTAGAAAAGGCAAACAAAGCGCCTGCCAGTCCTGCAAAAGCAGCACTGATCACAAAAGCCACCCACTGGTGTTGGCGCACATGCACACCCACGTATTGCACGCGCAAGGGGTCATCTTTGAGGGCGCGCAAGGTCAAACCAAATGGCGAGTGGACCAAGCGATGTAATAAATAAACGCTGGGCAGGCACCAGGCCAATGCATACCAGTAATAGCCCAGGGGCGTACCCAACTCACCAGGGGGCTTAAGGCCTGTGATGCCATCGTCACCCCCTGTCAAACCCGAGGCCTTCAAGGCCACGGTGAAGAGCAGCATTTGAAAAGCAAAGGTGAGCATCGAAAAATAGATGCCCGAACGACGCACCGAAAAATAACCGACCAAGCCCGCCATCGCAGCCGATACAGCCATGGCCACCACAGGCGCGAGAGTGAACATCCAGGCCACATCCAAACCACTGCGCTTGAAAAAAATCGCTGCGCTGTAAGCGCCCACCCCAAAAAATGCCGCATGACCAAATGACAGCATCCCACCAAACCCCAAAAGCAGGTTAAAGCTCATGGCATAAAGGGCAAAAGCCAACACCTCGATGGCAATGAAAATCCAAAAATCACTGAGCGACCAAGGCAGCAAGACCAGCAAGGTGCACACCAAGGCAACCCATTTGCGCTGCGCTGTCATTCAGGGCTCCCAAACAAGCCCCAGGGCCGAACAATCAGCACCACGGCCATGCACACAAAAGTCATGACCACAGACCAACCCGGGAAAGCCAAGACACCATAGGCATTGATCACGCCGACCAACAGGGATGCCACCAAGGCCCCCATCACGCTGCCCATGCCACCTATGACCACCACCACAAAAGCATCAATGATGATTTGGACATGCAAGCCTGGACCCACCGATACCACGGGTGCAGCCAGCGCACCACCCAGACCCGACAGTGCAGAACCCAGCGCGAACACGCTGGTGTACAGCCAACGCGTATTGACCCCCAAAGCGCCCAACATGGCCCTGTCGTTGGTGGCCGCGCGGATAAAAATGCCCCAACGGGTTTTGTGCAGCAAGACCCACAAAGCCAGCGCCACCACCACGCCAGAAAAGATAAGAAATAAGCGGTAATTCGGAAAAGTGATGCCCAGGGTTTGTGCAGCCCCAGATAACGCCTGCGGCGCTGTCATGGACCGGTCTTCATTGCCCCAGATCAGTTTGACCACATCCCCCATGATGAAAACCAGGGCAAAGGTGATCAACAGTTGAAACTCATGGGGAGCGTTGTAGATCCGGCGCAATAGACCCCACTCAATCAAACCACCCACCACCGCCAGAACCACCGTGGCAGCCAGCAATACCAGTGCAAACATGCCCCCACCCTCGCCCCACTGTGAAGAGAAGCTGACAGCCACAAAAGCCCCCAACATGAATAACACGCCGTGCGCAAAATTGAGGATGCGCTGCACGCCAAAAATAAGCGACAAACCAGCAGAGATGAGAAACAACAGCATGCCATTGGAAACCCCAGCGAGCGTTTGCCGCGCCAGAACTGTGGGCTCGAGCATCCAAGCAAAGTGTTGCGAGAAAAACTCAATCATGGCGACGAAGATGTGGCTTTTGTTGGCATGGAACCAGTTTGCCAGAGCCACCGACAAGTTGCAATCACTATTTGTCCGGACAAAAGAAAATACATGCACCAAATGCGGGTTTACCCGGGCGCACCTGATCGGTGCAAACCTCACATCAACGAAAGATCAGGTCATCAGCGATTGACAAGCACAGGGGTATCACCGCAGAATCAAGCACGCATTAACCGAGGAGAAATCTTGTGCACCCTTTGATCAAAAATCGTTTGTTACCCGCCCTGGCCCTGGCTGCGGCACTGATCTCACCCGCGGCACACGCTCAAGCGGCCAGCGGCAACGACCCCATCAAACTGGGCCTGATCGACATTTACAGCGGTGGCTTTGCCTTTATTGCCGACTCCATTCGCACAGGCTTTCAAATTGCAGTGGACGAGGCCAATGCCGCAGGCGGCCTCAAAGGGCGCCCCTTCCAATTGGTCAGTGCGGACATGGGCGGCCAAGTCGAGAAGGCCGTGACCGAAGGCCGGCGCATGATCTTGGAAGACAAAATCAAGTTCGTGACTGTGGGCATCCACAGCGGTGCAGCCATTGCCGTGGGCAACCTGGGTAAAGAGCACAAAGTATTGGTGACGGGTGGATTCGCCACCACCAAGCGGCTCACAGGTGAGTCAGGTCACCCTTATATCTCGCGTGCCAATTTATCGACTGTAGAAATTGGCAGCGTGATCGCTGAATACATCAAAGCCAGACCCGATATCAAGCGCATTTCAACCATTGCACCTGACTATGAATATGGTCAACAATTCATTGAAGATTTCATGCGCGCGCTCAAAGCAGTTCGCCCTGACGTGGTCGTGGTACGACAAGAATGGTCCAAGCTCGGCGCCACCGATTTCTCAGCCCATGTGACAGCTTTGCAAGCCCAGCCCGTTGATTTGATTGTCAATGGTGGCTTTGGTGCAGACTTGGTTAACTTGCTCAAAGCCGCCAAAGACTTTGGTTTATTTTCTGGTAAAACTCAATTTTTCACCCATGGCTTGGACTTGGTGAAAATGAGTTCGGTCAAAGACTTGCTGCCTGCCAACACGGCTGGCACGATTTGGTATCCGTTTTATGCACTGAACTCGGCCAAGTCCAAAAGCTTTGCTGCCGAAGTTGAAAAGCGGATGAAAACCTACCCCACAGGCCCCACCACCGTGGGTTACTCTGCGGGGAAAATGATTGTCGAGTCGATCCGCAAAGCGGGCACTGCCACCGATGTGGAGAAGGTCATTCAAGCGATGTCCACCATCAGCTTTGAAGGCCCCACGGGCAAGACCAAGGTGCGGGGTTGTGACAACATGGCATTGTTCGATTTTTATGTTGGCACAGTCAAGCGCGATGCCGCTTTGCCCGATGGCATTGGCGTGACCGATATCAAAACGTATCACACCGAAGACTACGCGCGGCCTTGCCAAGAGTTGTTGCGCTCGCGGGGCAGCTGAACCCATGACCTTGTTGCGGGTTGAGGGCCTGGAGACTGCATACGGCGACAGCCAGGTTCTGTTTGGCATCTCTTTAGAGGTTCGAAAAGGCGAAGTGGTGGCCTTGCTGGGCCGCAATGGCGCGGGCAAAACCACCACCTTGTCCTCCATCATGGGTTTGGTGCCACCGCGCAAAGGTGATGTCTTTTTCAAGAACCAATCCATTGCACGGCTGGAACCATTTCAAATTTGTCGTGCGGGGTTGGGCTATGTGGCAGAGGACTGCCGCTTGTTCACCTCATTGACAGTGGCTGAAAATTTAGAAACTGCACGCATGAATGCGCGCGACGGCAGCTCACCATGGGGTCTGGCGCAAGTGCTGGATTTGTTTCCCGACATCCGCAACTTTTTGGACCGCAAAGCAGGGGCCTTGTCCGGCGGGCAGCAGCGCATGGTGGCCATTGCGCGCACCATGATGGGCAATCCCGATTTGATTTTGTTGGATGAGCCTTCTGAAGGCTTGGCGCCGCTGGTCATTGAATCCATGCTGCTGCGGTTAAAGCAACTCAAGTCTGCCGGCCAAACAGTGCTCATCAGTGAGCAAAACCTGCGCTTTGCCAATGAACTGGCCGATCGGGTTTACATCATCGAAAAGGGGCAAATACCTTATCAAGGCACGCCCGCTGAACTCAACAATTTGCCAGAGGTGCGCCAGCAATACCTGATGGTTTAAGGGCAAAGCTCAAGGCTTGAAGTCTGAACGCAACAGACTCATGTGGTAACTGAAACGTCCACTGGGGTGCAAGCTATCAGAGATTTCAAGTAACAAGTTGTGGGCATCGAAATACAAGCGCTGCATGCGCAAAGCTGGGCTGCCCACAGGGCACAACAGCAAAGTGGCATCTGCCGAACTGACTGAACAGGCGTCGATGCGCTGCTCGATGCGCGCCACTTTGATGCCGTAAATTTCCTCAATCCAACGGTAGACAACGGCGTTTTTCCGCCGCTTCATGGCAGGAATGATTTTTTGAAATGCAGGATTCAGATACACCCGCGTCAAGCAAACCGGTAAAGTGTCCTCACCCTTGCTGCGCCGCAGACCCATGCCAAAAATCCATGTTTGTCCCGAGGTCAACTGGGTTTCACCCACATTCAAGGTTTGGTCCAGTTTGAGGGTTTCCCAATGGGCAATTTCAAACCGGGTGGACTCGGCATATTGGAGCAAATCGTCCACCGTCTCCAGGGTCTGCACATACGGGGTACGCCGGTTTTGAGAGGCCACCACACTGCCCACCCTGGGGCGACGTGTCACCAAACCTGCATCGGTGAGCATGCTCAGCGCATTGCGCGCAGTGAAGCGACTGACGCCAAACAAATCGCACAAAGCATGCTCGGTGGGCAGCAGTTCGCCAACTTGGTACACCCCATCGGTGATGTCTTGGCACAACTGGTTAAAAACGGCCAAATAGCGCGGCTCACCAGCCGAAATTTGCGCGACTTTGGTGGTGGATTTATTGCGCTTGGGCGACTTGGTATTGGCCATGAGTGAAAGTTGACAGCAGTTCAGATACCCAGTAAATTCGTTTGGTTATTTTGTCTGGACAAATGATTTTTCAGTCTCAGGTTTACCCTTGGGGTATGGCAGTTTAAGAAATCAGATTGCACCAGACAAGACTTTCAGACACCACACGCCATCATAAATAAGGAATCACCATGTCAGACATCGACGCCGACAACGAACAAGAACAACAAATGCTGGATGCCATTGAAAAATGGCTAGAGCGCGACGTTCGACCCCATGTGCTTCGACTTGAGCACGCAGACGAGTATCCCATCGAGATGGTCGAGCAAATGAAAGAGTTGGGTTTGTTTGGGGCCACGATTGGCGTCGAATACGGCGGATTGGGTCTCAAGGCTGGCACCTACGCCAAGATTGTCGAAAAAATCGCGGCCACCTGGATGTCGCTGTCGGGCATATTCAACAGCCACTTGATCATGGCCGCATGCGTGGAGCGCAACGGGACCGAAGAACAAAAAAACCACTACCTGCCCAAGTTCGCCACCGGCGAAATTCGCGGTGGGCTTGCATTGACCGAACCGGATGCAGGCACCGATTTGCAAGGCATCAAAATGCGCGCCAAAAAAGATGGCGACCACTACATCATCAATGGCACGAAAACATGGATCTCCAATGGCATCCACGGCACATGCTTTGCATTGCTCGTCAAAACCGATGCCAGTGCCGATCCGGCACACAAAGGGATGTCTTGTTTCATCGCCGAAAAAGGTCCGGGTTTCACCGTCTCCAAAAAGCTAGAAAAACTCGGTTACAAGGGCATAGACAGTGCTGAATTGATTTTTCAAGACTACAAAATACACGCCAGCAAATTGATCGGCGCAAAAGAAGGCCGCGGCATGCAAACCGCTTTGGGCGGCTTGGAGTTGGGCCGCATCAACGTGGCTGCACGGGGCTGCGGGATTGCTGGCGCAGCATTAATGGACGCCGTTAAATATGCCCAAGTGCGCCACACTTTTGGCAAGCCGATTGCAGAGCATCAAGCCATTCAACTCAAATTGGGTGAAATGGCCACGCGATTGCAAGCGGCGCGATTGCTCACCTATGATGCTGCACGCATTTACGACAAAGGTGAACGCTGCGATATGGAAGCCGGTATGGCCAAGTACTTTGCATCCGAAGCAGCCTTGGAAAACGCCACCGAATGCTTGCGCATCCATGGCGGGTATGGCTACTCCAAGGAATACCACGTTGAACGCTATTACCGCGACGCCCCATTGATGTGCATAGGTGAAGGCACCAATGAGATGCAGCGCATCATCATCGCCCGTCAAATGATTGCCAGACACCCTGCTTGATTCAGGCATTTGCGATCTCATCGAAAGGGTATTTGACCCTTTTATGACGCCGGATATGGGCTTGTCTTCATCATGCTGACACACAGTTGATTGAGCATATGAAAACTTTTTTCAAAAGGAGTTTTCTATGCATCCCCTCTCAAAGGTGTTATCGATGTGCTTTGCCATGGCCTTGCCCATGGCGATCCACGCACAAACCGAATTCAAAGCAGAACTGACGGCCCATGCCTTCATGCCGGCACTGACCTTGATTCCAGCCCCCAAGGACGCCCCCATCAACTTGCAAACCAGCGGCAAGTTCACCACAGGTCAACGTGTGGAAAAAATAGGCAGCGTCGAAGGCAAATCCTTTGACCGACCCACGGGCGTGTTTTTGCCCTTCAAAGGTCAACCGATTCAAGGTCACTCGGGCATCAAGAAAATGCCAGACGGGAGCTTTTGGCTGTTGACCGACAACGGTGCGGGCTCCAAGGCCAATTCCCCCGATTTCATGCTGTACTTGAACCGCTACAAAGTGGATTTCAAGTCGAATAAATTTACCCGTTTGAACACCATTTTTTTACATGACCCCGATAAAAAAGTTCCGTTTCATATCGTGACCGAGGGCAGCCAAAAACGCTATCTGACTGGCGCAGATTTTGATATTGAAAGTTTTCAGTTTGCCGATGGTGCTTTGTGGATCGCCGATGAGTTTGGCCCTTTCCTGATCAAGGCGGACATGAGCGGCAAGGTCTTGGCCGTTTTTGAAACCCTGGTCGATGGCAAAGTGGTGCGTTCACCTGACCACCCCAATGTCACCATGCCGGGCGTGCCCACCGGCTCCACCCCCTTCCAAGTGCGTCGCTCCAAAGGCTATGAAGGCATGGCAGCTTCCAAAGATGGAAGCAAACTTTATGCATTGCTCGAAGGCGCCTTGTGGGACGACGCAGCCAAAGCCTACGAGATGATCGATGGCAAGCAGTACCTGCGGGTTTTGGAATTCGATGTGAAGTCCAGCCAGTGGACGGGTCGCCATTGGAAGTACGTGATGGAGGCCAATCACCATGCAATTGGCGACTTCAACATGGTGGACGAAACCACTGCGCTGATCATTGAGCGGGATAACGGCGAAGGCGTTCCAAGCCGCGCTTGCACCGACGGCAAAAAAACCGACTGCTTTCACGACCTGCCCAAGTTCAAACGGGTTTACAAAGTGGAAATGACCGAGGCCAATGTGAATGCAGCCGTTCGCAAAGTGGCTTATGTGGACCTGCTCAATATTGCAGACCCGAACAAAATCTCTCGCAAGCCCTTGGAAAATGGCGTTTTAAGCTTTCCTTTTTTCACCATTGAAAACGTGGATGTGATCGACGAGCGCCACATCATTGTGGGCAATGACAACAACTTGCCGTTTTCCACCAGCCGCGACCCCAACAAGGCCGATGACAATGAGTTGATCATTTTGAATGTGGGTGACTTTTTGACCGTTCGCTGAGCGTTCGCCCCACCCAAGCCCGAGCCACTGGCGCTTCGTCAGTGGCTTATTTCGCCATGCTTTCACCATCATTTCACCGATGTGTCACATTGATGCCATATAAATGCACCTCTTAGTCAGGATCCACGCCATGTCCAACAAACACATTGACCCGATTTTCAACACCTCCACGGCACCCCACTTTCAAGATGTTTTGACGGCATCATTGGCCAACCCCAAGCGGCGAAGCATGCTGCTGGGGGGATTGGGCTTGGCGGGCTTGAGCGTTTTGCCAGGCTGCGCCACTTTGGGTACTGGGTTGGGACCTGTCCCCACGTCCCTGGGTTTTCCAGCGGTGCCCAAAAGCCTGCTGGACAACGTGATCCTGCCGCCAGGCTACCAGTACAGTGTTTTACACGCCACTGGCGACGCCATGGACAGCAGCACGCCGGCTTACGCCAACAACGGCAGCGAAACCGATGATTGGTCGCGCCGCATTGGCGATCACCATGACGGCATGGACATTTACTACATCGATGACCAAGGCAAGTATTCTGAAAAAGAAACCCGACGCGCAGTTTTGTGCGTCAACCACGAAAGCTCTGCGGACGCCCACTTTCTGCACCCCAATGGGCAAACTTCTCAGGGGGTGAGCGGCAAGAAGTTTTCGCAATTTGGCGAATGGGATTTGGGCTCTCGGCCCGAATTGGAAGTGCTCAAAGAAATCAATTTGCACGGCATTTCCGTGGTTGAAATCAACAAGGCACCGACCGGTTGGCGCGTCAATGTCAGCTCTGCGCTGAACCGCCGCATCACCCCACAAACCCCCATGCGCATCAGTGGCCCGAGGGCTTTGATCGAAGAAATCAGGCAAAAAATGGTCACCCGCTGGGACACCTCGGGCTCCATGAGCCGGGGCACCCTGAACAACTGCGGTCACGGAAAAACCCCGTGGGGAACGTACTTGGGCTGTGAAGAAAATTGGGCGTTTTATTTCCAAACCACGGTTGGTGGAAATTTGACCGACCTCGAAACCGCCTCGCGCAAGCGTTACGGCTTGCCCGCAGCGCCTGTTGCCGCCAGCGTGAAAAAAACCACCGGCCAAGGTTGGCACACCGTGTCCAACACCGATGACCGTTTTGCACGCTGGAACCTGGCGGCCATGGGTGCGAATGCCGAAAAAGATTTTCGCAACGAAGCCAATACCTTTGGCTACAACGTCGAAATTGATCCGCTCACCCCCAACGCCACGCCTGCCAAGCGCACGGCCATGGGTCGCATCGCCCATGAAGCTGCCGTGTGCGGCCTGCCAGCAGCAGGCGAGCCCCTGGCCTTTTACATGGGCTGCGACTCACGCAATGAATACATCTATAAATTTGTCAGCACCGCACTTTGGGATCCGAAAGACGTTGGCGCAGGCTTGGTCGCAGGCGACAAGTACCTCAGCGAAGGCCGCTTGTATGCAGCCAAATTCAACGCCGATGGCACGGGTGAATGGCTTGAGTTGAGCATTTCGGACCCCCGCATTGCCAAATATGCGGCGTTTACATTCACCTCGCAGGCTGACATTTGTGTGAACACCCGCCACGCCGCCGATGCCGTGGGTGCCACCCCCATGGACCGGCCCGAATGGGGTGCCGTCAACCCCCGCAACGGTGAGATTTATTTCAGCTTGACCAACAACAGTGCCGCCAACCGAACACCGTTCAAAGTCGATGCCGCCAACCCGCGCGCTTATATGGACATGGACGGCAAAAAAACCGCTGGCAACCCCAATGGCCACATCATCCGCTTCAAGGAAAGCGAAAAGCGCTCATGGTCAAAGACCTTTGCCTGGGATATCTTTTTGTTTGGCGCTGAAGAAGACGCAGGAGACGCTAACTTGTCGGGCTTGACGGCCAGCAACTCTTTCTCTTCACCAGACGGTCTGTGGTTCAGCAAGACCACGGGAATTTGCTGGATTCAAACCGATGACGGCGCCTTCACCGACGAGACCAATTGCATGATGCTCGCAGCCATTCCCGGCCAAGTGGGCGATGGTGGCAAAGTCATTGCCAAAAACAAAATGGTCGTCAACGGCACAGAACAAACCGGCACCCAAGAAACATTCATCTCGGCTGCATTGGGAGAGGCCAAGCTCAGACGGTTTTTGGTTGCACCCAAAGGCTCTGAGGTCACAGGCATCACAGAGGCCGATGGGGGACGCACCTTGTTTGTCAACATCCAACACCCGGGCGAATTGTCTGCGCCACTGTCATCAGGCAAACCACTCGAGAGCCTTTGGCCGGGCAATCAAGGGGTTGGTCCGCAGGGTCGCCCGCGCTCGGCCACGATCGTCATCACCCGCCAAGATGGCGGCGTGATCGGTCTTTGACCGCAGGGCTCAAGAGTCTGGCTTGATGTTGGCAGCGCGAATCACCCGCGCCCATTTGACCGCTTCGCTTTTCATGAATTCGCCAAACTCTTCAGGGGTGTTGGCCGCTGGGTCAATGCCTTGCGAGACCAGTTTTTCCTTGATGTCAGGCATTTCCAACACCTTGGTGATTTCGCGGTTCAAACGCAAGATGGCCTCGCGCGGCGTTCCTGCTGGCACGACCATGCCATACCAATTGACGGCTTCCAAGCCAGCAGCAAACTCGCTGGTCGAGGGCACATCGGGCAAGATGGCCAAGCGCTTGGGTCCGGTGGTGGCCAAGGCACGCAAGCGACCGGTCTTGATGTGCTGCAAACCAATGGCCACCGTGTCGTAACCAAGTTGAACCTGGCCGCCAATCAAATCGTTCATGCCCGGTGCGCTGCCTTTGTAAGCGATGTGCACGGTTTGAATGCCCGTCACGTTGTTGAGCAACTCTCCGGTCAAATGGGGCAGGCCACCGTTGCCGCTGGAATAAAAATTAACCTTGCCTGGATTGGCCTTGGCATAGGCCACAAGCTCTGACAAATTCTTGACCGGCACACTGGGGTGGGCATACACCAAAAAAGGCAAAGAGGCCACCAGCATCAATGGCGTGAAATCCTTGTCCATGTTGTAAGGCAAGTTGGGCATGAACGCGGGGTTGATGCTGATGTTGCCGGTGGTCCCAAAAAAGATGGTGTGCCCATCGGCCGGGGCCTTGGCCACCAAATTGGTCCCCAGCACACCGGCCACACCTGGTTTGTTGTCGATGATGACCGGTTGGCCCAAGGCCTCTGACAACTTGGGCGCAATGGTTCGGGCCACGATGTCAATGCCCCCACCCGGTGGAAAACCAATCACGATGCGCACAGGTTTGGTTGGGAAGGCCTGCGCCCACGATGAGGTCATGGTGGTGGCCAGGCCCAAACTCGCAAGGAGACTGGCCAACATAAAGCGTCGGTGTTTGTTCAAAGGCATGGTGTTGATCCTGATCATGAATGGCGTTGACAGAGATTTCCAAATACTGGGATAATTTTACAAATTAAACCACACCAAGGCGGCTCCCTATGCGCACCAATATCCATGTTTACGCAGGCACCGCCGGGCACTCGGCTTGGTTCAGCGAAGACGCTGGGCAAACATGGGTTCACCCCAACAGCCACAGCGGAATGTACCTGGAGGCCAGGGTGTGGTGCATGAGCAGCCACCCGACCATGCCTGAGCATGTTTTTGCTGGCACCGACATGGGTGTTTACCGCTGGGATGAAGCCCCTGCACGCTGGGTGGCACTGCCCTCGCCCATGTCCGATGTCTGGGCTTTGGCGCAAGACCCGACCAATGCGCGTGTGCTGATCGCTGGCACACGTCCCGCAGGTTTTTTCAGGTCCACAGACGCGGGCCAGCATTGGCAAGCGCTGCAAGCACCGGGCATCAGTCAGTTTTCAGACATCAACATGGGACCGACCCGCGTAACGCAAATATTGTTTGACCCGGTGGTGCCCGGCGTGGTGTGGGCAACGGTGGAAATTGGGGGCATCTACCGCAGCGCCGACCATGGTCAAACCTGGTCGTTACACGAAACAGGCTTGGTGTCTGCCGATGTGCATGGCATCGCGGTGGTCCCAACACCCGGGGGCAGCGGCAGTTGGGTCTATGCCACAACCAACCGGGGCTTGCACCGCAGCATTGACCAAGGTCAGACCTGGACCTTCCAAGAATTGAAATCGCCTTGGCAATACACCCGCACCGTGATCCCCCGCTTGGACAACCCGGCCATTGTTTTCCTCACCAATGGCAATGGCCCCCCCGGCAATGACGGCAAACTTTTGCGCAGCCGCAACCACGGTCAAGATTGGGAAGAGGTGAGCCTGCCTGGGGAAATCAACAGCACCGTGTGGTGTGTGGCCATGAACGCCAGCGACCCCTTGCTGATTTTTATCTGCACCAATCTTGGACAACTTTTCCGCAGCACCGATGGCGGCGAGCATTTCGAGCGACTGCCACACGAATTTGGAGAACTGCGCACCTTACACTGGCGTGCCCTGCCAGATGGCGCGCGCCAAGCACCGCACGCCATCACACGACCCCAGATAAAGGCGCGTGAACTCGCTGCCATGGGCGCTTAATCAACAGCTTCAATCAGGACCCCCATGAGCCAAGCCCTTCACATCGGATTGATGGTGCCCGTCAACAACACCACTTTTGCCCAAGAGGTGCTCAGTTGGTTGCCCGCAGGCTCTCGCGCCACCACATTGCGCATTCCACGCGGCAAAGGCATGTTGACCACTGAAACATTGCCCGCCTACAGGGCCGCTGCCCTGGAATTGGCCAGCCAGTTCAAAAACAGCGATGTGGATGTGGTCGCCTATGGTTGCACCGCTGCCGGATTTATTTTTGGCCCCAAAGGGGATGCCGATTTGGCCCATGAGCTGCACCAAGTCACAGCCAAGCCAGTGGTCACCACAGCTCGCTCGATGGTGCTCACCTTGCAAGCGGCGGGTGTGAACGACATTGCCTTGATCACACCTTACCTGGAGGCGGTCAATACCCAACTCAAGGCCTTTTTGGCCGATGGCGGTATTCGGGTGCGCCGCTTCAATAGCTTTTTTGCAAACGACGTCGATGCCCTGGGTCGGATCACGGCCGCGCAAGTTCAAGAGATGGTCATGCAAACCAATGACGATGGTTGCCAAGCGGTGTTCATTGCTTGCGCACAATTGCCCACGGCAAGCATCTTGGATGAACTGCGCACCACCTTGGGCAAGCCCGTTTTTTCATCCAACTGGGGCACCACCCACCAAGCCCAACTGTCCCTGGCATGAACCCAGGACAATTTGAAGTTTCAACCTTTACCCATCCAACTCCCATGATTTTTTTACCTTTGCGCTGGCTGCACCACACCTGTGTTTTATTGGCCTTGTCGGCTGCTTCTTGGGTGTCTGCACAAGACTTCCCCAACCGCCCCATCCGCTTGGTTGTCCCCTACGGACCAGGTGGCGTGACCGACATCAATGCGCGCACCTTGGCCACTCGGCTGGGTGAAATATTGGGCCAGTCGGTGGTGGTGGACAACCGAGCTGGTGGAGCCTCGCTCGTGGGTTCTGACGCCGTGGCCAAAGCCAAGCCCGATGGCTATACCTTGCTGCTGACCTCCACTGCGCTGGCGGCCAACCACATCTTGTTCAAAAAAATTCCCTATGACCCGGTCAAAGACCTGATGCCGGTGAGTTTTGTCTCCACTGTCCCCACGGTTTTGGTGGTGCACAACAACGTCCCGGCGCAAAACATCAAAGAGTTGGTGCAACTCGCACGCAGCAAACCCGAAACCATGAACTATGGTTCTGCAGGCAATGGCAGTGGCAACCACCTCACCACTGAGGTGTTTCTCAATACCACGGGCTTGAAGGTTCAGCACATTCCCTACAAAGGCGGTGGTGCGGTGATGGCCGACTTGGTGGCAGGCCAAGTCACTTTTGTGTTCGCCGTGCTGCCCACAGCATTGCCCTTTATCACCTCAGGCAAGCTGCGCGCTTTGGGTGTGAGCAGTGCGCAACGCAATCCCGCCTTGCCCGATGTGGCCACTGTGGCGGAGTCAGGCTACCCAGGTTTCAACGTGGCCGAGTGGGTGGGCGTTTTTGCGCCTGCGGGCACGCCTGCAGCGATTGTTGAAAAACTCAATGCGGCCATCAACCAGACTCTCAAAAGCCCCGATGTGGTGGCGCGATTCAAATCGCTGGGCGCTGAGATTGTCGGCGGCCCGCCCAGCGTTTTGGACACTTACTTTCGCTCTGAGGTCAATAAGTGGACGCGCTTGGCCGAGCAAGTGAAGTTTGAAGCCGCCGACTGATATCCAGCCATGAGCAGCACACCATCCACACCTGCGGCCACATCGGTGCGCGAACTGGCAGAATTTTTATGGGAGCAGTCGCCAGGTCACTTTGACGGCGCCTTGTCCAAAATTTTGGTCAGTGCTGCGACCACGCCTGGTGCCCGATTTTTGGATTTCCGCATCTCCACCTATGCCCCCAAGGCTTATGTGCAAAGCCATGTGCACCCCAATAAAGAGCAAATTTATTTCTTCTTAGAAGGCGAAGGA
>Ga0214919_10003919_pt1 | contig 22078 bp, 15 predicted proteins | sample LL1503_MetaG_FD_177994 | JGI IMG/M metagenome (GOLD analysis project Ga0214919, IMG submission 177994) | Freshwater microbial communities from Lake Lanier, Atlanta, Georgia, United States - LL-1503 | ecosystem: Environmental > Aquatic > Freshwater > Lake | place: USA: Georgia | collected... | reverse complement strand
GCCTTTAGCGTTGGCATCAGTGACCTTATTGCCGATAAAAAAACCAACGATGAAATCGTTAAAGCGATTACAAGTAAAAAAATGGATGTGAAAAATCTAATTGACCAAATCCATTTGGGTATCTTTGACAATAAAACCGGCAAATCCAACGAAGTCGAGTTTGAAACCCAGGTGAATAATATTCTCAGTAAAGCCGTGAATGATGCCGGCAAAATCGGGAAAAAAAGCTTAGATAAAGACAATCGTTTCGTGATTATGGTCAATGCAGGTTCAAAAGGTGGCGACTTGAACATTTCACAAATGATTTCGTGTGTTGGACAACAAAACGTAGATAACAAACGCATTCCCTATGGTTTTGAAAACCGCACTCTACCACACTTTACCAAGTTCGACGATTCGCCCTCGGCGCGTGGGTTTGTAGAGAACTCCTTTATCTCGGGCTTAACTCCGGAAGAGTTGTTCTTCCACGCTATGGGTGGTCGTATGGGTATTATAGATACAGCCGTTAAGACCTCGCAAACCGGTTATATTCAACGGCGACTGATTAAAGGTCTGGAGGACTTGAAGGTCGAGTATGATATGACCGTCCGCAATAACCAAAATAAAATCATTCAATATTCTTATGGGGAAGATGGATTTGATACTGTGAAAGTAGAAAAGCAAATCTTGCCCTTGGCGCAAATGTCTCTGGAGGAGATTTACGCCCACTATCAGATGCCCCTCGACGACAGCAAGCAGAATGATGTGTTTACTACAGCGTATACCAAACCGACCGTCAAACGCTTGAAGAAACAGAGTGGCGACCTCGCCCTCAAATGCAAAGCCCTCATCGATATGATGATTGCCACCAGAGAAGAAATCATTAGCAATGTCTTTGCTAACAAAGATAATAAAGTGGTGCAACTACCCGTAGCCTTCACTTATATTATCAATAACATCAAAGGCCAACAATATATTAATGTCAACTCGATGGTGGATATTACGCCGATGGAAGCCTTCGAAATTATTGACAGCGGTTTCAATACCATTTCCTTGATTCATTATGTGCCACCGACGGCACTGTTTAAGGCGCTCTATTATTATTATTTGAACCCGAAGGACCTCTTAATGGTGAAGCGGTTCAATCGCAAAGCCCTTATTATTCTTATCGAGACTGTGGTCTTGACCTATAAAAAAGCTATTGTGGCACCGGGGGAAATGGTAGGTATGATTGCCGCTCAATCTATTGGTGAGCCCACGACCCAAATGACCCTCAACACTTTCCATTTTGCCGGTGTAGCGAGCAAGTCTAATGTCACTCGTGGTCTGCCGCGAATTGAAGAAATCTTATCCCTTTCTGAAAATACAAAAAATCCTTCTTGCACGGTGTATCTCTTTCCCAATGAAGAACAAGACCAAGAGAATGCGAAGAAGCTGATGCATAAGTTAGAGCATACAAAGCTCCGCTCTATTGTGGATACGGTGAAAATCTGTTTCGATCCCGACGATTTAAATACATTGATTGAAGATGATAGTGAAATCATGGCACAGTATAGAGAGTTTGAAGCGTTGGTGGAGGATTGCAATGGAGAAAATGTAGAAGGAGAAGAAGCTGAAGCTGAAACTGGCAAGTCCAAATGGATTATTCGCCTCACATTCAATGTGGAAGAAATGTTAGATCGAAACTTGACAATGGATGACGTCCATTTCGCCATTAAGAACGCCTATCGCGACCAAGTCTCATGTGTCTTCTCCGATTACAATAGCGATAAATTAGTCTTTCGTCTCCGACTGACAAACGCACTCAATTCCAAGAAAAAAACTGTTGTCAAACAAAACCCCCTCGATCAATCGGATGAAATCTATTTATTGAAAACCTTCCAAAACAATCTCTTGGATAATCTCATCCTCAGAGGTATTAGCAATATTGACAAAGTCATCCCGCGGAAGATTATAGACAGTCTTATCCAACTCGATGGCAACTATGTCAAAAAAGAAACATGGGTGGTAGATACTGTGGGTACAAATCTTATGGACCTCCTCTCCCTTGATTACATTGACACCACGCGCACGTATACTACCGACATTCAGGAGATTTACAGGGTTATGGGTGTAGAGGCCGCCCGTCAGTCTATTCTGAATGAAATCTCAGAGGTGATTGAATTTGATAGTACTTATATTAACTATCATCACTTGAGTGTTCTGTGTGATCGGATGACATGCAATGATAAACTGGTCTCCATATTCCGCCACGGCATTAACGGAGATGATATTGGGCCTATTGCCAAGGCGTCTTTTGAGGAAACACCCGAGATGTTTCTCAAGGCCGCTAGACACGGCATTCTCGATACAATGCGTGGGGTGTCGGCGAATGTGATGTGCGGCCAAGAAGGCTACTTTGGCACGAGTGCCTTTCAAGTGATGCTAGACTTGGATAAAATTACACAAGTCACAGCAGAAGAGTTCGTAGATGAAGATGACACAAAGTTCATCGACGAACATTTTGAAGGTGTAATAAAGAGCGAAGAAGGTGTCTGCTCGATAGACAATCTAACTATTAATAGCAATGCCGTGAATATTCGTCCGGCAGACTTGGGTGAGGCGAATGGATATGAACTGGGGTTTTAAAACATAAAACATAAAATATTTAATATTTAATATTTAATATTTAATTTAATAAAATCAATATAAAACTTGTTATTTAATATACATTCTTTATTAAATTTTCTTCCAAAAAAACATTTACTATTTAATAAATATTGTAATTCTTCTTCTGATATAGAATTATAATTTTTAATTCCATAACTATCTTCATATTTATATCCCATATCCCCCCAATTTGTAAATGTTGTCGCGTCATTTGATAAATTTAGTGTTGTAATTATTTCGTGTTGTAAATTATTATAGAAAATATTTGTAATATAACAATGCTCATCTGGAACAGTACAAGAATAATCGAACCATGTCATATAATCGATTGTATTAAGCATTAATTCTGTATGTTTTCTATTAAGAATACACCACTGTGCGGCTTTTTGTATATAAATTTTATCAATAAAATTTATTGTATAATTGCATCTTGGAAAACACTTTGATTGTTCTGCAATATTAAAGTATGAATATTCTTCATTTAAATTATCATAAACATATTCAAAAGATTTAAGAGGAATACATGAGTTAGAAATAAAAATAAAAAGTTTATTTTTATTATCGTTTATTGCTTTTTGTAATAACAAATTTTGTGCGTTTACTAATGTTATATCAGCATATTTGGTTTCAATACAATTATTCATTTTATAATTTTCAAAATATTTTAATGGTTTATTATATTTATAATGTATATAAATGCTATATTTACACTTATCTATATCTTTAAAAAAAATATTCCATAAATCTTCATGATTTATAACATCATAAATTAAAAAACAAAATGTGATTTTTTTTATATATATATATATATATATATATATATTTTATTTTATTATTATTATATATTATATATTATACATATTCGGCAATGACCTCATAAACAGGTGGATCTATTATATCGTGAAAAGATGTATAAGGTGTCTTTTCAGTTAAATAATCACAAGCTAAGTTCCACGCTTCTCCACTAGCGTTTGAATCTCTTAATTCATGTTGCGCTACGTATGTATTAATTAAACCAGCTCTTATTTTATAATAACCAAATAAGTAATCAACGCCCCACATCCATTTATTTTTTATGGTATGAATAGAACAAAATTTAAAAAAATCTTTCGGCGTAAGAAGATATAAGAAAAATTCAAGCTTATTATTCAAAGTTAAGTTTTGTTCGGTATACATAAAAGAGTGTGATGCATTATTGATTTTAGGGGAAAGAATTTCAATTTTATGTTTATTTTTTATTTCTATCATGTTTTTAATATTTATATTTATAATTTTAACATCATCTAAAATAAATATAATATAATCATATAAATTTATATTAGAATCTAAATAATTGTTAGTTAAAAATAATTCAGTTAAAACCCCTTGTTTTTCATAAATGTAAATATTTTCAATAAATAATAATTGTTTTATTGCAAATTTTATATCATCATTAATATCGTAAAAATTTATGGCTATACTAAAATTTTCATTAATATCGTTAAAAATATAATTTAAATTATGAAACAGAATTTCTCTCTTTCTCTCTAAATTGCTATTACCAAAAGCAGCTAAATAATATAATAATTTCATATATATTGTATATATATATGAAATTATTATATTAAATGTATAAACAATTATTGCACACACTAAATGTATACATATATAAAATAATAATGACTGTTTTTAAATTACACAATAATTGCGATATTATTTAAATTAATAAAATAATAAATTATATTATATGAATTTAACTATACAGCAAAAATATACATCTTTAACATTTGGCGAATCGTTGCAAGATAATTGGGGTATAATTAACATTTACGATGAAAATAACAAACCTACTGATTTAATTGGAATTAGAGGACCAATGTTTAAATCTTCTATATTAGATGAGCTTTTAAAAATAAAGAAACTTATAGGTATCTCTGCTTATCAGAATTTTCCTCAACCATTAAAAAATACACACGATCAATATAACTCTGATACATTTTTAAAACAATATGAAAATAAAATAATATTGTGGTGTCATTGTTTTAAAGATCCACAAAACTATATTCCTCCTGGGGTTCCATTATTATTATATAGCGACAGTGACCAATATAGTAATACGGTTAATCTAAACAATTTAGCGAATACAGTTGAGAAAAAATATGATTTTTTTTGTAGTTTACCTGGAGGTGATTGGAACGCATGGATTAGAGGTTCTGATGTGGCTAAAAAATGGTTAAATTATATGGCAGATACAATGAACTTAAATATATTAGTTGGAGCCGGAGAAAAAAGAGATGGATTTTCCGATAAAATATGTTTTTTAGGACATTTGCCTTGGAATGAGTTTATACATAAAATGAACTCTTGTAAATACTTTATAAACTTTTCTCGTTATGACGCAAGTCCTAGAGTAATTATTGAAGCATTATCGTCAAATATTCCAGTATTGTTAAATGAAAATATATTAGGAGGATGGAAATATATTAATAAACAAACAGGCAAACTTTTTTTTTATGATGAGCCAATAGAAAATTGTATTAATACATTTATTAAAGATACATATACACCATTACAATGGATGAAGCTTAACTTTAACGTAGACAAAAATAAAATAATATTAGCGAATACTATAAACAGGTTAATGTCATTTAACTATGAAGATTTTATAGACGGTATAATGTATATTAATTTAGAAGATAGAGAAGACAGAAATACCTCTATATTAAACGAATTAAAAAATATAGACGTTCCATCGAACCTTATTCATAGAATAGATGCTGTATTAAATAAAACATGCGGACATTTAGGATGTACGGATAGTCATATAAAAGCACTAGAATATGCCAAACAAATGAAATGGAAAAGATGTTTAATATTAGAAGATGATGCTGTATTCAATTATCCAAAGGAACGTATATTATTTATTTTATCCGAGTTTTTAAAAAAATATGAAAACAACTGGGATGTATTTATGTTGTCTACATATTGGAGTGAAAATATTGATACAGATATCGATTTTATTAAAAGAATAAAATGGGGTACTACGACTGTTGCTTATATCATTAATGAAAGTTATATAGATATAATACTTTCTAATTTCAAAGACGGAAGAAAATTATTATACGAAGAAGTAGAACAATGGAAGTTAACAAATCCAAATGAAAAAAAATATACATCATCATATGCATTAGACCAATATTGGTTTAGAATTCAAACATCAGATAATTGGTATATAAGTAATCCATATTTATGTAATCCAAATCGTGCACTATATTCGTCTATTATGAATTAAATTGACTATATAACAATATAGAGTAAAAAGTATATAAATAGTTTTATAAGTATTACTTTTATAAGATAATGAACTCTTTTAAACCCGATTGGGAAGAATGGATTAATTTAAACCTTTCTCTCGGCAATTGTAAACTCATTATGTTTCAAAAGTCGTTAGAAGCTGGTTATACATATGATTTAATTAAGAGTAAGCTTAATATAGATTATCAAGTAAGTAAGCCTGTGCCAGCCATGTGTAAAGATAAAATCGCGTTAAGAAATGCAAAAAAAATACATTCGGATAAGTTGGAAATATATGAATTGGACGGATTTCTCACTCCTGAAGAATGTACAGAGGTTATATCAATCATTAACGCATCTGATTTGCAAAGTTCATCTACAATGAGTGCGTCAAACACGGCTTATGCAGTGAATGAGTATAGAACTAGTAAAACCTGTCATTTTCGCGACAAATATCCTTTAATTAATGATATAGAATCACGCATTTGTAAAACAATCGGTATAAACAATCGCCAAGCCGAATTAATTCAGGGGCAAAAATATGAAGTCGGGCAACAGTTTAAATTACATACAGATTATTTTAACCCAACTGTATTAAAAAATGATCCCTCTATTAGAGGTCAACGCACGTGGACATTTATGGTATATTTAAATGATATGGATGAGGACGCAAGCGATTTAGCAGGTTCGGGAGGCTATACCTCCTTCCCCTATGCTTATATTGCTGCAAAACCTAAAGCTGGCACAGCCGTTATATGGAATAATTTAACTCACGATAAGAAGGAAAATGTTTATGCCTCGCATTGTGGAATGCCAATTTTGAAAGGCGAAAAATATATTATAACGCAGTGGTTTAAAGAACAAGAAATTAATTTATCTATACCTAATGAAATATCAGAACATCATTTTTTACCGACACTACATACAGTAGGATTTGAAAAGATAAATCTGCAACTAGACTGTATAAGAAATATTAGAGATTGGATGAAACAAAATGAAACACAATTTATACCTGAAATTGGCGCCAAGAGTGATATAGAAAAAAATATTAAAAGCAATATTCTTGATATTAATTCAGCTTCGCCCCAACTTCGTAGTGATTTATTAAATCATATGAAAGAACTCCTAACAAAATGGATTAATTATAAATCCACACTGCAACACGTAGCTACGTATGGCATTCGCGAATATACACGCGGGAGTAGTCTAGGCAACCATTATGACAAAAAAAATACACACGTTATAAGCGCCATTATTCATTTGGAAGACAAGTCCGACAAGCCGTGGCCTCTGTATATTGAAGACCATAATTATAAAGCCCATCAAGTGACGATGGAATATGGAGATGCCGTCTTCTATGAATCTACCACGTGTTTTCACGGACGGCCGACAGAGTTTGAAGGCGAGTCACACCGCAATATGTATATTCATTTTAGACCAGAGCGATGGACGGATTATGCAAATTAAATAATAATAAAATTAATAATAATAAAATTAATAATAATAAAAATATTTTTATTATTGTTTATAATAAATGAAGATAGCGCTTCTATTTATATATTCGGACAGCGAGGTTTATAAACAAATGAGAGATATACAAAGAACATATATTCATAAGTTTGAAAACGCTCATAGTTATTTTATTGAAATGAGAGAGCAAGTTCAAAAAATTACATTAGAAAATGATATAATTTACGTAAGAGGCGAAGAAACAATATTAAATATTTTAAATAAAACCTTAACAGCGATCGAGTTATTATTACACAATAACAATAAATATGATTTTTTTATAAGAACAAATGTCAGCACTATTATAAATATTCCAAAATTATTATATTATTTAAGCAATATTTATCCGAAAACAAATATTTATACTGGTGCTGGGAAAGTATTTGAAATAAATAAATTAGATGTAAAGGGTGGTATAGTAGATTCTTCATTGTTTGGAACAAAAATTATATGCGGAACAAATATAATATTTTCAGCTGATGTGGCGCATTTTATGATTGCGAATAAACACAAGTTTCGTGAAGATATTATAGATGATGTATCTATGTCACTCTTTATACAAAATAACTTACCGTCAGCATTTAAAAAACCAAATACTGACTTATGCGATATATTATATATAGGAATTAATACTATTGCAAACATTAAACCTGGGAGAGATAAATATATATTTTATAGAAACCACAATCTCAACCGCAATGACGATATTAAACTAATGACATATATATGTAATGTCATTTATGCAAATAAGATAGGTGCAAATAAGATAGGTGCAAATAAGATAGGTGCAAATAATATAGGTGCTAATACTAATACTAATACTAATATAAATACTAATATAAATACTAATAAAATTAATAATAATAGATTTTTGCTGTATAATTCACCAATTAGTAAAAAGTTTACAACAACTATCGCGTATTAACATATTATAAAAATTATAGTAATAAATATAGTATAATGCAAAATAGTATATTTATTCAAATTGCGTCTTATAGAGATCCAGAGCTAGTGCCTACCATAAAGGATTGTATACTAAAAGCCAAGTATCCCAACCTCTTGTCATTTGGAATATGCTGGCAACATGCGAAAGAGGATACTTGGGATACTTTAGACGAGTTCATAGGTAGACCCAACTTTACTATTATGGATGTGCCGTGGAATGAAAGCAAAGGTGCATGCTGGGCTAGACATCATATACAAAAAATGTGGAAAGGACAGAGATATACACTTCAACTGGATTCACATCATCGTTTTATACCACACTGGGATGAAAAAATGATTCTTATGCTTTATCTAACAGGTGCAAAAAAACCAATTATTACCAGTTATGCAGCACCCTATAGTCCTACGGATAAACGACTGGCTATGCATCCACCCTATCATATGGTAGCTAAGTTTGAGAAAGATATAATTCTTTTTACTCCAGCGGTCATTCACGATTACGGTAAGTTGGTAAAACCAATACCTGCCAGATTTGTAAGTGGTCACTATTATTTCACCTATGGCATACATTGTCAAGAATGTCGATACGACCCTGAGTTATATTTTACAGGAGAAGAAATTTCTTTGTCGGTTAGGTCATATACTATGGGTTATGATTTATTTCATCCACATAGAACGCTTCTTTGGCACGAATATACTAGAGTAGGACGCACAAAACATTGGGATGATTTCGATGATAAAAATAGAGAATCAGGTAAAATAAAACAAGTGTGGCATCAGGATGATATTAAAAGTAAAAATAGAGTCCGTGTTCTATTAAAGCAACTTGTCGATCCTTCCATTGATCTTGGCAAATATACATTAGGTACAGTTAGAACATTAAAAGACTATGAATTATACGCTGGTGTCAATTTCAAATTGAGTGTTCTTCATCTAAGAACACTACAAGGAACATATGCACCGATTAATGATCATAAATACAACTGGAAATCTGCTAATACAGAGTATAAACTCACTTTAAACTTACCACCTGTAGATATGAAAGATGTTCAATTTATGTGTATTTGTGTTGAAAATACAAAGTATGTTAACTTGTATAGAAAAGATTTAACAAGTTATGTAGATACTTTAATTGTAAACTTAAAAACAGAGACAACACCACTGCAATGGGTATTTATAGTCTATTATAAATCTACAGGGTGGGGGAAGAAACAAATAATTTTATTAAATAATACTAATATGCAAAAAATCTAAACAGCTGTTTCACTTGACTCACGTAGCACAATTTTTTTCTTAGTTTTTGTTGCTTTTGCGGGTTCAGCCGCTGCCACCTCTTCATCTGTTGAAAGTTTCACTTTTTTCGCCTTGAGCTTCTGAGTAGCATCTAATAATCCAACTCTGTTCAAATAGTCGGTTAATATATTATCTTTCTCTCTCACACTTGCTCTAATACTCTCAGCAAAATCAGGTTTAAGCGCAGATAAAGGTAGTTTGTCCTTGTATGTGGGCGCAGCAAGTAAACGGTATGAATTAGGCACATCATTCTTTACTCCAGGCGTTTTTATAAAATAAAAACTGTCTGCTCCATCTTCGCCAATATTTGCCACGAAAAACTTCTCTCCATTTTCTATGAGTTCTGTGCCAGAGAAGAATATAATCGGTAACTTAAAATGTATTGCCAAGAGCCACAAGTCCATATTCGTAGCATAATAGTCTTCGCTCATAATTATATTTGCTAAGGTGCTTTTCTTATAGACAAGTTGTTTGGCAATTTTATGCTTCCCTTGTAGTTTTAAAATCTGTATTATTTCAAACTTATAGTCATTGTAATAATGTGAATATTCTTCAATCAATATCTCCTTCAAGTCATATTTGGATAATTTACTATTTTTTAGAATAATTAAGATAATATCAAATGTGCACAAGGGAGGATTATCGTGAAATATAATTTCAATACTGTTTTCTGGAAATAAGGGTTTCCAATAAGGCGATGTAATCATAATAGATGTAGGTTCATCACATTTGGACTCTTTGTGTAATGCTTTTACCGGCACCTGCGCTTGTAGTTGGGCTCTGGCAGCTTGTCCTTCCAGTTGGGCTCTGGCAGCTTGTCCTTCTAGTTGTGTTCTAACAGCTTGTCCTTCTAGTTGGCTGCTAACGGCTTGTCCTTCTAGTTGGGGGCTTACGGCTTGCGCTTGTTTTACGGCAGCAGGCTGGGGCACCCCCGTGGTATAGGTCTTACTCTTTATCGGCTGTGCATAATCATAAGTATTATGTTTAATATATTTGTTACTAGGTGCAACAATTAAACCATCAAAATATTCATTGGTAAGAAGAGATTGCAATAAAATAATTTCATTATCATTTAAATTGTATTTAACAGGAGAGAAAGAGAGAAAGACATTCTGTTGGAAAATAAAAGACTTAATCCGATTATATCTTATGAGTTCGTCAGCCAGTTTACTGAAGTAGACCACCTCATTGTCAGTGCCATTAATAAGGTTTTTATCTGGGATAATCAATGCACACGAGCCGTCTTCTTTTTCTAAGCAAAACTTATTCTGCGAACACTGGTCTTTTTCCAAACTATTACAATTTATTATATCATCTGTTAGCAGTTTTGGATCATATACACTAAACTCAATGCTTTTTTTCATTAACTCGCGCAGCAACTGGTCAACTTGTTTCAATTTAACCAAGTATAATATCGTCGGTGAGTTGATGACACTTTCTATTTTCTCTTTTATAGAACGATAGCGCATTTGCCCTAATAGCACACGTGCAGTGGTCCGAAATATATTATAAAACTTGCTCTCTGTTTGAATATTATTAATATAACTAATTCTCTCAAGATCTACTCCGCTTGCATTGGTCTCACTTTCAATATCCACTAATGAATCTATATCTATATTATCTTTACCCGACGATAACCGAACAATACCCATATCTGCATTTTTCAATAAGTCATCACCAAAAGTATCCGCCACTGGCTCTGATAACATAATAAATTGGTTGGTTTCTGTCAAAATACCAACAATGAGTTCATCTTCTACTACTTTTATCTTGGGTTTACAAGGAATACGTCCATTCAAATCTTTATAAACCGCGTTGAGAAAGGTCATCGTATTTTTATAGGTATCACTGTAATCATCATCCATCCAAATAAAGCCAGTATCCAAATATTTAATAAAGGCGGATGGGAAGCACGGTATAAACCCTTTCATACTAGCGCCTGCGCCTTTACCTTTTGTTTTCTTAGCTATAACACCAATAACTTTGCCATTAAAGTTCATCACCTGTTTTTCTACTGTATAAGACTTCAAGTCTAACAAATCCACTAAGCGTTCCAAAGATATATTACGTTTGAACTCATACACTTTCGGCATACTCGGGTAGGTTCCACATTTGCCGAACGACTGTTTAATCAGTTCAATAGTGGCATTAATATTGACCAGAGCATTCAATTTAAACGCATAGGTTATAGCAAACTCATTTTTTTTGTCTTCAATTGCATACACTGGTTCATATAAATTATATGTTTTGTTGTCAAATACTTTATTATGTTTAATAATAATGACAGTGTCTTTGTAATCATCGAAAAAAGTAGAGGCGTAATGGTTTGACGGGCATATGATACTGACGTTATTGGTTATGTCACTATTCGTCATTTCGACAATCCCCATATTTAAACCGGTTTTAAAGAGTTTTGCATTCGGAAAACATATCAAGTCCCATAAATAGGTATATTCTATATCAATTGTATTGTCACGCAAATACTCTTTAAAGTTATTAAATGCAAATACAATTCTCATCAACGTATTTCGTTGTTTATAATTTGCCATATCTGTTTGTTTGTATATGATACTGGTTTTAAACTCCTCTACGTCTATGATGTCGCTATTTACTTCCATCAAATCATCAGGGGCAAATATAGTTATTAAGTTTCCATTTTGCAAAGAGATAAATAAATCAATAGTCATAGCTGAAATTAGGGTTTCTTTAAAGACAACTATACTTTGTTGAGGCAGCTGATATATACCGGTATATATATCGGAAATACAGGCAATAAAAGATTGTGATTTACTGAACTCAACGCCGCGTCTTACCATACATATGTGATACGGTTTGAGATTAGTATTTGAAAGACTGATTTGACATTTTTTATTGTCTGTTTTCAAAAAATGCTGTATTGCAAGAGGCAGGAACCCATAACGATTTTGTTCGAGTGGGTATTTATCCGCACCTTTAATATAATCGTCAGTTATAGTTGATTTTTTAGCCTTCTTGGGTTTATTTTGTGATGCTGCTGTCTCTGCTGGTTCTGCTGGCTCTGCTGTTAATGCTGGCTCTGCTGCTACTGCTACTGCTGCCTCTTCTGCCACTGCTACGCCTGACTCCGCTACGCCTGACTCCGCTACGCCTGCGCTCGTGTCCACTGCACATATATCTCTCCTCTCTTTTTGTTCCGCACTTTGCCAATCTTTAAAACAACACGGTAAACATTTACCTTGCGCACTAGGCTTTAAAAACCCAGGATGAAGTTCTTTATATTCGCCTTTCTTCCCTCTGTGATAGACCTCCTCATCAAAATTAAATATAGCCTCTCCGGGTCCCACTTTTTTACCATCTCGTGGAATAACTTTGCCATATTTACCAGAAGCCACTTCCGCTTCAGTGAGTGTAGTGTTGTCTTTTAAACTCCAATAATGTGGGCAAATATACCAAAATTGTTTGTCTTTATCGCTACCATATTTTACAGCTGAATCTTTTTCATAGGAGCCTGGATGTTCTCTATCAATGCGCTCTTTTTCTTCATCTGTAAGAATAACAGGGTGTCTGCGCACATTCCAAGGACACGTTCGCGAATAGTCTTTAAAATTATCATCTTTATAATTGACAAATAAGTTTGGATCACGTTTAACTATTCTATCCTGAAAAGGATTGGGGTGGGTTAAACGTTTGCCAGTTATATCTAGTTCAAGCGATTCTTCTTGTGATTTTTTAGGCCCGCCACCTTCTTCAACGTAATCGCCTTCTTCGATGCCTTCTTCGATACCTTCTTCGATACCTTCTTCGATGCCTTCACCTTCCCCTTCACCAAAGAAGTAATCAAACATATCTTCCTCATTGGCTTCTTCTGCTTCTGCACCTGCTTCTTCAAATACTAATTCTTGAGCAACAATATTCATCTGTCTATTACCTTCATTAACTTGCTCTGCCCCAGAGACAATATCTACAATCTGTGCTACTGCTGCTGCTGTGCTAACCGCCTGTCCTTTACACATTTCTTTATTCTCTTGCTGTGTGAGCTGAACAAAAGAATCGATATAAATAGGGATAGTATTTAAATAATGCATATTATTGATACCTGTAATAGTTATAATTAAACTCTTGCTAAACTTTTCTTGCACAATCGTAGTTAAAAAACCCGGATTGTTTCTAACTTTAAGCTTACGTCGCTGAAATGCATCTTGTCCCACTTGCAATGAATTAATAAACTCTAACAGTTTATCCTTGGCATTTTTCTCCGTCATATTGAAATTACTTACAAGCAAGTCAAAAATATCACTTTCATTATATTCTCTATTCAACATATCAGAGATAAATGCATCAATACTGTCCATTTCATTGTAATTTGCCACACGTTTAAATCGCATAATAATGCCATTTTTTAAATCATCGTTTATCACATTGAATACGGGCGACACACAGGCCATTATAGTTTTCAATTTAATAGGTTTTGTAATAGGCACATTTACAATATAATCTATAGTAACTATTTCAATATTCGGTTCATTTAAACTGGAAAACAGCTGCATTGAATAACCATTTTGAGAGAGATACATTTTAATAACATCTATAACAGGATTAATAGCTGCTTTTAAAATGGTATTAATTTGCACTAGTGTATGGGGTTTTGAGAACTGCGCACTTACATTAATACTGCCGCTCTCCGTAAAATCACACACAATAGGTGTAATAATACCATCTGTCGATGCCCGATATTCAATGTAAACAGACACTCTTTTCGTTTTACCAATCGTTTTAGCGAGTTTGAATATTTCGATTTTATCTAGGTAAGGTATTTTTTTGCCGTTGGTAGCAACTTTATCCGTATAAAGACGATATAATTTGTCTTGCTTTTTAGCTGGATTATATTTGATTAATGGCACTTCTCTCGTAGCATGAATAAGCTTGAAGACAATATCGAGTGGTAAATTGAAGTCTACTTCCGGGTGGATAATAAACTCAATCTCGCGCGAACCTTGTTCTATGTTGGCAGCATTAGCCCGTTCTTTATGTAGAGTATAATAGAGACCAATCATTTTATTTTGTTTTTCAAATCCCTCTGTTATCAAGCGCTCACTATCTACTAATAATTCTTGTTTTCTCTCTTGTAATTGTTCTAAACTTAAGATTTTCTTTTCTAATAAGTAGGGGAAATAGATCTTTATAGTGCTTTCTTGAGAGAGACCGCGAGAAATCGTATAATTCAATACCTCTGATGCAGTGCACAGATAAAGCATATTATTAAACACGCCACTTGCAGCTGTGCCAATATTCATCAATAGATTTTTATTGGATGTGGATGTTATTTCTTGAGCATATCTCTCTAAAAAAGAATCATACACGATGAGAGAAAAGGGATTTACTGTGTATTGGATGTTTTTATCTAGAGCTACAAACCTCTGCCCGATGGGTATAGTAACCAAGGCATCTTTTCCATCTAAACCTAATGATACAATGTCATCGTAGGTGTATAAAGGCTTGTCTTCTAATGCGTCTATACTGGAACTTGTTATGTCAATATTCAATACATATTGCACAAGTCTCTCTCTGGTTAAATCCAATTTTTCATTTTGTGTGAGTGTTTTAAAGATAGATAAAGCATTAAGTCGCTCTTTTTCTTGTGCAAACAGATATATTTCACTAAAAGAAATATTCAGACCACAATACTGGAGGATTTTTTCTTTAATAACTTCAATTGTGTCGTCGGGATAAATCTCGCCTTCTAAAAAAGTAACAGGTATGCCTTTCTCTCTTATAACCTGTAATTCCTGTGCTGAAAATATCTCTTTAAATACAATATTTTCATTGTCCATCGTAAATAATACATCTAAACTTGTTTGACCTTCTCTACTCTCAGGAAGCTTACCATAAAACACATATATTTTAGCAATTTCATTGTTTTCCTGTGTATGAGCCAATTTATATACAGGTATTGACATCAACGTTATCTTATATAATACAACCTTTTAAAAAAAGGTTGAACCAAAAATGCAATTCCGCTTGCGGTCGGGTTATAAAGGGGCTAGCGCCACTTTAAGGTTGGCCAAAATTACACTAAATATTTGACTGCGTCCGCCGGTGCGATTAATGTCGGGTTTTTGTGAAAATTGAGTTTTTCTCTGCTAGGCAATCGGGCGAAAACCCGACATTAAACGCACCGGCGGATGCAGTCAAAAATTATATGTAATTTTGGTTCAACCTTTTCTTAAAAGGTTGTTTTTGGCCCAACCTTAAAGGGGCGCTAGCCCCCTTTATAACCCGACCACACAATTCCGCTTGTAGTCGGGGGTGACGGGGTGTCCCCGTGGAATTGCTACATATCATAATGCGGGTTATCTGTAATATCCGTCCCACAATACCGCACTGGATTCTTCTTGTAATCTACTTGTTTATAAATATTAATTTTACTGGCTTCGCCTAGAATAAACTTGAAGTTTGTCCAAAACTCTTCGCCGTGCCCAATACTCTCTGTAGCAATATGCGACAACTCGTGAAGCGCTACAAACGTTAATGTATTCGGGTCAATAAGTTGGTCGCCTTTCTTCTCTTTATTTAAGCAAAACGCCATTTTTTCGCCCTTGTTTTGACTGTACGCGGTATATTCGCTCGTCGGCAAGGTTTCATATATTTGCTTGGGGTTATATCCTTTACACAAGCGTTTAATATTCTCTCTGTCAGGGAAGGTTTTCTTACAATGTTCGACCAGTTTAGCCATTTTCTGGTTCACTGTAGCTAGTCGATCCGCAGCTAAAACCAATTTACTCCGCTCACGCACGCAATATTTTTTCCCATCCACATCCGAAATAATACATCTTAAATTAAATGTATCAGAGTCTTGATAAATCCGAATGCAAACAATAAGTAATAAGACGATAAAGGCATAGCCTAAATAGTTCATTTTCATTTTATATAATGTTCATATTAAATAAACCTCATATAAATTAACGTTTTGTCTTTATATACCTTTAGACATCCGTAATAAACCTAAAGTTGTTGTTATAAATAATATTAATTATAATATCATTTATGCTTATATATTTATGCTTATATATTTATGCTTATATATTTATACTTATATATTTATACTTATATATTTAATGCTTGCGGGCGCGGTGCTTGCGACCTCCAGTGCGAGTGCGGCTCCGGCGTTGAGTGCGAGATCTGGTGCGACCGGCCGCGCGGCTTCTAGAACGACGATGAGTACGTGCTTTTGTTAAACCTGCCATTGTTATATATAATGAAAAGAAAATAATTTTTTCCAATCTCAATTTTTTTAAAACAACCTTTTGAAAAAAGGTTGAGCCAAAATAACAACCAACCTTTTGAAAAAAGGTTTAAGCGAAGCAAGTTGAACCAAAATATAACGTAATTAAATGCCTAAATAAATATCTAAATAAAATATTTATTAAGGTTGTGTTTTTGGTTCAACTTGCTTCGCTTAAACCTTTTTTTAAAAGGTTGTGTTTTTGGTTCAACCTTTTCCTAAAAGGTTGTTTATTGCGCACCGCACCCAATCTCTAAAGGCGCGCGCATGAGGTCAGGCTCAATCGTCGTATTTAACCACGGGCTAACCACGGTAGTAGGATTGGGAGGTTCAGAACGCTCCTGCAAGTTAGCATTACGCAGAGAACTGCCTACAGTATCGATACCAATGTTATAACCCGCTTTTAAGAGATTGACATTCTTAAAGTCGGCTCCGCCTGAGGGGTTCAATTGCGCCCATTGGCTGTTAGTGTCCTTGGGCAGTAAATCCGCTGGGTCAGAGATATTACCACGAGCACAGCTAGCAGGTAAACCATAAGAAGACGTCTTAATATCCGTCACCGAGGAATAGACTTCATTTTGTCCGGCAGGATTGGCCGCTACAGCAAATCCCCCACCCCCACCGTTCATATTCATATTCACACCATTGCCATTGCCATTGCCATTCGTTGGCACATTATTGGCGTTATTGCTAAACCCAGAAGATGAACCACTCTTTCTACCAGAGTATTGATAAATGGCATAAATAACCACAACTATTCCTAATAAAGCTAAAAGATGATGGGCTTTCATAGTCTTCTGTAAACTCTTCAAGAACGTCATTATATTAAATTAATGATAAAATATTTTTTGGAATATGAGTTAATTTGATTTTATAATTAAAACTAAACAAATCTTAGCTTTGACAATTCTAAAGTATATAACTTATGTTTCCAAATATAAGTTATATTTATGACATAACTTATGTTTATGTATCTTCACTGTCAGAATCAGAATCTTCTTCTGAGTCATCAAACTCATCTAACATATATTTTGTTTTAATCTCTTTTGCTTCTAAATAAGCTTCCATTGCAACCTTTCGTAATTGTTTTGCTTTCTCTCTGGCTACTCTATAAACTGCGTAATATACTTCATTTGGTTTTTTAAGATTAATTGATTCCGAAATAGTGTCATAGTTAAATGACACTTCTTCTAAAGAATTAGAGTTTGGATTATTTTGAATTACTAAAGGTTTGTCTTGCACAATTAAAGGTTTATCTAGTACTAAAGGTTTATCTTGCACAACTAAAGGTTTATCTACAACTACTAAAGGTTTATCTTGCATAACTAAAGGTTTGTCTTGCACAACTAAAGGTTTGTCTTGCATAACTAAATGTTTGTCTTGCACAACTAAAGGTTTGTCTTGCACAACTAAAGGTTTGTCTTGCATAACTAAAGGTTTGTCTTGGACTACTCCGTTTGCACCTACTCCGTTTGCACCTACTCCGTTTGCACCTACTCCGTTTGCACCTACTCCGTTTGCACCTACTCCGTTTGCCAGTTTAATTAAGCACTGAGATTCTGTGACCTTATCAAATATCATCATTTGCGATAATTTAATATCTATTTCAAAACTCCTAGAGGAGAACTTAATACCATTGATAACAATAAGAGGTATAATAGAGTCAGTTGCACTTAACTTATCTAAATCAATATTAACCTCTTGTTCATTATAAGCAATACTTTTATCAAGACCACCTATTTTTTGAGCATTTAATGATATACGAATAAGTATATATTTACCAGATTGATACACTCTCATTATCGGCGACATCATAGACTCAATATCATCTCGACTCAGCTCAGTTTGAAACCACAAATCTTTCTTTTCATTGAGTTTATCTTGGCAAGCATATTCTAATTGCTCTAGCCAATTCATTAACTCCTCGTGCGTGCTGCGCTCATACATCAAATCACAATATTTTACCCCCTTGATATCAATCAAACCTTGTTTTGTCGTGCATTTAGGCATTTGAATGCATAACAATTTATTGTTTTCGAGTGATAATTTTGTAAAATAGGAGCCACTTTGTAATGGCTCTGGATTGGCTAAAGACAATCGTTTAAAATCAAATCCGGCAGTTGGTTTAATTACTTCCATTTAAAAGCAACCTTTTTAGAAACAACCTTTAAAAAAGGTTGAGCCAAAACACGCACACACACAACCTTTTAAAACAACCTTTTATCAAAAGGTTGCGCCAAAAATACAACCTAATTTACGGTTTATTTATATTTAATTTTTGGCGCAACTTGCTTCGCTTAAACCTTTTTCCAAAAGGTTGGTTGGGTTTTGGCTCAACTTGCTTCGCTTAAACCTTTTTCCAAAAGGTTGGTTTTTGGCGCAACTTGCTTCGCTTAAACCTTTTTCTAAAAGGTTGTATTTTGGCTCAACCTTTTTCTAAAAGGTTGGTTTTTGGTTCAACCTTTTATAAAGGTTGTCTAAAGATTGTTTAAAGGTACTTTGTAAGATAATGCTAAAAGATTCAATTATTCAAGAATGTTTAGTTATTTTAAAGAGAGAAGACGTTAAAAATGAGTTTAAAAACATCTTATCGCCCTTTATCGAATTAATTATAAAACAAATATATCCCTACTTATATTTATGTTTGATATTTGTAATAATTAGCTTTTTACTACATTTAGGTATATTTATTTTACTTTTACGAAATAAAGGGTTATTTTCAAAAATACATTAGAAAATTATTTTGATATCGTATATTTTTGATAATGATAATAATATATATTTTTCTAAACCTATACTATAAATGGTTAAACGTAGTATGCGTAAAAGTAAAAGTAGAAGTGCAAGAAGAAGCGCCCGAAGAAGCAGAAGTATGCGCGGTGGTAGACTTACTGGCGACAGCAGTTATAGTACTTACATTAATAGCGATAACACTAGTAATATTGCAGGCACGAGTGGAGCCGCTCTGCAAAATAGTGACCGCAATAGCTCGTCTATTGCAGGCGAAGGTGCACCGATTAATATGAGTTCTGCTGCGTATCAAGGCCTCATTCCTCCTCAAGCCTATTATGGTGGCAAACGGCGTGGTAGTAAAAGTCGGCGTAGTAGACAAAGTCGGCGTAGTAGAAAAATGCGAGGTGGCGTAGCTATTAATGCTCTTCAATCAGCGGATTTAAGCGAAGCATATAAATCTGATTTTGGTGTTACTAAGTTTGAAGGCACGCATAGCGGTCTTGATTTAGCTCAGATGTCTGGCGGACGCAGACGCCGCAGACGTCAGAGTGGGGGGCGGGAGGGTAAGGGATTCCCAGGGCTGCGTGATGAAGAAAGTGCCCAACTTGCCCAAGAAGAAGCAGCTGTATTTGATAACACTTTGGAAGTTGACGCTAGATATGGTATTAAAGCGGGCGGGCGCAGCAGACGCAGACGGCGCTCTATGCGTGGTGGTGAAGAGGCTGGTCCTATGCCGACTAAACCTGAGAATGATAAAACTCCAATCGAAGGTATGTATGATCCGCCACAAGGTCCGGGCTCAGCGCCTATTGAAGGTGGCCGACGCCGGAAAAGACGCGGTGGCGGTATCATTGCCACCGCCGCTTTACCCTTTGGTCTGTTTGGTTTACAAAAACTCTTCCAGAATAGAAGTCATAAAAATAAATCACGCAAACACCGTTAAAGTATAATAAACTACTTAAATATTATAATATATAATATATAATATAATATAATTAGAATGTCACTAGAAGAGAACATTAAGAAGTGGGTAAGTATCGATAATCAGCTCAAGACAGTGACAGATAAAGCCAAGGAGCTGAGAGAAGCCAAGAATACTATGGAAGAAGTCATTTTAGAATACGTGGAAGCTAAAAAAATGAATAATGCCACTATAAACATATCGGACGGCAAGCTACGTTTTGTCTCTACAAAGCAAACGGCTCCGCTTACATTAAAATATGTAGAGGAGTGCCTAACCAATTGCATTAAAAATGAAGAGCAAGTTGGCATCATTATGAATCACATTAAGGAATCAAGAGAGACAAAATACGTTCCAGATATTAAACGCACTTATAATAGTTCTTAGAATAAATAATGTGTAAAATAAATAATTAGTTATTTACAAAGAAATACTTATTATATATATATATATAATTTATATATATATATATAATGATGGAACAAGAAACTGATATGATATACAATACAGTAGGTGGAAATACAACTGCGGGAGGGTATTCAGTTGAATCGGTCCTATTAAAGCAAGGAATGCCTGCTTTATATAGTGCTAATGTAGGAGGAGGTAAAGAGGAAAAGGTCAGTGACCGGTTTAAACATTTAGCAGTGCCAGCAGGGTTGTTTTATATGCACGAAAACATTCATAACTCTGCTAGAATAAACGATAAGAACGATAGTAATATTATAAACGATAGTAATATTATAAACGATGATTTATATGAAAAACTATTGAAATTAGCCGAACACGATGTTAAAGAGTCAAATACTAAACATAATAATAAACAGGCCAAGCAAACCAAAAAACGCGCCAATAAAGTTAATAAGAATAAAGTTATTCATAAGAAAACAAAGCGTAAGTATGTAAAAGCGTAAGTATGTAAAAGCGTAAGTATGTAAAAGCGTAAGTATGTAAAAGCGTAAGTATTATACACTGAAGTATATTATAATATAAAAGTATTTTAATATTTTATATTATAATGACAAATACACCATATGATATAACAGATAAACCGTGCATTATTTGCTTAGAGCCGGATGACACGATTGATATAAATGAGTTAAAACCTGCTACCGCTTTAATTAAGACGTGCGCCTGTAAGTTTTATACACACGAAAAATGCATCGTTAAGTGGGTTACAAATAATCCTACGTGTCCTTATTGCAAACAATCACTGTGTTTTGAATGTTGTATGATAGATGTGCCATCAACAATTACAGTTACAGTTACAGATTTAGACACACACACTAACGATAATAGCCTATGTATTTCTAGATGGTTTTTACTAATAATTGTTGTAGTTATTGTAATTATATTACTTGATAAAATACTATTAATGTGATTTTTATGTCGAGTTATGTTTAATAATAAGTAAAAGTTATTATTAAATAAAATGTTATGTTTTTGCCATACTTTTTTTGAAAAAAAAGTATGTTTTT
>Ga0214919_10003918_pt1 | contig 22081 bp, 27 predicted proteins | sample LL1503_MetaG_FD_177994 | JGI IMG/M metagenome (GOLD analysis project Ga0214919, IMG submission 177994) | Freshwater microbial communities from Lake Lanier, Atlanta, Georgia, United States - LL-1503 | ecosystem: Environmental > Aquatic > Freshwater > Lake | place: USA: Georgia | collected... | reverse complement strand
GGCCTCTGTAATTTTTTGCTCTCTTGCATTTACAGCCGTTAAAATCGGCTTCCAAGCAAATTTTGCCAATAAAAATAACAAAAGACAAAAAACCAAACCGGTCCAAAATAACAATCCGTAATCAGGTATTATCAAGTCCATATTTCTTTTTTTTTAATTCTTAAACTATAAACATGAACCGCAACCAACCGTTGCGGTTCATGTTTATTTCATCACTTTGCTGCTCCTAACATACCAACTACGACTCCAAAAAGAGCAATACCTTCAACTAACGCTGCTGCAATTAGCATAGTTGTAGTAATTTTAGCTGCTGCTTCAGGGTTACGAGCTATTGCTTCTACGGCCGAACCACCGATTCTTCCAATACCTACACCTGCACCCAAAACAGCTATTCCAGCGCCAATCGCTGCAACACTTCCATACATTCCTTCCATTATTATCATTGTATATAAATTAAAAAATTACTAATTAATGATGTTCCTCTTCCACGGCAGAACCTATAAACAATGCGGAAAGCATTGTAAAAAGATACGCCTGTAAAAAAGCAACCAACAATTCCAAAATCGATATGAATAAAGCCATCGGGACCGACAAGGCACTCCAAGCAACACTTTTATTAATAAAAATAATGGAAATAAGTGCCAAAATGATAATGTGACCTGCCGTAACATTGGCAAAAAGACGAATCATTAAAGCAAGTGGCTTAGTAAATATTCCAATAATCTCTATTGGAACCATAATAATTAATATCGGAATCGGTACACCTGGCGTAGCAAATATATGTCTCCAATAATTCTTGTTTCCTGAAAAAACTGTTAAAACCAATGTGCACATAGCTAAGAATAAGGTAACACTAATATTCCCTGTTAAATTCGCACCTCCAGGCAATATTGGCACCATGCCTAATAAATTATTTAGTAAGATGAAAAAGAAGGCTGTAAGTAGATAAGGAACATACTTTTTATATTTGCGTTCTCCAATATTTCCTTTCGCAATGTCTTCTTGAACAAACAAAATAAGCGGCTCTATAAACTTAGCAATTCCTTTTGGGGCAATAGCACCATTTTTCTTGTAGAACCTTGCGGTTGACAACATGATTAATAAAATAAGAAAGACACCAATGAAAAGGGATAATACATTTTTTGTGATAGACAAGTCCAATGGCTTGGCATTGTGAGGGTGTCCCTCCTTAAAATGCAGTTTTCCATCCGATAAGCGATATATTTTCTCGTGGAATAGTGCGTAGTCTTCTGCGGGTCCTTCGCCGATGTAGAAACTGATTTTTTCACCCGTGTTTGCATCTTTCTCAACTACTCTTAGCCCATGATAAAAATAGCTTGCACTAAAAACCTTAAATCCATTGTCATATAAAATCACAGGAAGGTGTAATGAAACCCCTTCGTGCTCGCTACCCCACAAGTGCCATTCGTGTGCATCTTTAACGTGGTGCATAATCATTTCATTGACATCAAACTCGTCTTTAAGCGAAACATCAGCCTTAATCTGTGTAGCAATAATTGATGGAGCTTTCTGGGCAGAAATTATTGATGGGATAAGCACCGAAAAAAGGATAAAAACTACCTGTATAAAACGCTTTGCAAATGTCATTTAATCATTTTTTAAAGGGCAAAACCCCATAAATTTGATGCAAAGGTAGTAAATCTTTCTAGAGTAGAACTAATTAATTATTAACTTTTTTTTCTCTTTTTTCACGGATTGTACGGTACAGTTTTATCGCCAAGAACAAGGATAGCCCTGCGCCAAAAAAACCAATGGTTCCATACATCCAATCCATTGTGTTTTTCATTTCTACAAGAAAAATAATAACCACTAATAACAAAGTGGCCGCCTCATTCCAGATCCTTAATCCAAAGGACGTCCAAACGACTTTATCTTTAAATAAATCATTCATGATTTTCTGGCAGGCAAAATGATAAATAGCCAACAAGACGACAAATGACAACTTAATATACATCCAAGGCTGGTTGTAAGCAGCAGTATTGAGCCAAAGAATCCATAAGCCAAAGAAAAAAGTAAGGTACATGGATGGGGTGGTAATGTACCACCAAAGTTTTTTCTGCATAATGATAAATTGCTTTATCAAAATATCGCGTTCTTGCTCCTCTTTTTTGTAGGCTTCTGTGTGATAAATAAACAACCGGACCATGTAAAACAAGCCGGCGAACCAACAAACAACAAAAATTATATGCAACGATTTTACAGCTTCAATACTCATACGTCAAAAGTAATCATTTACATAGAAAAAAAGCTACTTGCATATTAAACAAATAGCACTTAATATTGTGCAATACAATTTCCATGATACGTCGTTTAATTTTGTGTTTCCTTATTCCCATGACCATTGGTTATTCGCAGAGTTCTAATTTATCGATTGATGGGTATTATCAAGGATTGAATCTTTACGTTTCCAACCCCTACCAAAGCGATGGATTTGGATTTTGTATCAGCAAAGTATTGGTCAATGGAAATGTATTGCCCGCTACCATTCAAAACGAACATTTTCAAATCGACCTTAGTTTATTTGGCCTTACAAAAGGGGATGAACTGTTTGTAGAACTGGAACATTATGCAGGGTGCACGCCTCGATTTATTAATCCTGAAGTTCTTTTGCCTAAAAGTACCTTTGTCTTGGCCTCGTTAACGGCAGCGCCAAATGGCTCCATTAGTTGGTCGACAAAAAGTGAAGCGGGAAGACTTCCATTTCTGGTTGAGCAATATAAATGGGGACGATGGGTTTCGGCGGGCGAAATACAGGGCAATGGAAGTCCCGGACTTAACCAATACCGATTAGACATCATTCCACATAGTGGATATAATAAAGTTAGAATTGTTCAAATTGACAATACACAAAAAAAAAGGGTGTCGAAAGAAGTGGGTTTTAATTCAACTACCAAAAAAGTGATAAAAACACCCGCCAAAGTAAAAGATTTTATTTATTTTAGTTCAGCATCAAAACCTGTGAAAACAAAGTTTGAACTCTATGATGCCTTTGGTAATTTACTCAAAAAGGGCTTCGATAGTCAAATTGATTGTAAACAATTATTAAACGGCATCTATTTTATCAATTTTGACAACTCCTCTGAGAAATTTATTAAGTATTAACATGATAAAGCACATTGAGCACATAGGAATTGCCGTAGAGAACATTGAGTCTGCCTTAAAAACCTATGAAAATTTATTAGGAGTAAGCTGCTACAAAACGGAGATTGTTGAATCGGAATTGGTGAGAACAGCCTTCTTAAAAATAGGAGATTCAAAAATTGAATTGCTCGAAGCAATGGATCCCATTTCACCCATTGGAAAGTTTTTAGCAAAAAAAGGCGAAGGATTTCATCATATTGCTTTTGAAGTGGATGATATTCACGCAGAAATAAAACGCCTTAGCTCCTTAGGCTTTGAGATGATCCACGAAACGCCGAAACCCGGAGCGGACAATAAGCTCATTGCTTTTCTTCACCCGAAATCTACACAAAAATTGTTGGTTGAAATCTGTCAAGAAATCCTTTAAAATCAGCCCTTTTTTTCTTCTTGTAATTTAAATCAACTATAAATAAGGCTTCATGACAATCCTATGACAATTGAACGGGATGCACTTGCGAAATTTGTACTAAAATAGATTAAACTTGCTAGCCGAACTTCATACAATAGCCTTTACTCACCGTCGATTTGAAGTAGGAAAAATTGGTGCTTTGCACATTGAGGTAGAAGATCAATTAGTTCGATTACCTAAAGTAAAAACAAAATTTAAACTCCCAGAACTTTTATTTATTTCTACGTGTAACCGTGTGGAAATAAGCTTTTTTGCGACTGATGAGATTACTAATTCGTGGTTGTTTGATTTTCTGCAAGCGCTTTACCCTTCAATTAATTCATCAACAATTACGGATTACCTTATCAACCTTGAATTATATAAAGACGAAAAGGCCATTGAACATGCTTTCTCGGTAGCATCTTCCATCGACTCCATGATTGTGGGTGAACGCGAAATCATCACGCAAGTTCGCACGGCCTATGAGCATTGTCGTAAAGCAGGATTAACCGGTGATCGATTTCGTTTATTAATGAAGCATGTGATCGAAACGGCTAAAAAAGTGTATACCGAAACCAGTATTGCGACGAAACCCGTTTCTGTCGTTTCACTTGCCTACCAACATTTAAAGCGATTAAACATTGGCTTAGACGCTCGAATTTTAGTAATTGGTGCAGGCGTTACCAATACAACGATGTGTCGCTATTTAAAAAAACATGGTTTTAAGAATTTCGCCGTATTTAATAGGACAGTGGCAAAAGGGCAATTATTAGCGGATGAATTGAAAGGTGTAAATTACCGATTAGAGGAATTATCCAATTATAAAATGGGTTTTGATGTTATCATTTCTTGTACAGGAACAGATTTTCATGTCATATCTCCGGAGATTTATAGCTCCTTACTAAATGGTGAAGTGGATAAAAAAATTGTGATTGATATTGCGATACCACAAGATTTAAACCCAATAATTGCAGAAAACCATTCCCTTACGCATATTTCTGTGGACGTCCTTCAAAAAATATCGAACCAAAACTTAAAAGAAAGAACGAAAGAAGTAGACCACGTAATGCAAATTATTGAAATTGCTCTGATTGATTTCCGAACAAAAGTCAAAGAACGCGATGTTGAAGTGGCCATGAAATCGGTTCCTAAACAAGTGAAAGACATAAAGGCAACTGCCATTAATGATGTTTTTAAAACGGAAATTGAAAACATGGACGAGCAGTCGCGCGAGGTACTTGAAAAAGTAATCGGCTACATGGAGAAAAAATACATCAGTGGCCCAATGAAATTAGCGAAGAAAATCATTCTAGATAATGTCTGAGGATCAACACATACGAATCGGTACGCGGGGAAGCGACTTAGCGCTGTGGCAAGCCAATCATGTAAAACAACAATTAGAAGACCTAGGAACGAGCGTTTCTATTCAAATCATCAGCACACAAGGTGATCGCATCCAAGATTTGAGCTTCGATAAATTGGAAGGGAAAGGGTTTTTCACTAAAGAAATAGAGCAGGCACTTTTAAATAATGAAATTGACCTAGCGATTCATTCCCATAAAGATTTAGAAACCAATCCACCCGAAGGATTAGAGATTGTAGCGGTATCGGAACGGGAAGACCCCGCCGAATTATTGTTGATTCACCCCAACGCTATAGCGGAAGAAAAAGAATGGAGACTCAAAGAAAATGCAAGCATCGGAACCTCATCTGCCCGCAGAAAATCGCAAGTGTTAGCGCATCGTCCTGATTTAATCATCAAAGAATTACGCGGAAATGTGCCCACACGAATTGCCAAATTACGCGCTAGAGAATACGATGCCATCCTTCTAGCGAAAGCTGGAGTAAGCAGATTGGACTTAGATTTAAGTGATTTAATCGTCGTGCGCTTAGATCCAAAAATCATGGTTCCTGCACCTGCACAAGGCGTACTTGGCTTACAAATACGCAGCAATGACGAACGCACCAAAACACTTGTTTCTCCTTTAAATGATAAGGCGGTACACGCATTAATTGCCATTGAACGCAAAGTCTTAAATCTTATGGAGGGTGGCTGTCAATTGCCCTTGGGAGTTTATAACGACGGGGAATTCATCCATGTTACCCATGCTCACAACGCAAGAGAAGCGGCGGTCTATTTCCAATTTGAAGCGAATGGAAACTCAGACATTGTGGCGCACATTGCTTCGGTTTTGAAAGCACGCTCATGAAAAGCATCTACATCACCAAAGAGTTAGAAGACGTTACGCAACTCAAGCAATTCTGTGCCTTTCAAAATATCGACCTTCATGCTACCTCTCAGCTGAGCTTTGAAGCCGTTCCCTTTGCCATAACACACCCATTTGAGGTCGTATTTTTTTCCAGTGTACGTGCCGGACGTTTTTTTCTAAGAAGTTATGACGGCCCACTAAGTTCCCTACAATTTGCTTGTATCGGCGAAGAAACCGCTCAGAAATTTAACATCGAATTTGCTTTCGTTGGAAAAGAAGCTGGGAATCCAGAAAAAGTGGCGGAAAAATTTAAAAATTGGCTCGGTGAAAAACGCCTGCTTATCCCCCACTCCTCGCTTTCACATAAAACCATTGCAGCCATCATCCCAAGTGCCCAATGCGAAAGTATTTGTGTTTACAATACCCTTCTTTCCCCGCAAAGCATCCCTGAATGCGAGGTGTACGTTTTTACAAGCCCCAGTAATCTTGCTGCTTTTTTGCAGAAAAACCGAGTTCCTGAGGCGGCAAAAGTGATTGCATGGGGAAACACCACCGAAAAAGCCTTGCGAAACAGTAAGGTGCAAGTTAGCAGAACACTCATTAAGGCACAATTAGAGGAACTCTTGGAAGTGTTAGCTAACTTTTAGTAGCAAGCAAGTAGCAAATTGAAAAATATTAGCCATTCTGCGTAACTTCGCCCAATGAATATACCATCAGACATCATTTGTGCATTAGCCACCCCAAACGGAGTGGGAGCAATTGCCTTGATTCGCATTTCTGGACCCGGAAGCCGTAAGTTATTGAAAGAGGTTTTCTCCAAGGATGTACTAAACGTGGAAAGCCATAGCCTACACTTTGGCTACCTGAAAAATAAAAAAGGCATACTCATAGACGAGGTACTGTTAAGTGTTTTTGATGAAGGCAAAAGTTTTACCGGCGAAGAAAGCGTTGAGATTACTTGCCATGGCTCTACTTATATTCAGCAACAAATTCTAGAAACTTTATTGCTACAAGGTGGCCGCTTGGCTGAGCCCGGTGAATTTACAAAACGCGCGTTTTTGAATGGAAAGATGGATCTTTCACAAGCAGAGGCAGTGGCAGACCTCATCGCCTCGCAAAGCCAACAAGCGCATCAAGTGGCCCTACAACAATTGCGAGGGAATTTTTCCTCCGAACTAAAGGAATTGCGACAGCAGTTAATGAATTTTGCTTCACTGGTAGAATTAGAATTAGACTTCTCTGAGGAAGATGTTGAATTCGCTGATAGAACCCAACTCAAGCAACTGGTTGAAGAAGTACTATCGGTTTTACACCGGCTTGCAGCATCCTTTGCACTTGGAAATGCGCTAAAAAATGGCGTGCCCGTTGCTTTAGTAGGCGCACCAAATACCGGGAAAAGTACTCTTTTGAATCAACTATTGGGAGAGGACCGTGCCATTGTCAGTGATATTGCAGGCACCACACGAGACGTCATTGAAGAGACCCTCAACATAGATGGAATTCTCTTCCGATTAATTGACACCGCCGGAATTCGAGAAACCGAGGAAACGATTGAGTCTATTGGTATTGCTCGATCACACCAAAAAATCGCCCTGGCCTCCATTGTGTTATGTATGGCAGATGCCTCTTCGCCAGCACAACTAAACGAGTTAAACACATGGACGCAGACACTACGCGAACAATTTCCCCAAAAACACATTCTTAGCATTGCCAATAAAATTGATTTAAGCACACAAGAAAGCACCTGCGACCTTGCCATTAGCGCAAAATCAGGACTTGGTATCACGGCATTGAAAGACAAGCTAGTTCAACTGATAAACAACGGTTTTGACAGCAGTCAAGAAACAATAATTGTCAACGTTCGCCACCACGACGCACTGCTAAAGACCATTTCCGCCTTAAAAAAAGCCAAAGAAGGCATAATCACCCAAGTGAGTGGGGACTTCATCGCGATGGATATCCGTCAAGCAATGTTCCACCTGGGTACCATTACTGGAGACATTTCCAGCGATGATCTTTTGGGAAATATTTTTAGCAAATTTTGTATTGGAAAGTAATTCCATCAAAATAAATCAAGAAAAAGCATTGATTTTATTAAGTCTTACGGTTTTTTTGTAACCATGTTAGTTATTTTTATTAATTTAGACGTGTATTTCGAACCTTAAATGGTACCAACCGAGTGAAGACACCGCGGTGGTAAAACGATACGGGCTTTTAAAGTCAAAATTAACGTTGGTTTCCAATTTTAATCGAAATACAACTAATTTAATTTATTCATTAATATTATTTGTATGAAAAAAAAAGTTTTTTTAATTTTTAAAAATGGCAAAACATTGCCTGTAGAGGCAAAAAAGATGGAGGTTACTACTAACCAGGCGATGCTTCCAACCTACTCAATTGAATTACCCCTTTTTATTGAGGTAAACCACCAGGGATTAACAACCCTTTTGAATTTGAGCCACCAATCCGATTGCATGGTTCTTCAATTCAAAAAAGATGGAAGATTTTCTGGAGCTACAATTAGTAAAATCAGGAATGAGGGATTTTTTATGATTCAATCTCAAGCATCATTTATCTTAATGATGCCCTGGCCGCTCAACTTCTTACCTAATGAACTTGAGAATCTAAGTGTTGAATAGCTTAATTAGTTATCCTAAACTTTTACAATTAAACTTTATAAATTATTACAATGACTTTATGAAACTTAGCGACTTAGAACTTGAAAACGCAACTATTTCAGCAAAAAAAAACCATTCTTTATGACACAGAAAGAGCAACAAATCATAGACATTATAATAACTGCTATAAAAGGTGGAAACTTAATTCGGTTTGAGTATAAAGGGCAAATTAGGATAGTGGAACCTTATTTAATAGGAGAACTTTATAGTAAATTTCAAAATCATTTGGAAGAAGGAAAATTTGCCCTAAGAGCATGGTTTGTTAGTGGTTTCTCAAATCGACCTATTGACAAAAAAGAAGGTGATAGGTGGCGAATTTATGAACTAAATAAAATGATAGAAATTGAACTATTAACAGAAATGAATAAAATTATAAGGCCTTTTTATATTCCAGACGATAACGATTTTAAACGTATAAATTACCGTGTAAATGTTAAATAGGAATATTCTTGAGTACACTATAAATTTGATGCCGGTATTTATTGGGCTCAATCTGCTTTCGTTATGAGATCTCGTGAGGAAGCATTGCAGTGCTATAGAATTGAAACTGCCAAAGGGTGTTTTTACCGGATGATGAAGGATACCATTTGGGGACATTTGACGATGAAATGGCCTGTGAAAGACGGCGTTGAAGCGACAATCCCTTTCCACTATCCCGAAGGTTTGGTGGAAAGGGTAACGCTGGCTGAGTTTGCAGAGCAAGAAGCTCACAGATTGCCGATATTTCTAGGGGCATCACACATCGGCATCTCCCCAAAGTATTCGGTGCTTGACCCCATCCCTGATGGTCATTTACATTTTATCATCTCAAAATCGATGCTGTCGGGCCACGTGAACAGCTTAAACTTGCAAAAATGGGATGCCAATGAGCAAGTGTTTCAAAGAATCAAACAATGGATGTGATGAATATACAGGAAAATTGTCTGAACTGTGATTTTTATGATTTAATGATTGCTATAAAAAAGGAAGAAACGAAATGAAAGTTTTTTCATACGTTAGAGAAGAAAATAAATCATAAAAATCAAATCAATCACAATTCAGACAATATCAAAAATTGATATTAAAATCAAACATAGCTATTTAAAAAGTTTGTTTTAAGCGATTTTATTGACCTTTCAGCTTGGCTTGAAAATTGAATAATGCGAAGTCCTATTTACACATTCAATTTTTTAACTAATGAGAAAAGACTTCTTGACGGACTTAAAAAAAATCATAGAGAATCCTCACCATGAACAAGGTGTTTTAATGGAACAAGTTCGGAAAGTCCTGTTGGAATATGATCTGATCGATCAGAATGATTACACTTCTAAGAAGATTTCGGACATCTATAAAGAATATGCCGCCAATCATTTAAGGAGTAATTCTAAAAAGCAAGTTCCTACGGGTATATCATCTTATGATGAGGCGCTGGGAGGTTTGTTTCCTGGGGAATTTGTAGTAATTGGAGCGAGGCCCGGCATGGGAAAAACACAATTAATAGTAAATATGGCCTTGAATATATCAAAGCAAATTCCTGTCTTGTACTATTCCTTAGAGCTTTCTGAATTAATGCTCACCTCACGGATTGCGGCGGCAATAACTAAAATTCCTACAGATAGAATTATTAATTCAACCATTACCGAACAACAAAAGGAATCCATCATAAAGGTGGCTGATGAAATTGAAAACTTGCAATTGTTTATCTATGAAAGGAATACAAATGGCATGTCTGGATTTAAAGAAATGTGCAGGAAGCACGTAAAGGAAAAAGGAGTAAAAGTGATTTTTGTAGATTACCTCCAATTATTGAATTCTACTAGATATAGAAATAATAGGGAATTGGAAATCGGATACATTAGCAGGGAATTAAAAAATATTGCGCGAGAACTAACGATTTGCGTTGTGGCTACCAGTCAATTAAGTCGTTCGGTGGAACAAAGAGGGGGTGAACGGAAGCCAATCCTCTCCGATTTGCGAGAAAGTGGTTCAATTGAGCAAGATGCAGATAAAGTAATCTTTCTTTATCGGCCAGCATACTATGGCATAGTGCTCGATGAAGATGGGAATAGCACTCAATATTTAATGGAATTAATCTTGGCAAAAAATAGAACTGGGTCCTTGACTAGGATTAGACTTAGACACGACGCGCATTTTTCCTCCTTTGAATCCTTTGATCCTGAACATTTTTCATTGCCGAAAGATAGACTGGATGAAATAGAGGATGACAGTGAAGAAGATGTTCCTTTTTAAGATAAAAATTTTGAGCCCTTACCTAAAATTTATGAGTCGAATTGATAACGACCTGAGGTTGTGCACCTGCAACCCATAATAAAGTGGGATGCAGAATGGAGCTTCGCTAAGCATGCTTGTTCCACTGCGTTCCACACGCATGCGTATCGTTTTAAAGATAAATGGTAAGGGCTCTTTTTTAACAGTAACGAAGAATAAGATGACGTTAACGAATCAAATTGAAAATCAAACTGAAAAAAGGAAGCGAAAGCCTCGCGGGTTTTATAAAAATAGGCAGGGCAAAGGGCGTTTCGTAAAAGATTATGAGCAAGCTGCCCTTGCTTTTCTGGGTTTACATCGCCCAATTGACCTTTGCTCCTACTTAAAAGTTGATTTTTATGCCCTTCAAGACCTAATTGCTAAACCAAGTTATCGTCATTATTTCATCCCTAAAAAGAGCGGTGGAAATCGCCAAATAGATGCGCCTAACCAAGTCTTGAAACGGATTCAAAAAAAAATGAACAAGAGTCTTCAAGGAATTTATTTGGGGATTCAACCCACCTGCGCCCATGGATTTACAGTTCATCCCCGAGATCAGAAAACAGCAGCGAATATCGTTGAAAATGCCTTGCCTCACATTGGAAAAAAACAGGTCTTGAATCTTGATTTAGAGAACTTTTTCCCTTCTATTAAAGCAAAAAGAATCCGGGATTTGTTTAAGGGTGACATGTTTCAATTTACGGATAACATGGCGAATGCAATAACTTTACTAACTACCATAAACGGACATTTACCACAAGGCGCTCCCACTTCTCCGGTGTTATCCAATTTGGTTTGTCTTCCGCTTGACAAGCAATTAATGGCCTGGTGTGAAGAAAGAGAAATAAACTATACAAGGTATGCGGATGACTTAAGCTTTTCATGTGACGAGCCTTTTACCCCAGAGTTGATTAGTGGCATCCGTTCGATCATTGCGCTGCACGATTTTCGAGTAAATGAAAAAAAGCTACGAAAACGTGCGAATAATAAAAAGCAAACAGTGACAGGCTTGGTGGTTAATGAAAAAGTGAATGTAGACCGTAAGTTGATTAAAAAGGTCCGTGCTATGTTGTTTGATCTGCGACTTAACGGAATAAAAGCAGCCGCACAAAAACATTATGATTCAATAGAATTCGTTTCAGACAAGAATTGTGACGCGTTTCTTTTTAAGCTAAAAGGCTATATTAATTTTATAGGTCAAGTGCGTGGTAAAGAGGATGCGATTTATATCAAATTCAATCAGCAAATAGCTTAAAGTCATTCGAGATTTTTGATGCCATATTTGCCCATTTTCTTTATTGCGTTTTAAATAAGTAATTGTTATTCAAATTCATTGATTCTACGATTTCCGTGACAATTGCTACACGTTGAAATCACATATCCTTTTGCTTGTCTCGTTGAGCCCCAATTTCCACCACAGCCTAAACAACCATAACCTCTATCTTTTGGCTCCCATCCTGAACCCCGACATTTACCACATGTCTCTCGTGTAGTTCCTACTCCTTCGCATGTTGGGCAGGTAATTTTTCCACCAATTTTTGGGCCTTCAGGATTCATTTCGGTTACTAATTCTTGATTTGTAGCGCTTCCTTCCAATTTAAGCAGTCTATCATTTAGAGAATCAACGTTTTGATATAAAGAATCGATCGAAGATTGAAGAGAAAAAATATAATCCATAATTTCCTCATTTTCAGTATTTTTTATCCTAGACTTACAGGAATAAAGTAGTATCAATACAATAAAAAAAGTAAAACATTTCATGGTAATTTGAATTATTTGAGTTGAAAGATCAGCATTAATAAGTTTGTTTAATCACTTATAAATATATTCATTTTTAATTATCCAAAGCCAGATTAATACGCGTTTCTTTTAAAACTAAAAGGCTATATTAATTTTATAGGTCAAGTGCGCGGCAAAGAGGATGCGATTTATAGTAGATTCTTGGAGTGTTTTCTGAAAGCTAAATAATTCCTTGATCAGTGAACCATTCTTCTAAGGTTTTCCAATCTACCATCAATCCAAAGGGTAGTGCAATATTTGGAATCATTGGTGTACCATCGCAAACATCATCGATATACAGAATTCCTTCTTCAAGGGTTTTTTTCCAATTCCACGCAGGGGGTTGAATCTTAAGCTCTGTGCATTCTGTGATCGGTAATAGTTCGTTGTTTATGTCGTTTAAGAAATCCTGTGCTGCCTGAAGTGAACCGTCTGCAAGATCTGCTCGGTAGGTATTCAGAATGATTCGGTGTCCTGCATTTTGTAATTGGCGGATAACGGCAAAACTTCGTGGATTGAGCGCACCAAGTTCAGGGTAGGCATGTTCGACAACCGTCCCGTCAAAGTCTAAATAAATTTTCAAAAGATTCATAAATACAAATTTATGATTCTAATCCGTACTTTTCTATCTTCGCGTTGAGGGTGTTGATCGCCCACCCTATTGCCAAAGCAGTTTGGCGTTTATTTCCGTTGAAATGTTTAAGCACCTTTTCGATGTGTTCTTTTTCCACGAAATCCCAATTCATGGGCTTGTTTACCGGTTCTTGGCTTAATCGCTTTGGTAAAACTTCCTCGGAAACTGTTTCATCATTAAACACATAAAGGCGCGAAATGATATTTTCAAGCTCCCGTATATTGCCAGGATAGGTGTAATTCTGCAATATTTCTAGGGCCTCCTTGTCCAAAACTAACTTTTTAGTTTTTTTAAGTTGCTTTTTCTTTTGCGTTAGAAAGAAGTCAATCATTGTTTTTAAATCTGCCTTACCTCGTTGCATGAGCGTGGGCACATCCAATTCTACGACCGATAATCGATAGTAAAGATCCCAACGAAATTGTTTTTCCTCGCAAAGTTTAACCAGGTTTTGATTGGTGGCCGCAATAATTCTTACATCCACTTTTTTGGGTTTCCCACCGAGCGGCATTATTTCTTTTTCTTGTAACACACGAAGTAAGGATTGCTGCATGTAGGGAGAAATATCACCGATTTCATCCAAGAAAATGGTTCCTTCATCGGCCATCTCAAATAAACCAATCGTATCTTTATCCGCTCCAGTAAACGCCCCTTTTTTGTAGCCAAACAAGCGCGATTCTAATAACTGATCGTTAAAGGCCGAACAATTTACCGTTATGTATGGCTTGTCCTTTCTGATGGAGTTTTTATGAATGTATTTGGCCAAATTTTCTTTGCCCGTGCCACTTTCTCCGAGAATGAGCACGGTAACATCGTCTGTTTGCGCCACTTTTTCAGCATTGCTGTAGACGTTTTCTATGGCTGGCGTAATTTTATAGTCTTCATTGGGTCCTACACGTTTTATTTCTTCTTGATGATATAAGGCCGTTACCGGTAAGGAGGACTTAGCAAAGTCAATTTTAATAATTTCCGGTTTGTCTTTTGATGCGGTATGTTTTGCTTCCCTTGTTTGATATAGTGTTGTATTCAAGTTCATGCTCATGTGGCTTAAATACCAAACCACTTGCATGGCCGGTGTGCCTGGAGAAACAAAAAGAGCAATTTGATCATCTTTTAAACTTGCTAAAAACGGCGTGACTTTGGATTGAATTTCTCGGTGATTTATGGGATCGTGAATATCCAAATAAACGGATTCAATGATTCGCTCCGGATAATTTATCCGTAAATAATTGACTAATTTTTCTGTTCGTATATCGTCTCCTTTTCGGGTGGACAGAATAAAATGGCGATCCCCTTTGAAAAAATATTTATGAAAATTAGGAGTGGGCCCGCTAGCTAGTACTTCCCCGTTCTCAAAGTCATTATTTTGTGCCACCCAAGATATTAATGTTTTCATTATCAAAATTTGATATAAAATTATAAAAATTGAATCATAATAGATCCATAAATTCAAATTAACACCTCTTTTTTGATTTGGCACAAGAATTGCCTTTTGGGGAGACAGAAAAATAATCCAACAAGATTAATCAAGTAATTTTTACTTCGCATAAAACTATTATTTTATCTGTGCGGGTTCACTGCACAATTGAGTGGTAGTTTTGAATCGAAAAAGAACACGGCCTATGAAAACAATACTTATTCAACGCTTTACCGAAGAAGAACAAGAAATCAATTCTCGCTTGTTATCAACATTTGAGACCATGTTTTCCGCCAATGCATTCAATAAGCTAAAAGGCATTCTCCATGCGGAAGGGACTTATTTTGGCAAAATGAATCGTGAAAAAGCCTGTGGACATTTCTACAACATTTTCTTTGGAAAAGATGGTTGCAGCGAGAAATTCAATATGGAGGTAAACAAAGGAATTAGCATGGACCATATTCCAGGGGAAGTGGTCTTGGAGTTACGCTGCTCCGATTTTAATCCGTTTACGGATGATGCGGATCGATTAAATAAGGAATTTGGTGAGGCGCCTGATTTGAGTATCAACGAACTGATCTATCGTTTCGCTTTTTCATTCAAGGACGAGAAAATAAGCTCGATTCGCATCCCCCGAAAATGTGTTTCAGTAATAAATAACATTGTCCAAAATAATTAACTATGAAATATAAAATGCTTTTATGGGTATTCGCAATTATCGGTTCAGTGGTATGCTGGATAATAATTGATTTTTTCATAGTGGACTTATCCTTTTGGAAATACCTGCTCATTGAAACTTTAATCATCCTAACTAAAATGCTGTATGAAAAAGAAAAAACACGCCTTACCGAATAATCAAATCTTACATAAAATTCGTCTTAGCGCCGTTCGTAAAGAGCAGGTCCGCCAGGGAATTTTTGATGGTCGATATCGTACCAAGGTTGTTCCGTGCGCTAAGGTTTACAAAAGGGTTAAGTTTAATCGGTTTCAGACAGTTAATGAATAAACAGGAAAAGTGTCTGAACTGTGATTTTTGTGATTTAATGATTGCTATGAAAAAATTGAATACAGCGAAATTAAATTTTTTAAAGTGATAAGAAGTAAATTAAAAATTGATAATAATACCATTTTAAATCTTCATCCTGATTTCGAAGAGTATTTAGAGCAAGATATTATAAGTGAATCTTATTTGGCAAGTCTTCAAAATGACTTTTTTGAATCCAATAAATTACCAGAATTTGAATTAACGAGCCTAATAGATAATAATAAAAATTAATTGATCATTTTTTTTATTAGTCCATTGGTTTTCTATTGCTTCTTCATTTATATAGATGATTTGCTCAAGCCCATCCTTAAAAAATAAATTTTTGTCATACTTCTTGAACAAGTTGTAGTAGGCATCTATCATAATTTTTTCTATTAATCAACCTCATTCCAGTTCTTCTCAAAACTTATCGATATGGATGCGGAAATTTCAAAACTTCTTAAAATGACATCTTTGTATGAAAAAGAATTAAAATTTGATATCCCCGTTTTATCTTGATCGTTTGATGGGATTTTAATGATACCGTCTTTTAAATAGTATTTTTCTTTTTTTACTTGAAATGAATCATTACTAGCAGATATATTCGAAGCGGCGTGTAAAATCCACTTATTGCCGATAAATTCTAGAAGTGTATCTTCTTGCTTTAAAGGTGCTGTAACATAATCTTTTAATTCGAGATTTTCTTTACTCTGAAGTTCCTTAAGAAATAAATCCCCATTTATATTTGGAAAGTTACTTATTTGAGAACTTACAAACTCTATAATATCATCGTTGGAATAAACGAAATCAGACCAGCCAGCTTTCCAAGCCTTAGGTGCTAAATGTTCTAAATGTGAATTTTTGTATTGTACTGGTGCAAATGAGTAAAGGACTTGATGATTTTTAAGAAACGCATAGAAATATAAAACAAACTTAGATTCTGAATTGTCATTGTTGTGAATTAATTTGTAGAAAGAATTGTTTTGAATTTCGAAATTCATTACTTTATCGATATTGTCAAGATGGACTCCTTCTTTTATTAAGTCCATTATTCTGACCCTGAGCATATTGGATTTTATATTTTCGAGCACTTCTTCAATGAAAATATATTTAATTAGCCCCCAAATCCAATTTGCCATTTTGCCATTTTGGCTTTTCGTGAAATTAACCTTTCTAACCATGTAAAATAGAAGGAATCGACAATTGTCAGAGACGGCAAGTGTTCTTTTTAGTAGATGAAAAAGTGATCGTATTCGTGGTTGTTCTATCGTAGAAAATGACTCGATATAATCATTGTCATCGACCCAATTATTCATTATTGAATAGAACTTGATTACCTCTAAAGCTTCGTCTACGAATTGAATTATTCTGTCATCCCCTTGGTTTAAATAATGTGATTCAAACTTTTGAAGAAATTCTTCTTCTTTGGTGATATCATCTCCAGCCATGGAATTGATAAATACTTTAAAAAAATCGTCTTCACTTTTAATATCTCCCTCCGCCTCTAAAGAAATAAGCCCAGAGTAAATATCCTTCCATTTCTTTCTTAATATAGAGAGTTTATCGGAACTAATTTTGATGATAGATTTGTATTGGATTTTATCAACTAGCGTTAAACTCTTTCCTCTGTTGTTAATTGATTCAAAAATTTGAATGGAATCATGATGATTTTGCATTGGAATTTCTATCAGCCAGCATTTTGTTAGCAGAGATTCAATAAAATTATAGAGTTCTTCCAGCTTTTGTGAAATACTAGAATTAGTAAAATTCAAATAATTATCTTTTAAAAATCGTTGAATTATAACAATTGTATTACCTATTGTTTCTGCTGTTTTAGAACCGTTGTCAATCGCCTTTCTAAGTTCAATATCGAATTTTTCATATTGTTTCACATAGGTTTCAAAGCTGCTTACATCGTCAAAATCAATTATATACTGATTGAAAAGATCTTTAATGGATTCCTCCGTTGTAAAAACCGCCTTTTTATTGTCTATGCCATAAGTTTTGGTTAAACATTGTTTACAGGCCTCGGCTGCTTTTGTGAACTTTTTAAAAGAAGGGTCGTTTTCAAAATTAACATTACCATAAAACTGAAATAAACTAAGTTCTCTCAATAAAATTTGAATGGTGGTGATTCTTTGTTGTCCATCTAACAAGTCTGTTTCTTCAACAGATACCGATTGTTTTACCGTAAAAATGGGCCCGAAGAACCATGATGAATTCTGAAATTCAGTTAATTTCTTAACATCAGTTAATAAGTCTAAAACGTGTTTTTTAGTCCAAGAATATGGACGTTGATAATCCGGAATTCTGATTAGTTTATTACTATCTTTAAAAAATTCTTGGATGGTACATGGTGAAACCAAATAGTCTTTATTTGGGCCATTTCCCTTAAAACTTAGAATGTTGTCAAACACTTTGTAATCGCTCATATTATTTCATTTTGTATATAAAATTATGTCCGCCTCGATCTTCAAAGAAATGATTTGAAAAAGCCGTGACTTCAATAAATGATATTTCCGGTAAATTTATTCTTGGCTGGTACATGTTAAAAAAAGAAATGAGATCTTTTTTAACTTGAGGCATGCGTATAAATGAATTGTCTACAAGTTTACTTTCTCGTCCAAAATCATTGTGAAGGATTAAAAAAAATATTTCCTTCTCATTAGTGTTTAAGGTCACTTCAATAAATTTACTTAAAAAGTAACGATTATTTTCGGTGAATTTGATGATATACGCCTCTAAGGAATTATTTTCGAGTTGACGGTTTAGTTCAACAGAGTACCTCATGTCATTCCCTAATGATTTTATACCGTGTTCTTTTTCTTGTTTACGTTGGTAAATATCTATAATCTGTGATTGTATCCGGTTCAATAAAGCGTCTAATTCAACATTTCTATTTTCTGATTTTATAAAAGCAATGCTTACATCCGTGATTTCTGTTCGATAAAGGTTGTATTTCATTTCATGTGTTTTTTCAACTCCTCACCAACTTTCTCAACGACACCTACTACTAATGCATTTCCCATGAAAAATGCTCTGCGTGCTGGGGAAATTGCCAAATCCATCTCATTTGCCAATCCAAATGCAGTATGGTCGTCAGGAAACATGTTAAGACGTTCTAGTTCAATAGGATGTAAACGTCGGTATTTGCCTTTTATTTCAATTAAGTGTTTAAATCTTGATGCACCTGGTCCACCTTCGCTTGTAATAATAGTGCGGGAAGGTTTGTCTAAATCGTCCGTGAGCGAAAGAGGGCCTTCTTTATAGAAGAATTTTCCTTTTGAGGAGGTGCGCTCTTCAGCTTTGCGCCCTTTTAAATAAATCCATTTGTCAAGTTCGGTATGCAGTTCAATGACATTGCCATGACGCTTAAGTCGGCTATCTACTTCAAAAGCGGTTTGTATAATTTTCAAAAGCGGTTCTTTGAGTCGTTTGGAAGCATCCAAAAAGAAAGCAGGGTAATTCATGGAGCCATTGAGCAATACATCACCCAGTTTTCGATAACGCTTACTATAAATCGAAAAACCATCATTCTGACAAATTGCTTTAAACTCGGCCATCAATACTCGTCCTTTGTGCATGACCCCACAATTTAAAAACTTTCCTTCTTCGAAGGAGTCTGAAAGTTTTTGTATGTTTTTTTCAATTTCAAAATCTTTGATTGATCTAATCAGTTGACTTGGAAAAGCAGTGGCAAAAGTCCCGTCAGTTTCAATCCATTTTAATAAATCTTTAATACTAACTTTTGCTTTTTGATGATATGCGATGATGTAAACACGCCTTCGTCTTTGAGGCATGCCGTAGTCAGCAGCATTAATCACCTTCCATTCCACTGAGTAACCAAGTTCATTTAAGGTTGCTAACATGATGGCGAAATCACGACCACGTTTATTCGTAGGAGATTTAAGTAAGCGATCAACGTTTTCTAAAAAAAGAAATTTAGGTTTTTTAACTTGAAGAATTTTGTGAATATTCCACCACAGAACGCCTTTTTTTCCTTCAATTCCTTTGGTATTCACACCGGCAACTGAATAATCTTGACAAGGAAATCCACCAACCAACATATCGTGGTCCGGAATTAACTTGTTAACCTCTTTATCCGTTAGTTCCGGTGAAGCAACGGTATTAAGGTCGTACGGATAGTGTTTAGATTCAGGCGTTTCTGGCCAATTACGATGATAAACGGTGTTTGCTTCTTGAAGTTCACCAGAACGAGCCGAACTCGGTTCCCACTGATTTGACCAAACAACTTGGTAAGGAGATTCAAAAGATTCAGTATAATGACTTGATGCACTTTTTCCTTTCCAACCTTCCAGGCCAAGGCGAAAACCACCAACACCAGCAAATAATTCAACGACTTTTATCTTTTTCATAATCACTGATAAAAATAGTCAATGATAGATTTGAAAAGTGAAAAATGAGAAAAAAATATTAACAATTTAATTCAATTAATCTTTTAACAATTCCAACTCTCCATCCCATGAGAATCAATAAAATTTCATTAAATGAAATTAATTTAACATGTAGGGTTGAAAAATAAACTTTACTTAAAGTACCGGTTAAGGAAATTTGATGTTGATCTTGAAAAGTTTAGGATGACTTATGTTTTATGAGATTGTTTTACCGCTATTCTTTTGATTATTCTTAACTTATTAAATAAATTAATTCTCCCAGTTTTTTTTTAAGATTTTACTGTTAAAAAAGTCTTGAAATTAACTATGGATATTAAGTGAGGTTTTTGTATTCGTAAAAGTTTATTTCGACAAATAAATATTTGTTAAATATTACTAATTTCATTTATCTAGGAAGTTTTTTAAAGTAGTCATCTAATATGTTTATAAATTCAAAGTGATTTTTTACGTTATTTCTACGCGTATAAATCATCGCTGAATAAACTTGCTCTTTGCTGTATTTTCTGTATTTAATATACTCGCGATATACAGCATTGAAGACAAAATCATTGTTTTTATCCTTCATTGTTGATTCTTTATCTATTAAGTTCTCCCAACCTTTATTTTTGAAATATTCATATGTATAATATTGAGCAAGTCCCTCTTTTAACTCAGAATCAACTTCTTTGAAAAATAACCAAATAGAATCATCTTTGTCCTTTCCTAAATGATTGTAATAGTGTGACAATTCATGTACATATGTCGATAAAACGAATTTAGACTAATCAAGTTCGTATTCATTACAGAAAAAAATACACGTTAAAAAATTTATATTTATTCTAATAGCCCGTTCGTTATAAAACTCATACGAACCGAAAGCGTCATTCTCATTTCTGTTTAGGTCAAATAATCTTTTCTTCAATTTATCCAACCTGAACTGAACATCTGAAAAATGATTATCTATTGATTTTTCAAGGTTTTCAATATTATTTTTAACATTGAAATTTAATATTGATGTTTCAGACTCGAGTAATTTTGATTTGATTGTTTTTAAAGATTCAATTTCATCGAAATTGATGTCGTCAAACTCTTCATTTAAGAGATTGAACAAATTATCTTCTTGTTTCTTGAAGAATAATTCGGGTTTTGAGTCTGGAGGATTCAATCCCATGTATTTGTTGAAAAACTTTAAAATATCATTTTGATAAGCTCTAATGGTGTCTCTACAAATTTTTTCTTTTGCAGTAATTCCTTCATTTGTTACTTGAGATAAATCGTACATATACTTTAAATAAACAATTAAACATTAAATTTAAATACTGCCACGCTAAAAAATACTGTAAATACTAAAATTACTTAAAAAAATAACATTGCTTTCATCTGGAGCTGATAAAAGGATTTGTAAAGATTAAATACTAATTAATTTACAAGTAGTTTTCATTTATTCCATAAAGCACCACCATTCGAAGCAGATCTTTTTAATATTAGAATTTGATGAAGGTATTTTTGTGTTGATTCTTCTTCCATGCAAAAATCATCACAAAAAGCCAATTACTCCTCCATTGGTTACATTATATAATTTTTTACTCTAAGTCTGAAGTATCGAATCAATCGGGGGAGGTTCGATTGATGAATTTTGATCCAATTTGGCGGTCATTTTCCCATCCAAATTTAACAGATCCAAGTGCCAAAAAAACTACGATTTTTGAGGTACATTTTTTAAAAGTTACTTCCCACTTTTTTGCGAACTTACTTCCCGGCCGGAAAGTAACCCAAGCCCCAAAATCCGTGTTTCATATTTGTATATGGCCTTTTACAAGCCTTGCTAATGAATGAGAATTAGGTCCTGTATTGGGAAGTAATTCAATCAAAATAAATCAAGAAAAAACAAGGTAAAGAAAAGAAATTATTGTCAACGAGAAATTTTAAGTCAAAGCCTTGGATATCAAAAATTAAATTAATAGCTTTGAATCAGTATGATACTCCAACTAAGTAAAATTTCACTTTAGTTTGACGAAGTACAATTCACTTAAAGTCATCTGTTATGAAACCATTTTTACTAGGATTTTTTAGTCTTTTCACTTTTGCAGTATTGAGTCAGTCTATCAAGGTTGATTCAAAAGAATATCAAAGCTTAAAATCACAAGGATT
>Ga0214919_10003917_pt1 | contig 22087 bp, 18 predicted proteins | sample LL1503_MetaG_FD_177994 | JGI IMG/M metagenome (GOLD analysis project Ga0214919, IMG submission 177994) | Freshwater microbial communities from Lake Lanier, Atlanta, Georgia, United States - LL-1503 | ecosystem: Environmental > Aquatic > Freshwater > Lake | place: USA: Georgia | collected... | reverse complement strand
AAAGTTCAACTTGATCTTGTTGCTGGAAGAACCAACAGACTCATCACCAGTGAATTGGAGTTGAGTAATCAAGTATTCATGGGGGTTTTGTGCCATTCTGCGGCGCTCATCAGTGTCCAAGAAGACGTAGTCAACGTACAAAGAGGCAGCGACCAAAGATTGGTTGTAGGCGATTGTGGCAGGGACGGGGCGACCAACGGCGTATTGTTGAGCAGTGCCAGCATAAGGATTTTGGTTGCAGTTCAATGTGGTAACTGCCCACAAGCACTCATCAATAGGGCGGATATCAAGATTAATCTTGACTTCGTGATATTGAAGAGCAATCAAAGGCAAAGCAAGACCGGGGTTGGTACAGAACCAGAATTGAAGAGGAACGTACAAAGTGGTCTCGGGAAGAGCGTTACGGGGAGCGCAAACTTGACGAGGAGCAGAAGAGTCACAAGGACCCTCAACTTCAGAAAAAGAAGGATCAGTGATGAAGGTAAGTTGGGTAGTGTTACCAATCATCTTGAAATATCCACGTTGTTGTTCAGAGGTCATTGTAAGTTGGTTCCAGATGTGCATCCAGTCACCATATTGACGGTCGATACGTTGACCACCAATCTCGACTTCTACTTGGGCGATAAGTTGCTCACCGGGGAAATCCAACCAACGGGCATAGACACCGGTGTTTTGGCCAGTGGTGTAGTTTCCAAGACCCATAAGTTGGTTGATCTCGGGAAGAGTAACTTGTAAGTATGTGCGGTATGCCAAATCTCCGTTTCTGGAGATAACACATTGCACGCGGCGACCAAAGTCGGCTTGACCATTGAAAGTTTGTTCAATAGATTCGATGGCAAAGTTAGTATATCTGCGATAAGTAACTTTCCAAAAAGTAATTTGAGGATTACCAGTAAGGTAAACATCTTGAGCTCCATAAGCGACGAGTTGCATTAAACCACCTCCCATTTTATATAATCGCTAAAGAAAAAAAATTTCAGAATTTTAATTTAATTCAATTAATTAATTTAATTGAATTAATTAAAATATAAAAACAAATAATATACAACTTTTATGAAATATTAAAAATGACCACATCATATTGTGTATATTTTTTTTAAAATAAAATTTACATTCGACTAAAATTAAATTTTATTTCTAAAGCAACCAAAATAACAAAAAGTTCCAAATTTTTAAGCCAAATCGTTTATTAAATCAACCGATTAATTTATTTATATCTAAATTGGTCTTCATAAATTTCATCAAATATGTATCTTCTAGTACTTCTTTTTTCCCTTCATGGTTTTTTGTAAATACATATGAGTCGTTTCTTTTTTTTACAGACCATCCTTGCTCTATAGAATTAAACAAAAATAACATTTTCTGAAATTTAATGACATCTACTTTTACATTTTCATTTTCTAAATCTTTTAAAGAATCTAAATTAATTTTTATATCCATTAAATACTTTCTAGAAAACTTTCAATAAATTTAAACTATTAAACTTTTATTTTTAAATATATTTAAAATATATTTAAAACTTATTATAAATTAAATAAATTTTAGTTTAAATATAAAAGAGAGAATGCCAAACTTTAAACCAAAATCAAATAAAAAAATTAAGTATAATAAAAAAACTGCTGTAACACTGGATACAAAACACAAAGAATTCTTAAATGAGTTCGCTAAGGATGAAAATAGCATAATGCCTGAATTAAAATTAGAAAGGCAAGAATTGAAAGACAAAATTAAAAATGAATGTCATGATTTAACCGTTGAGCAACGTTTAGATATACAAGATAAAATCAATGAGTTAACAGAACAAATAAAAGAAATCAATTCTAAAAAAAAGAACTATTTTCTTGATAATTCAAAATTCATTTTTGAATATTTTGAAAATAAAAAAAGCATATCAACCGGAAATAATTTACAAACGTCATCAACGTCAAATAAAACAAAAATAGTCAATTCTTTATTTAAAATAAATCCAGACAATGATTTAAATACTTTAGTTCAGAGAGAAAACAACAATATAGTCCAAAAGTATTTAAGTAACATTGACGATACTTTTTTGGATATGAATTCGTTTGTTTGTCAGACGGATATTTGTAACGTTTGTCACAAAGGCGAACTAATTCCCATTGAAGAAGACGGTGTGTTAGTTTGCAACAATTGTTCTAGGTCTATTCCATATTTAATTGAAAATGAAAAACCTTCCTATAAAGAACCGCCAAAAGAGGTGTGTTTTTACGCTTATAAAAGAATAAACCATTTTAAAGAAATATTGGCGCAATTCCAAGGAAAAGAAACAACGCAAATTCCGCCAGATGTAATTGAAAATATCAAACTTCAAATTAAAAAAGAGAGGATTGATATGTCGGAAATATCGAATCTTAAAACCAAGGAAATTCTTAAAAAACTTGGTTATAATAAATATTATGAGCATATACCATTTATAAAAGATAAATTAGGAATTAAACCGCCGATTATGTCGCAAGAATTAGAAGAGACTCTTTGCAATCTATTTATTGAAATACAATCGTATTACTCAAAACACTGCCCAGAGGACCGCGTTAATTTTTTAAATTATTATTATACGGCTTTTAAATTGTGCGAACTCTTGGGCGAAGAACAATACTTGGAGCATTTCCCTATGTTGAAAGACAAAGAAAAACGCATTGAACAGGATAGCATTTGGAAAAAAATTTGCGAAGAATTAGACTGGGAATTTATACCCACTATTTGATTTTATTTGGCACTGTAAGGAAATAGTTCGAGTTGGCGTGTGTTATATATGGAAAAATTAGGGTCATAAGAATTCGCACCTACGCCATTCCCATAACAAGTGCCTCCTCTTTGACTACTTTTTGTTTTTCTTGTTTTCTTATTGCTGGAACTTCTGCCAGTAGTGGTTCTATTACTATTAAACGGAACATCTGAAAAACGTTCTTCTTCTATGTCAGTGGATGAATTAGAGTTTTTAGCATGATTGTGTCCTTTCGGGTTCTCATTTACTAACAACTCAAATGGTATGTTTCCATTATACTTTTCAATGTGTTCACTAGACCAACCTTTGCGTTCTAATTGGCGTTTTTGCCTTTCAGTATAATCGTCCGCATGGTCATCATTTAAGTAATTTACTGCTTTCTCATAAGGGAATTTTGCGTCTTGCCATTTTTTAAGATTTTTCTGTAAGATCCCAAGTTCAATTAAATGTTTGCGCTGCTTATCTGAGTAAAAAACATCGCCACCTCTTTGCCTACGAGTTGAGCGTCTCTTTTGCGTCTTTCTTCTCTTCATTGTTCTTCTTTTTCTTCCACCATTTAAAGTTGTACCATTATTATCAGTATTATTATCTTCCGTAGACACTAACTCTTCCACCGTTAATTTTCCTTCTTCTTTTTTTAATTGACGTATTGCTTCAATTAAATCATCAAATTCTATTCCTGCATTTTCGAATCGTTCAATCTCTTCATCAGTCTTATCATCTTCGCGAAGTTGTTCTTTTTGTTCATCAGTATATACTACGGGAGTAAATCCACCACGCATAACGCGTCTCTTTTGAGATTTCCTATGTGTTTTTGCCATATTTTATATAATATATTTAGATTAAATATATTATGTATTATTTGTTATGTTATTATGCTTAATGCTTTTTAAAACCCACCAGGGAAACGCACAAGATTAGCACCAATACCAAAACCAGCACCAGAGCGAGCAGTAGCACCCATAGATGGCACATAGGTATCGAGAATGCTAAAGGTAGCAGCGGCAGTTAAGGCAATCAACACAATTTCTTCAATATTCAAAGAACGTTTAGGAATGGCATAAGCGGCAATAGCAACCATCAAACCTTCAACTAAATACTTAATAATTCTCTTAACAAGTTCAGCAACGTTAATTAATCCGTCCATTATAATAAATAAAAAGAAAAAAATATATATAATGCGATAAAAAACTTAAAACTAAATAATATAATTTACTAAAATGAGTAGTTCAAAAAATTCAAAGAAGTCTGGCTCCGGATTTGAGAGAAAACAAATTAACGGAAAAAATAATCCTAAATATGTTGATTTATTAGAAGAAGACAAACCCATATCTGGTCAAAAATTTGTGTGTGTTTCTTTTTGTTCTCCAGAAAAGATTATTAAACAAAAAGAATTGTTTTATTTTGAAGAATTCCTAAAGAAGTGGGAATTTGATAAATCGATGGAAAAGTTTGTTCAATTCTTGAATTTTGTTTCTTACAAATACAATGTTTCGTTTGAGGACGTTTCCAATGATTTTAAAGATTTTGTAAAGGAAGAGAAGGAGGCATTAACCAAAAATAGTATGAGCGATGATTATAAAACGTTCGTCGACAATAATGAAGAAGAACTACAAAAGCAGTTTGACATCGCAAATAACTTCCAAACGAATACCAGAGGATTAAAGATTAGAGGTTCATATCCTAGTCAAGAGGAAGCCGAATTAAGGTGTAAAATGTTAAGAGAAATTGACCCTAACCATGACGTGTTTGTTGGTCCTGTTGGTATGTGGATGCCTTGGGATCCTGAGGCTTATAAGACTGGTCGCGTTGAATATATGGAAGAAGAATTGAACCAGTTAATGAAGGAAAAACAGAAGAACGACGTAAATGCTAAGACCGCATTCGAACAGCGTACGAAGGAGTCAAAACAAAAGGCAATTGAGGAGAATATTAAGAATGCCGAAAAGAGTGGTAATTCACTTACACAAACAATTGACGACCAAGGAAACTTAGTTGGCGTAAACAATGGAAATACCCAAGAGTTTGCTTTGAAGGATAAGGAAAATATTTCAACTGCTGATATTTGTATGGAATTATTTGAGGGTGAGAATATTATTGTAGGTAAGTCAGACAACGGTCAAAGTCAATTGGTTAGCGGACCTTTTGCGAATAAGAAGGAATAAAAATAAATAAATAAAATAAAAAGCTATTTAAAATCAAATAAATAATATAACTTATAATGAAAATATGTTATATTATTTCTACATGTGATAAATATTTGGATACAAGAGTTAAATACCAAATGAATTCATATTTAAAAAATGTAGATAAGGAAGATATTTATTATTTAACATCTAAACCGAATCATGAAAATAGGCAATTCGGTTGGTATTCTATGGATGACCCCCAGAACATAACGTGGAAATACATACATTTTATCTATAATATGAATATTCCTGATTATGATTGGTATATGTTTATTGATGATGATACGTTTGTATTTATGAATCGATTAGAAACCTTTCTAAAAGATTATAATCATTCCGGGTTATTTTATATCGGAAATGAATTAGACCATATTAAAGATAATTTTTGTTTATATATGTCAGGAGGTGCTGGTTACGCTATATCGAATGGACTATATAAATTGCTCGACAATTTTGTGAAAACAACTGGAATTAATAATTCTTATAAACACTGGTGTGACGATTTGTGTATTGGTTTATGGATAAACGAGTTAAAACAAACAAATGACATTAAACAAATTGACAATAAGCGTTTTTTCATATGTAATCATAAAAATGACCAAGAATTAAATGAGGGAATAACTTTTCACGGAACTATGACGGAAGAAGCAAATAATTTTTATAACGATATTCTTAATGTTGAATTAGACAATAACAAAAATAATGGTAGGGCAACCATTGACATGACAAATACAAATGAAACCGTTTTTGTCTTGGTAACAGACGCTAATTATTTTAATAAAGCGAAAAGAACGGTCATTGATTTAAGAACAAAGGGTAAATGGACTGGACCAATCGTTTTAATAACAATTGACTTTCATTTAAATGAAAATTTTAAACAGTTCTATAATGTGTCGGAGGTTCAATTTGATAAAATAGATAAAACGAATTTGCTATCGAAGATTGGAGAAAATGGTTTTTCGAATAGCGACATGAGAGAGCTAACAAAATTGAACCAATGGGAGAAATTACATGTATTTGATAATTATTTTACTAAGTGGCAAAGAGTTGTATTTTTAGACGCGGGTCTCAGAGTATTAGACGATGTTAAATATTTATTAGAACTTGATTATAAATGTAAATTGTTAGCACCTATAGATGGTAAACATGATAAACATAATGACTTCAACTGTCAATTAAGTTATGATAATCTTGAATTAATAGAAAAGGTGAAAACCGATTTTGGAGAGGATATTTTAAATAAAACCTATTTTTTAAATTGTATTTGGATATATGACACTGAAATTTTAAAATTATGTAATAAAAATCAACTTATTGAAGCAATGAATGAATATACGCTTTGTAGAACAAATGAAATGGGTATTATGAATTTATTGTTTACCTTCAAATATCATTTGTGGGAACCTTTTCCTTTTAAAACGGTAAAAGGTAAATTTTTATTTGATTGGTGTGAATTAAATAACCCGAACACAACGTGGTTCAATTATTGCTATATTAAATACCCTGTTACAATAACGTTTGATGATTGTTAGAGTGTAAATGTAATATAATAAATGTAATATAATAAATGCTTATTACATTTATGCTGTAGTTGAATAAGGTTGTTGTTGAGACATGCAATGAATGTTACCTCCACCAATTACTATTTCTCTAGCATATACTCCATAAACTTTTCTCTCTGGAAATATTTGTGACATTAATTTTATTGCTTCCGAATCAGTTGGACAGTTAAAAATTGGAACAACAATGGCATTATTTGTAATAATTAAATTCACATGTGACGCCGCTAATCTAACGTTAGGTTCTCTAACAAATGAACCTTTTGTAAATGGCAATGTATTTATTTCATCTTTTGTGTATCTTAATATAGGCGGATGTGGCATTTTATAGACAGTTAATTTATTTCCTTTTGCATCCGTAGTATTTTCTAAAACACGTAATGCTGCTAAAGAACGTTTTTCTTGCTCTTTGTCTAGACATTTACTAGTTCCACAATCTTTTGGCCAGGTTAACAAAACCTTACCAACACCTACAAAGACACACATATTATCAACGTGACCAGTTGTATCAGTATCATTTGCTACGCCATAAGGTAACCATATAATCTTCGATAAATTTAAGTAATTACTTAAAATATTATTTATTTGATTTTTAGTAAGAGTAGGGTTTCTATGTTTTAAAAGACATTCTTCCGTTGTCATAAGGGTACCTTGCCCATCAACACTGAATGATCCCCCTTCACATACAAAATCAAATTTTTTATAAAAAGGAATTGCTAGTGTATTTGTAATTTTTAAAGCAGCTAGAGCATCCATGTCATGCTTTATTTCCTTTGGATTTCCCCATCCATTAAATTTCCATCCAATACTTCTTAAATATATATTTTTACCTTCATTTTTGGTTAAAAATGTTGGTGCAATATCTCTTAACCAATTATCATCAGTATTTAATTCTGTAACAAATATATTTTTACAATCTTTAAAAAGTTCATAAGCATATTCCCACGTTGAAGGCTGAACAACTATATGAACTTTTTGATATTTTGCTATAATTCTGGCTACTTTTTCGATTACTGCTTGCGCCGGATTAATACGAAATGTTCCAGGATTACTTGGCCATCCTAACCACGTTGCCTCTTGTCTTTCGAATTCTGCAGGCATTCTAAAACCATCTTTTATAGGGGTTTTTACGTCAATATTAATGCAATGCTTAATATAATTTTTTCTAGTTTTGGGCATAATATATATAATGCATAGAATATATACATTAATAAAATTGCTATTTTTCTACAAAAACTTCCTTTGAAATCCTTTTAATGATTTTCTCTTCTTTTTCAAAATCATTATCACCTTTACCACCCATTGATTCAATAATTATATTATTATATGTATCAGAGTGTCTTGAAGATGCTCTGTTATAATCGGGATACTTTTCCTTAAATTTTTGAATCATTCTAAAATTCTTGTCTTGCACTTTCCTTACCAACTTGTGCATCTTTTTATTTTCATCGTCTTTTTCCCATTTATCTTCATCCTTTACGTAAATTGTTTCCCTCTTTTTATCCGTACAATGAACGGGTCTTTGCGTAACATCTAGTTCTTTAAGGTTCTTAATAATAATATTAGAAATTCCATCAATATATCCTTTTTCTCCTACCCTCTCTAAGTCTGAAAGTTGTAACTTTATAGATTCCACAAAATCCATAATGTTCATCGCATCTTTACACGTTTCATTTAAAAAGAAATTCAAGTTGAATGCTTTGTTATGAGAGTTGGTGTAATTATTGTTACAATTATTATAGGAATCTTTCTTTGCTAATTCTAAAATTAGTTCTTTAATTTCTTTATTTTCTTTCATAAGATAATCAATGAGTTCGTCCTTTTTATCTACTTTATCGATGACGACATCTTGTATTTTATTTTCGTCACTGATACAAATTTTTGTATGTTTCCATAATCCGGAACGTGTTTTAAATTCTTTATTACAATTTTCACAGCAAATATTTTGATGCCCTTTTTGCGTTTCCAAAATGTTTCCATCTGTTTCCTGGATATGTTTTGATGTTAATAGATGTCTATTCCAACTATATTTTTTATAGCATATATAGTCGCATTTTTCGCAATAGTATTCGATTTGCCCTTTTTCGCCCTTTTTTGCCCCTAAAATGTTTCCTATAGTTTCCATAAAATAGAAGAAGAAAATAATTTTAAATCCTTTTTTATTAAATAAAAAAAAATTTATCGTCACAAAATTGAAAAACTTTTTCCAGTGATGAGACCATAAAATTTTTTATGGTCACAAATTTATGTTTTTGGGCAAATTATTTTAGAAAAACGAAAAATGGACATTTATAAATGTCCATTTTTCAAAAGTTAAAAAAAGTCTTGAGTAAAAATATTCAAAATTTTTAAAAATGTAGGGAACTTTTTTATCAAAAAACCAGAATTTCTTTACACGGTTGTAGTAAAAACGGGTTTTTCTTTAAGTAGGGTATAAAAATAATATATTTTGAAAAACATATTATTTTATTTTATTTATTTTATTTTCTTCGTTTTATGGTTCTTCTTGCCTTCTTTGAAATTCGTCGTTTTACAGTTTTTACCGTTTTAGCCTTTTTCATCGTTTGTCTTCGTTTCCCCTTTCTACTTCTTCGTTTCGTCTTTCTTCTTCTACCTCCACGTTTTTCTTCTCCATATGTAAAAGAATCATCCTCATATAGAATATAATCAGCAAAATTTATTACACCTTCATTTATTTTACTAATATTTATATCTGGTAATTGTTTACGTAGATATGCTATTAAATCTTGTCTTCTAAGATTTTTACTTAACTCTATATCTACTCCTTCCTCTTCCAGAGCATTCTCATCTATATCTGTCTCACCAGGAAAAGGGGCACCGTTTACACTAGTACCTGTAGCCTTACCATCTTTGCCAGGTTTATCACGTTTATGTAATTTATACCAATCAAGAATGTACTCTTTAATACCTATTATAAAGAATGTAATTTTTTTACAATCTGTATTATCAAGAGAAGTAGTATCAGCATTACAAACTGTTAAAGACATTATTATTCTTTCTAATGCTCCTGCCGCACAAGTCATTGTGTCTTCATCCTCTTCTTTGTCGTAAGCAGTAGCACAATCTCGAAGAAAAGCAGCAACATAATTTTTTTTAACTAAAAGTGACTGTGTTGCTATATATTTCAAACTATAAAACACTCCTTTTAGTAGATTTTTATTTATTTCTTTATAATCAATTCCACCTAATCTGGTTTTCATTAAACTTACCAGTTCAGCTATTTGTTGTCTTTTTGTAGCATTCGGTTCATCACTTTCCTTAAGTATGTTTACAATTGTATCTTTAATTAAAAGAGGAAAATTTACTAATACATCTTTTGGATCTTCTGGATTTTCTGGCATTACTTCACCGGTCTTCTCTTTTAAGAATTCGATTAATCCATCCATGTCAATGTTTCCTGCTGCTTTATGAACTTCATTAGGATTAAAAATTCGTTGAGGTTCGGCTTCTCCATGGTTATCGTCTTCTTCATTGTCATCGTCTTCTTCATTGTCGTCGTCTTGTTGAGAGTTATTGTCTGGATGATATACATCGATGCGTTCTTCAATTTCTGGAAGTGCAACGCGTGCGATAATTTGGGCTCTTGCCGGACAATTTCGAAACATATTGTTAACATTATCAGGACGTCTACGAATTTTGGCAGCAATGTAATCAACCCAAGCCATCGGTGCTTGAGTTAAACTCGTGCAACCATCAAACATATACGACATATTTTGTACACTGCTGATATTCCATTGACTCAAATCTTGATTAAAATTCGTACATCCCTGAAACATATACTGCATTTGTTCTACGCTATTTACACGCCAATTGAGTGGTTGATTAAAAAGTGTACAGCCACGAAACATAGTATGCATTTCTGTTACACGGCCAACACTTAATTCACCCCAATTTAGTGGGTGATTAAACATACTGCAACCATCGAACATACCTGACGTGTATCTTAATTTGTTATTTCCAAGAACAAAATTTATTGGTTGTTCTAACGCAGTACAATTTTGAAACATACCATCAACATATTCTACAGCTTTAATAGTCCAATTTAATGGTTCACCTCCATTATTAAATGCAGTACAATTATAAAACATGTGTCTCATCATATTTGCTTTTTTTAGGTTATTACCCCATCCAGTTAATGATTGATTAAACGTACTGCATCCGCTAAACATATCTTGCATATTAGTTACGTTTGTAACATTCCATGTACCTAAAGGTTCATCAAAAGTATTTTGTCCTTCAAACAATTTACTCATATTAGTTACACCAGTAACATCCCATGAACCTATGCGTTCATCTCGTAAATAAGCAGGTAGTGAACCTCTGCTATGTATATACGCACTAACATATCCACGTATATTTTCGTTTGTTATTATTTCTACTCTTGCTCGTTTAGATACATCTTGTTCTTCTGAACCTCTTGCTGTTCCTCTTGTGCTTCTTCTGACAGACATAAATATATATATATATAAATATTATTTTCTTGTTTTTCTTTTCCTTAAATATCTGGCATTATGTTTTCTGATGCTTCGTTTTACAGTTTTCACCGTTTTAGCCTTTTTCATCGTTTGTCTTCGTTTCCCTTTTCTTCGTTTCATCGTTCTTCTACCGCCTGTTTTATTCGTCTCTCCATGCGTAAAAGCATCATCATCATAATCTGTAAAATCTGCCCATTTTATAATGTTTTCATCTATCATATCTTCGACCACGTCTTCTTTACCTGGTATTTTTATTTTTTCCAATAAATATTGTTTCAAATTGGCTTTTCTTGCTTGTCTGCCAATTTCATCGCGTTTACCAGGTTCATCTCGTACCTCTGGAAAAGGTTCATTAACATATGTGAAATGCTTGGGTGAATGTAATTTAAACCAATCTAGTATATAACCTGAAAGACCTGTAATTAAGGGAATAATTGTGCTACAATCTGGATTATTTTGAGAAGTAACACAAGCAGGAACTAAAGAAAATACCAATCTTTCTAATACTCCATTTATACAACTCATTGTATCACCTACTTCATGAGCTTCAAGACAATCCTTAATAAAACTATCAACGTACGCTTTTTGAAATACGCGTGATTGCTTTTTTACGTATTCCAAAGAATAAAAAATAGACTTTCTTACGGAGTCATTTAAATCATTGTAGTTAAAATAGGGATTGTTTATTTTATTCACAATTCTTTGAACTCCATCGAATTGTCCTTTTTTACTAGGTGCTTCGCTACTAAACGGGTTACTAATTAGTGAGGTACTAATTAATGATTTTATTGTATCATTAATGTATTTTGGATAATTTAAATTGATAGGCATTGCTGGGTTGCCAATTTTTGCGGATAAAAATTCATTTAATTCATCGTATTTAATGTTTCCGGCTGCCTTATGAACTTGATTTGGGTCAACTACTGTTTTATGTGCCACCGTTTCACCTCTTCGTGGCATAGTTGGTTTATGTTCTTCCTTCATTCTACGAGAATTGAAGAACATTTGAAATGTAACTGCTTCAGGATTAATGTTCCACCTATTTAACTCTTGATTAAATTTTGAACAAAATTTAAACATACTATCCATATTTCTTACATTGCTAACATTCCAACTATTTAACGCTTTATTAAAAAACCTGCAATTCATAAACATACTATCCATATTTCTTACATTGCTAACATTCCAACTATTTAACTCTTGATTAAACATACGACAATCTTGAAACATATTATTCATATTTACTACATTACTAACATTCCAATTTCTATTTAACTCTTCGTTAAAAAAAGGTTGATTAAATTTAAAACAATTCATAAACATACTACCCATGTCAGTTACCCTGCTAACATCCCATTTATTTAAAGGACTATTAAAATTATAACAATTCGAAAACATGCTATTCATATTCGTTACGTTACTGACATTCCAATCATTTAAGGGTTCATCAAAAGATGTTCGGCCATCAAACAATTCACGCATATCAGTTACTTTACTAACGTCCCATTGACCTATCTGTTTATCCTTTAAATCCCATGGTAATTTGTCCTTATTTTCTATATAATATTCTACGTATTTTTTTATATTATCATTTGTTATTGTTGTTGATATCCTCAATGTCTTTCTAAAATTTATATTGTTTAACAAATCGCTCATTATAAAAATATATTATATATATATAAAATATTTTTTATAAACCATTATTATATATTTTTATAAAATAATATATAATAAATCAATTTAAACCATTTATGATACGTTATATAATGACTAGATTTCTAAAACTAACGCAACTGGTTATAAATACATCAAAAATTGGTACTATTGAAAAAAAACAAAATAAATATTACGTACATATGTTGGAAGGTACTTCGTTAAGTGGGTTTTTACTTTTTGGAAGTGGAATGTTTGAGACGAAATATTGCACGATTGAAATATGTAAACAGCAACATTCCATTGATTATAAAATTATGGAAGATTGGATTAACCAAATTTAACGCAAGGTTTGACAAATAGATAATTGCGTAAATAATATTGTATTATTTACATCTACACTTCCAATTATTACAATTTACACAATATAAAAATTTATTTATCTGTAATTCATATTTTGGTTTTTCACATCTACATATATTTTTCATTATAATGCCACATTTACATGGTTGTTTTAATTTTTCTTCTTGTTCTTTTCTAATTCTTTCGGTTTCCTTTTGTTTTATGCTTTCTCTCCATCTTCTTTCATCTTCCTGTTTTTTATTTTCGGATTCTTTTATTTTATTTTCTTTCCAAATTCTGAATTTTTCTTCTTTTTCAATAAGTTCTTCTTTAATTTTTCTTTGTATTATTTCAATAGATCTAATGTCTTCATTTTTCATATACTTTGTTTCTAATTTTTCTATCATTTGTTCTTTTTCTTTTATTTGAAGCATTTCTAATACACATTTTTCCTCTCTTTCATAATAAATACATTCATCACATTTATAGTCTCTTATACATTCAATGTATACATTTCCTTCTTTATCAACAATCTTTCCAGAGTTAATGTCATTAATTAAATTTTCAGCATCTATTTCTGCCCAAGGTTCTGGACGATTTTCCTCTTTTGTTTTATTTCTATAACAAATTTCAAATATATATTTTATTTTATCGTTTTCTATAAGTGCTACATCAGCGCTTCTATTTGAATTGTTATAATAAAATTTATGCTCTATAACTGCTTTGGTATTTTCATTATAATCGTCTCTAAATATATCATACTGAAAACCATAATTAAAAAAACAATTTATGTCTCTTTTTTTACAATATTTACATTCTGTATTAATACATATATTTGTTTTGTTATCCAATAATGTTTTCATTAATAATTTCGCTTCTTTATGAATGTCAGTCTCACGTGGATTATCATAGTAATGGCAAGGACTATCTGATTTATAATGAGAGAAATGGGGTTGGTTAATCTTACCTTGTTTAAAAATTACATCTTTTTCGCATAAAGGACATTTATATTTATTATTTTTGTTTGCTATTTTAGGATGTTCATGTTTATTGGTACTTGTATTTATCGCTCCCATGGAAAAATGTATAGACATGTTTACTTATATATACATTTTTGTCTCTAAACAAGGTTTCTATAATAATAATCATTTTTAAATATTATTTTGTTTTTAATGCTTCTCGACATTTTTGCTGCAGAAATATTTTCGTCTTGAGCAGCCTTAGCTATGGTGTCCCATATACACAATACTTGTTCTGTGCTACATTCAATTTTTTCAACCTTTTTACCTGTAGAAGATGTAATTTTATGCTTGTATTCATCTATTTTTAATGAAATGCCATAATAACCTTCATTTGAACCTTGTTCCGTCCAAACTGTAGATTTTAAAGTATATTCACAATCATTCAAATATTCTTTAATATTTTTTAAATCGTTCATATGTGTTAATTTATTCATATTTTGTTTCCAGCGTTGATATTCTGAAAGCAACGTTGAATTTAATATTTTTCCACTAGGACTAAATTTACACATTTGGAATAAAAACGTTTCTGCGTCATTATTTACGAAACGTTTTTTATATTCTGTTTGTTTCAATTTTACTCCAATATAACCGTTAACAACTTGGTTTTTATTTTGAGTTAAAAGTCTACCTGGTTTAAAACGCGTATCTAAGTATATTTTAAACAAATGAAATGTTTCTTTTTTTGGTTTTATTTTATTCCAAATGCGATAAGCACCCTCCATATTTGTTGACGATTCTTCGACGTCTGAACGCACAATGCACATAGTATTTACAAACTCATTGAACTTGTTCGTTTGGTCATCTTCTGGTAATAAAGGATTTTGATAAACAGAGTGGTTTTCTTTTTCAAATAATAGCAATTTATTTTCTTGTTTATCTAACTTTTCGTTTAATGTATTTATTTCAATTGCTTGTTTCCTAATAGTTTCATTATATCTTTGTAATTGATTTTTTAATTCTTCCGTTTCACTTATTAACTCTTCGTTTTGTTTTAATAATTTATTAAAATTATCTATGCTATATGTTTTTGAATTTATAATTTCTTTAATGTATTTAGTTATATGATTAATTGTAAATTTTGAATCATGTGCTATAATTTCTGTTTTATTCTTTCCATTTACTTCAATTGAACGTATTTGTTTTTTAATATTTGGATGCGTTTTTATTAAATTTTCAATTTCTACCTTGTTCTGAACTTTAAATGCTTCTGATAATATAAAATTATCATAATTTTTGCGATGGTCAATAACTCTAGTATTTAAATTATTCGTATGACCAAATTTAATTAGCATTTCATTGTTTTCATTTGTGTTGTCTATTGTTCCAAAATAAATGCATTCGGTATTTATAGGAAATTGATTAATTAGCGTTTGTTCCACCGCTTTTTGTTTTTCTTTTTTGGAACTTTGTAATAAATTATTTTTTTGCTCTAATTGTATCTTTAATTCATTTGTTTCTTCTTCTACAATTTCTTGTAATATGTCTTCCATTTTCATATAATATTCGTGAATTTCATTTGCTTTTTTTGTTTGTGATTTTAAACACAAAGATTTAAAACATTTAATTGTTAATAATATGGTTTGTTTGTTATGTCCACCCCATTTTTCATCGTGCTTATCCTTAAGCGGTTTTTTGTTATTCAAAACCGATTTCTCTAATGGGAAAACAAGATTGTCATTATTTAAAGTTGCTTTTGTTGTAACAAAAGCAAGATTTTTATAATCTATATCTAATTTAAAATATTTTTCCAATAACATTTTAGCATTTATTTTTTGTTGAAATCCTAACCATTTCCATATATGGTCTAAATCAATAATAAAATCCGATGTTTTATCATAATTTAGGTAACAATAAAAACTACTCACAAATAATTGTTGTTCAAAACACGTAAAATTATCTTTTATTTTATTCAATAATTTGTTGTTATATACACTTGAAAGTTTAGTGATAGGGTTTTTTTCTATAAGTTCAACTATATTTAATTGTTCCATTCTTATAATTAAATATACTATTTGGTCTTTAAATAGTAATTCTTGATTTTACATTTAAAAAGCAAGAATTTAAAACCAATTTTTACCATTTCGTTGTTTTCTTAACGCTAATCTTAGGGCCACCTCCGCGTTTTTTGGTCTTATTTGGGTCATATTGTTCTTCTTCATCCTCGTCTTTAAGGTTTTTCGACAATTCCCAGAATTCTTTTGAACCTAATCGGAAGTCACCATGATTGTCGGCCTTGTACCAAAACACTTGGTCGTGTAATCTGTTCGATTTCGAGTTGTTATTTATCACTAAACACTCATAATTTTCCGTACACTGGTCCATGACCTGACAAAAGGACTCAAATGTTGGAAACATACCCGCGTAATTTTCATATATTCGTTTCCTGTTTGCTATATAATTCTCTCTTAAAATAAAAACGTAATCGATATTTGTTCTAAGTGTTGGCGGAATACCTAAAGGGTATTGCATAGTGATGACTAACATCACCTTCCAGTGTCTCCCATTCATGAAGAGGAGACGCATTAATTTATCACGCGACCATGTGTTATCATAAAGACAATCATCCAGAATAACGAATGCCCTAGGGTCAATAGTACTACGTTTATACGTAGCCATTTCTTCTTTAACCTGCTTCAACACGGTACGCTGCCGCTTTAAAACATTTTCTATTATAGCAGAATTATATTCATTATGGATAAATAACTTCGGCACCATTTTGCTATAAAATCCGTTGCCTTCTTCTGTCCCAGAAATAACGGTGCCAATAGGAATATCTTGCTGATAATATAATAAATCTCTTACTAAAAATGATTTACCAGTGTCACGCTTACCGATTAAAACCACTACAGGACCTTTGTTTTCATTTGGTTTAAACTGGATACTCTTCATATCAAATTTTTTTAGTTCTAAGGTCATATCTTATAACTTTTAGAAAGATTATTTCTTCTTTTTTACGAAATAAGCATAAAGTGATTTTTTATCATTTATCATTTATAATAAGTTAAAAACACATATAATTTATATATTAATTAGCTAAAGAAAGATGTTTGTAAATTATCAAAAACGAAAGAACAGTGAACTTTTTAAAACTTTAGAAAACCCACGTACTCTTTTTTTGTCTAATACACAAAATTATATACCCATATATTCAAAATTCTTTTCATTAAATGAAACAAACTTTAACAATATAAATTTAAACCATAAATGGTATATTTCAAACGTAAACTGTGATGAAGAAGATATCGATGAGAACAACCGTATATTTAATTGTAAACTAAAAAACATAAATAATAACAAAACCAAAGACAGGGATGTATTTTTTAAATTAGCACCACTATTAGACCCATATAAGTATTTAGTTGGTAAATACAATGTCACCGACGAAAAATTATATAGTTTGCCAAAACTAACTTCAACCGACACAAACTGCAATGGCAAATTCATAGACCCCAACAATTCAGCATATGTTGATGGACTATTTGTACATTTATCTAGTACATTGATACATACTTTTAATTTTGTCCATGGCGTAGATTACTATGGATCCTTTTTAGGTATTAAAAATAACTTCATTTTGAATGTTTGTGACGACATTGAATACTTGAATAATTCCGATTTTTTTAATAAAAACAAAAATAGTTTATTTAAAATAGATGATTATGAGCATTTATTTCAAAATGAAAACGAAAACGGTAAATTGAAACCCATAAAAATACAACAGAACACGAGTGCTATGTCTCAATTATCTATAAATTCCTTTACGGACGAATTATTTGAAGACGTTTTTGATGAAAATATGGTTGTTGAAAATGTTGACGAAAATTTGAGTGAAATGAATTTAGAAGCAGTTGATTTAAATGGCACTTTATCGGATAAAAAAAATATGAGCCAAGTTACATTAAAATCGAATTCCACTTGTTCATCTAGATCATCTCATACAGACGAGGAAGATAACATGGATGAAGAGATTCCAGAACTCGTAAATGATGATGCCATAGATAATAATATGGAGATGGACGAAGATGAAACCACTCCTGAAGGAGAAGATGAAATATCAAATGAAGATGATTATGAAGATGTTAGTGATTCCGAAGATGAAGAAGAAGTAATAAATGCCACTATACAAAAGTTCCCTATTCAAGTGATTTGCATGGAATATTGCGAAAATACATTTGATGATTTGATTTTAAGTAATAAATTAAGAGAGGAAGAATGGTATTCCGCATTAATGCAAATAATAATGATTTTAATCACTTACCAAAAGGCATTTAATTTCACACATAACGATTTACATACCAATAACGTTATGTATAATAAAACGGATAAAAAATACATATATTATTGTTATAAAAAGACGTATTACAAGGTCCCAACATTCGGTCGCTTATTTAAGATTATAGATTTTGGCAGAAGTATTTATAAATTTGATGGAAAGATTTTCTGTAGCGATAGTTTTCAGACGGGCGGAGATGCGGCAACCCAATATAATACAGAACCTTATTTAAATGAAAAAAAACCTAGATTAGAACCGAATTATAGTTTCGATTTATGCCGTCTTGCTTGCTCCATATTTGACTATGTTATTGATGATACAGATGAACTTAAAGACCTTGACAAATGCGATGACCCAATTAAACGTCTAATTGTTGAATGGTGTTTAGATGACAAAGGAATAAATATGTTATATAAAAATAATGGAGATGACCGATATCCAGACTTTAAATTATACAAAATGATAGCACGTTGTGTCCATAATCATACACCTCAAGCACAATTAGAGAGACCAGAATTTAAGGCATTTAGTAATTTTAAGGGAGAAATGCCGTCTGACGTTATTGATATAGATAATATTCCGTCATGCGTGTAATATTGTTTGTGTTTTCTGTTTTTTTAAATTTTTTAAAGTTTTTGTTTTTTGTTCATAATAGAAAATATTTATGTATATTATGAACGACTACGGATTTATAATAATAAGACACGTAAATTCCGAAATTACAAATGAATACTGGAACCATTCTGTGAAATTATTGAAATCATTATACCCGGATAAAAAGATTGTTATTATTGACGATAATAGTAACACTGAGTTTTTGAAATCCGATTTCAATTATGAAAATGTAGAAATAGTTCAATCGGAATTCCATGGGAGCGGTGAGTTATTACCATATTATTATTTTTTAAAAAACAAGTATTTCGATAATGCCGTTATTTTACATGACAGTGTTTTTTTCCACAGGAGAATGCCTTTTGAATTGTTAAAAAATATTGATGTTATTCCATTATGGCATTTTAATCCAGATAGATTAGACTTATCTACCACGCTACAAATAACAAATAAACTCACCAATTTTAATCACATAAACGAAAAATTACAATTAAAGAATAATATATTAGGAATGTCACATATTAACGATTCCGGAATCTGGTATGGATGTTTTGGAGTGCAATCATATATAAACCATAATTTTCTTATAAAAATAAATAACATATATAACATTGAAAATCTAGTAAACGTTATAAAAACCAGACCTCATAGATGTTGTTTAGAGAGGATAATGGGAAGTATATTTTATACGGAATACAATGGTTTACGTAATAGAAAATCTTTGTTTGGGGATATAATGAAATATCAAAAATGGGGCGGTTCTTTTGAACAATATAAGAATAACTTAAAAAAAGGCACCGTCGAAAAGGGTGTTGTGAAGGTGTGGACGGGTCGCTAGAGATTTTTTATTATACGGCACAGTACAATAAAAAATATGAAAATATGAAAATATGAAAATATGAAATGCAAAATACAAAATTTAGAACCCTGGATTATCAGTAAATACAGGTGTTAATTTTTTCCCTCCTCCTTCAAATACAGGATTTATTTGGTTCATAACAAAATCGCCTGCTACAACGCTGAAATATACTACAAGAGCATCGCGAATAAGGTGTTTCAATGGTTTTGCTTCTTTTTCAATAAACCTCATTTCTAAAAATTTAGCAATTAAAAAAACAACCGATATAACACCGGCAATAATAAAAATATTTTCCATCTAAATTATTATATCAGTTTCTTATTTATAAATTAACGCAAATTATTCTAAAACTTCGATTTCATCCATTAATAAATCGGGTAAAAACAACTCTGAAGGAGGCTCTTCAATATTATGGACATCTAGATTATCTAAAGTAAACGTTTCTGCCGATATATTAAGTTTAGAATTATTATCATCGTCATCTTCTTCATCCATTCTTCTCTTTTGATATCTAAGGTCGCTTATTTCTTCTAGACGTTCAATTGTTTTGGGAGCATTAATATTCGAGACAGAACCGTCTTCTGTTTTAACATAATCAATATTATTAAAACTTAAACGACTGTTTGAAGGTTGAATTTCACCTCCGCCATTAGTTGAACCATTATTAGCGTTAGATACAGCAACTTGTTGTTTAATGGGTTCTTCAATAATTTGTTCATTAATTTCTTCTCTTACATCTTCTTCAACGGTTTCATCCATATACGCCTTTAAAATTGCTTCTACTGGAATACTCTCTCTCAATGTATTCAAAATACATTCTTGCACAATTATTTCAAGTTCTCTATAATTCTTTTGAACTTGTAACGGTTGAATATTTACTTCAAAAAGATATACATTTTTATAAACCTTTCTTGCTACATTAATATACGTTTTATGGATAAACTCGTCTAATTTTGGAATATTAATATCTATTTTTTTTTGTTTTTGTCCGACTCGCATTGCCGTTAAAATTTTAAGTTGAATTATATGAACACAACTGACTAAATCTTCTAAATAAGAACATCCGGATTTATCGCATATTCTTTTTCTTTCTGTTTCTATAATTTGAGTGTTCCACTTGGGGATTCGAGAGATTAAATTCTGAAAGGTCATTAAATATTTATCCATTTCTCCGTTTTCCTTACAAAGTTTTATGGATTCGTCTAAAATAGATTTATAACCATCAATTACTAAAGGGGTTAAAATTGTAATGAGTCTTGACCCCCATTCGTTTTTTGATTCGTGAAGCGCACTAACGTTAAAATCGTCCATAATTTAATAAATATTCTTTTTAAAAAAAATAAATTTAAACTTATAAATTTTTTATTTACGCCATCGTAGTTTTCAATATATAGTATAATTATATAGTATAATTATATATAGTATCATTTACTATATATAGTATCAATCATTATATCATATATGCTTTGCGTACTTTTTTAAAATTAGCACTTCTTAAATAATATTATTTTCTATAACGCTTGGTGTTTTTTCTTTTTCTTGAACTTGTCTTATTTCTACGTGCTTTGCGCGTTTTATTTCTACGTGTTCTATTTTTTCTTCTTTTAGATCCGCCGTCTACTTCACTAAAAGGCTCATCCACATTGACTTTATTTCCTTTATAGTTATAGGGGTCTTTTTTAAGAAACTCTTCATGTAAAACCTTATATGGTTTTACATCTGGCATTTCTCTACCTAAGTATCCAGAAATGTTATTTCCAACTCCATCTGTGCTCATAACTGTGCCACGTAAAGCTATTAAATTGTTTTCTTCTTCGGTCAAATTTGGGTCCATAGGAGTATTCGCAAGTCCATGTAACGTGGTGTCCGCAAGTCTATCAGCATTATTTCTTAATGTATCATTCGCAAAAGTCCAAGTAGTAGTAGCAAACGCTGTTTGATTTGCCGGGTTAGTAATTTCTCGCAACATTCCGTTAGCGGCAATTCTAGCAGAATCAAAAGTAGTCATTATTCCACGAGAAGGTTTGATAACATATACATCATCTGTAAAAAAACGTTTATCATCACCGCTAATTATTTCCACTTTGTCAAACACGGCAACTTCTCTTCCAGGAGTTAAATATCCGGGTAGGCCATCTGGATATTTACTTGACCTACCAATGTCGTATCTTATAAATCGACCCTTAAATCTACTAATAATTTGTGCTACAATTTTATCCTTTACTTCAGTTGTGGTACCAGGTGCATATTTAGTAATGCCTTTAAGACCTTCTTTGCCGTGTTGAATTAAATAATAGTTTCCTTCGACTAAATTGTATTTACCTAAAGTAGGAACA
>Ga0214919_10003914_pt1 | contig 22091 bp, 19 predicted proteins | sample LL1503_MetaG_FD_177994 | JGI IMG/M metagenome (GOLD analysis project Ga0214919, IMG submission 177994) | Freshwater microbial communities from Lake Lanier, Atlanta, Georgia, United States - LL-1503 | ecosystem: Environmental > Aquatic > Freshwater > Lake | place: USA: Georgia | collected... | reverse complement strand
CATCTACTGAAGCTTCAAACATTTCTTTCATGACTTTAAGTTCAACTTCGCTTGGTTTCTTAGGTAAGAAATCTTTCAAGTTGTATAAGCCATGAGTTTCAATAGCTGTCGCTTCTTCTGCTGTAAGTGCAGATTCTTTGCGTGACCATTTACTAGTTGAGTAGTCAGCATAACCACCTTTTGATGTTTTAGTAACAGTAAAGTCTAAACCACCTTGGTAGTCTGTTGGTAAGTTTTCTAACTCTGGATCAAGTAATGCTGATTTAATCAGGTTAAAAATCTGTGGACTAATGATAAATCTACGAATTGGATTTTCTGGTGTCTTATCGTCTGTGATAGGATTCTCACGCACAAAACCTTGGAACAAGTATGATCTTTTCTTCCAATACTTACGACCCATTTCTTCTAAACTTTGGTCCTTAAACCAAGTACGGACTTCTGCTAAGATTGGACATGCTTCACCCCACATCTCAACGCATGGTACTTGTACAGTGACTGGTTTACTATCAGCTTGGCCTTTAACGCCAGCAAACGGTAAATTGATCATTGCTCGTTCTGCCCAGAAGAATGTGTTTTTTGGATCTGCGTCTGGAAGGAATCTAATGCGAGCGTTTGTGCCTTCTTGGATGTTCCAGTGTGCGTAGATAGCGTTGTCGCCACCTTGTTGTGAATTGCCACCTGTACCGCGTGACTCTTGTGCTTGTAATTTTGCACGGATTTCTGCTAATGATGTTGCCATGGTGTTACTCCTTTTGTTTTAAGTTGGTCTTTATATGCCTAAACGTGTTATGCATCTATACATAATACGCTACTATTATTTATTCCGCAAGAGATATTTTCAGATATTTTAGCCAAAACAAAAGGGCCGTTAAGCCCTTTTGATATTACTCTTATATTATATTATTTTAAGCCTGCTAGTTTCTTCATTTGTTCTCTTTCTTGATTATAATCTGCTTGTCTTTTGTATGCAGGTTCATCTGTATTATATCCCGTCCATCCTGGTTTTTTCTTATCAGCCATACCTGGTAATGTTTTGTTTGGTTGTCCTGGTGTAATACCTTTACGTTGGAATGTTGGTTTGTCATATCCACTATAATCTGGATTATCTGGCATTTCAATCGCTTCTTTGGCCACCTTTTCTGCATTTAATTTTTTAATATGGTATTGATCATCTTCAACTTGTATAATATAGTTTTCATCCATATCGCCTACTACTTTACCTTGGATAGTTGGTTGAGTTTTATCTCTGATCACATCGCCTACGTTGATTGCTCCTTCATTTACTAATCTTTCAAATGCTTCTTCTAGTGTCTCATCTTTAGCCATCTTTTCTGTTCGTCTGCGGGCAACGTCACTCATGTGATGTACTTTACCAACAGGGTCTTTCTTCTTAGTTTGTTTTTTCCAATCACCTTCGTGTTCCCAACCTGACAGTTTGCCTGTCTTAGGATCGTATGTTACTTTATCTTTGGCTTCTGCTACCTCGTCTTCTGGATAGTCTACGCCCACTTCACGGTATACTTCACGGACCATGATGCTGATATCGCTTGAACCTATTTCTTCCATTGGTGCGTGGAATGATGCTACATCAAGTGAAGCATTCATGATACCTTCTGGGCCTGCTTTCTTAAGTAACTCGCTATGATCATTAATACTGTTTAAGATTCTACGGATAATTGCTGATTGTATCGATTCGATATCACTTAATTCATCTTTGTCATCATCTTCATTTGTTGTTGCTAGCATGTTCTCTGTGCCACCCGGAATAGCTTCGCCATATTCGTTGCCTTCTAACATATCATGCGCTTTCATATTAATAATGTCACCATGCTGATTACTTAATGTATCTAATTCATCATCTGATAATGGTGTGCCATCTGTAAAAGTTGCGGCGCTGGCATAAGCATCAGCATAGTCTGGGCGGTCCCATGACTCAACACCGTCTAATTCAATACTGCCTATATCAACTTGTTTACCATTGATCATCACTGGAGGAGGAGTATATGATTCATCTACTTCTTGATTGTCTTCTGATGGTTCTGCCGGCGTATCCGGATCACCCATTTCACTTTCAATACGTTGGTAAACCTGTGGCAAGTTATCGTATAACCAACTTGTAACTACATCACGTGCATCTGCTGTAGGATCAATATCTGCTAATTCTTGTAAACGATCAAACAAGTTATCATCACCAATGATGTTGTATAATGAGTTTGTAGCGTCTTGTGCGTCAACACCCACTGGGTGTTCTTCACTCATCCAATCAATTAATTGCTCAACATCATCATCAGTATCGGGAAGTGCCCAGCTACCTTCAGATAATTTGTCAGCCCAATTTTCAAATTGTTGTGCGTATGGATTATTATTCTCTTTCATGATGTTATATGCCTTATGTACTAGTGGTAGTGCTTGTTCAATTCGTTCGTCAAGTATTTTCTTAACAAACAACTCTTTGAGTTCTGCTACGTTTGCATCATCTTCGACCAATGCCGGTTTGAAGCTTTCTTTAAATTCTGTATAACCGCGTTTACCTTTGAGTTTCTTCAAGGTATTTTTTAATAAAGCATGATAGCCAAATGCTGATTCTACCATTTCTTTAGTAACAGCGTCTTCAAATGTACGACGAGCCATACCTCTGACAAACGGACGTAGTGTAGTCATTTCATTTACCATCTCAGTGATGTGGCGACCTAGTTCATCTGTAGGAACCCCACCAGCTGACACATGGCGTGCCATGGCACGTGCACCAGTTAAGTTTTCAAATGGTAATTTAAATCTTTCACCTTGATCATTTTCTACAAACACTGCGGCAATATTACGACTACGTGCACCATGCGCTTCATCCATGATTGGTTTAGTATGCTGTAGCTTAATACGCACAGGACCAAAACTTTCATAGCTACGATTTAATGTACCATACATACGGCTTTCAGCAACTACTTCATCTGCATCGTAGGTACTGTCAGCTTTACTTTGTTGTTGGATGTCACGATGTTTTAGTGTGCTACGTGTTATGTCACGCGGCTCAAAACTCAATAGGTTTCTACGGGCAAATTCACGTAGTTCACGTAGGAAGCTATACCATTCTTTTTTCTGTTCGTCATCTAGATCACTGCTGATGTTTTTGCTAAAGTAGACTTTTAAGCTGATTTCATCAATCAAACTCATGGTAATATTACCATGGTTTGCATCATCTACAACATAGTCAAAGTTGAAAAAACGTGCTTTTTGCGGATCTGTAGTGGCTTTGGCGTTATCGTTGCCTAGGCTAACATCCTCAAATCTATCACGGATTTTTTCAAATAGACCTTCTGCGATTTTGTCAATTTCTCTCATGTAAGTATTTATCTTAAAGAATTATAAATGGCATTGGCTCAATGAAATCATCTAAGCCATCTTTCATAGCGGTGTCTAGACTAGCATCATAGCTTTGTAGTAGCTGTGCCATACGTATTATTAATACCAAACTCATAACTAAATCGTCTGTTTCACCTGGTTTAGCCGCAAAACCAGATCCACTGGCTACAAAGGTTTTTAGTTCGCTGATCAATGGGCGACTATAGATAGTCATGCGCTTGCTTTCTATTAAACTCTTAAGTTTTGCACAGGCGGTTATTTTAGGTTTATTTGAGGTATTAAATCCTTTTCGATATCTACGACTAGTGCCCATCCTGGCTGGCTCACTTAGGAATGTTCCTCGGATATTTTCTTCACCTATCTCTGCTACGCTGATCAGTGCCGCTTCACCTAGCGTGTTATTTTCTAAACTGTAATAGATGCTGTTTACGGGTACGGTTTCTGCTAGATATTTGGTGATTTCACTAAGGATACCTATCTGTTGCTGTACAGGTGTGCGATTATTTTGCCACTCTGCTACTTGAATAAATGTAGGTAATTCAAATACCTGTATGGCGCTAGGATCACCACCTGTGCCCAGGCTAGGATCTAATGCTACTAGATAAGTCATCTTAGGATCGGGGCGTTTATACCAACGTACTTGTCCTTGTCGTTCGAGCGGTTCTATACCTTGCAGTTCTATCAGATAACTAGGATTGATCAGTGTCTCATCCCAGATAATAAATTCACAATCCATCTCACGGCGGAAACGTTCATCACCTAGTTGACTACGAGTTTGTACTGCCCATGCTTCATCACGGTCTGGATGTTCATTCCAATAGCTTCTAAAAGCCTTAAATCCGTTAACGCCTAGTTCTGTAGGATTACCAAATTCATCAAACTGTTTGTTAGCACCTTTCCATAGGGTAGCAAACTGATCTTCATCGCTGTTGGGTGTACTAGTAATAATACATTTACCACCAGTGGCCAAGGTTGGGCTGATTGAAGTCCAAAATTCTCGTCCTATGGTAGGGCGCACGAAGGCAAACTCATCTGCGTATAGTAACGAAATACTCATACCTCGACCAGTGTTTTCTGTTGTAGTAGCACTCACTATGCGACTACCATTGTCAAAGTCAATGCTACCTTTGTTGTAACTCACAGCACCAGCACGTATAAAGTCTGGCACGCTTTCATAAGCGTAACGTATACGTTGCATGATTTCTTGTGAGCCTGTGTATTTGTGTGCGGCAATCAGGATAGTGCTGTCAGGCACGAACATGGCATACCAGAGTAAGTATCCGGCAGCTGATGTTGATTTACCTGTTTGTCGAGGCATCAGTGAGATGCTGAATCGGTAAGCATGGTATGAATGTATTAATCGTTTTTGATACTCAAATGGTTTATATAACATACGTCCTTGTGTAGGATGCTGTATATAGAAATAGTTACTCATAAAGTATTCAGGACCGGCGACAGGATCTGCGCACTTGGCGAATTCTTTCAGTTGATGTTCAGTAAAACTCTCTTGTTGATGAGGTTTTTTTACTAGAACTGAGTCTGTACCTTTTGCTGTAGCCATACAGTTACTTATCTTGAGTTTAAAGAGGTATTACAATTACCAGGGTTTTTCGCCTGTCAGGTATGGTAGGCTGAACCAAAGACGGAACCACTCTGGTGTACCTGGTTTGATATCATGCTCTTTTTGATGCTTGATTTTTTCCATAGCAGTAATGCTGGGATTGCTACCTTGATTAGACATTTCACTTTCTAGGCCTTTGTATTCTTGTAACTTGCCTAGATTACCAATGCTACTAAGTCCTGCCAGAGCTTTGATTTCATGTATTGGATCAGCATCATCTAATACAGCTTCTTCAATATGAGAAGTAGTATAGTCTTGTGTGCGGATTGAGTATTGTTTTGTCATTTAATTTTTTGGTTTATTACGACGTGCACCAGCATTGTGTGGCACTGCGCTGTGTTTATGCACATCATCATTTTCTACGCTCTTGTGAACTTTACCTGTATGCTGATAATTGGCTCCGACTGTTTTAAACGCACCCTGCATCATACGGTGTTCTTCTTCGGTATAAGGAATGGCTACATTGTGTTTTTCAACCCAACTAGCGTCAGGCATGTCAACAGCATTGGTAGTTTTACCATCATGCATGGCTGAGGCCATCATAACACGGTTTAAGTTATAACCACGATCTATACCTTCGTCACGGAATAACCATTCACCTACATCTGCGTTGCGAGCACTGTGAGGTTTTTTACCTCGTGTGCTTTCTGTAACTATTTCATTGATTTTCATAACTATCGTCGTCTTGGTCGTCTTCACTGCTGTCAATCAACATACCGCGTAGGCTAGGAATGCTACCTGGTTGGCGGCGATCATCTAAGAAACTTTCTAAGTGTGGTGCTAGGTAACTCCGGATCTGTCCTGCAAATGGGCCCGGAACGTCACGACCTACTCGTGCTAGATCGTTGGCAATGCCCGCCGCCTGATTGAGATGTTCTTCAAGTTGATCCAACATGTCACTGATCTGAGCTAGGTCAACAGCTTCTTCTTGGATAGGCTGTCCTGCTTCGATGGCATCCATCATTTCAACAAATTCACGTAGCTCTTTCATATTATGCCTTAACGTCATTGATCATCGTTTCATATGCGGACCAAAGACTTTCTTCAACTTGCTCTTCTAATGGATTAGCACCACGGTTAGCGGCCAATGGGTACTGTTTCTTAACACCACCTAAGCCACCGCCTGCATCTGTTGTAACTGCATTGATTGGTGCTGTTTTTTCATGTGGAGTATTAGCTAGTTCAATATCACGTTCTTCTTCTACAGATTCTTCACAACCACATGGCATCATGCCACATGCTTCACATGTCGATTGTTCTTCACCCATTGGAATCGCAACGCCTGTTACGTGTGGGACTTCTGCCATACCTGATAATTTACGTAGTAGATTTAGTGCATCTTGCTCACCGTTAGCAGTAATATTAACATTAATGTCTTCATTCATTGATTCAACTTGTGTTTTTTCATCACTGGTATCACCACTTACATTGTATGTTTTACCACCAACTGTGAATGTATCAGCACCTTGTGCGATAGCATCTAAACGTGCTTTAGTAAACTCATTACCTTCACCCATTTCACGTTCGCGATCACACATACATGGATCTTCGTTACATACTGGACATCCATTTGTTTCACCAACTATGATTGTTGCTGGTTGTGCGCTCATATTATAATCACATTCTTCTAAACCGCATGCGGCTAAGAACATTTCGCGTTTGAAACGTGGATTTTGTTCTTTAAAGAAATCAGCATAATGATGTGCATGTTCTTTACGTTTTTCTAAATCTTCAATATCTTTAATCGTATCAGCAGCTTGGCGGAAGTCTTTGCGTGTCGCAGCTTCTTCTAATGTTGTACATTTGCAATCTGCACAACCACAACTTGAACATTTGCTTTCCATCTTAGGTGGAAGGCCTGCAAGTTTTGCGATCTCATCTAGCTCTTGTTGGACATCAACCATTGGAGCTTCCATCACTTCTTGGTCCATGGCTTCTTGTTCTGCTAGTTCTTGAGAATAGTGATCCCATGCTTCTTTTGTTGTATAGATTGGGTGATTGCGTATCGCATCTTTACCTTCTGTAACTTTTACTTTAGTCATTTTACCTTCACTGTTTTTAATAGTGTCTCCAAAATTTGTGCCTTCTTCTACTTGGCCTTTGTTATGTGCTTTCCATGCTGTCGCGTAAGCGATACCTTTTTCACGTTTAGATAGTTTACCATCTTTAGCATAACCTTTCTTAACATGTTTAACCATACGTTCAGCTTTAGCACCTGGAGGTGCTACTTCTTCTAAGTCATCTTTATCTTCGTCATCTTTCTGAGCGGCACCACCGTAGGCACGACCTTTGACAACACGTTTAGATGATTTCTCATCATCATAATCACCTTTCTCAGCACGTTCATCTTCTTGCTTGTCTTTAAGTGCCTGTAAGCGTTTACGTTTAGCAACTGCATCTTTGTCTATATCAGCCGGTTCATGTTTTTTAGCATCTTTGGCCGCAGACTTCATTGGCTCATCAGTGTCACCGTCTTTGTCTAGATCTAAAAAGTCTGGCTTAGCAGCTTCACGTAGTTTCTTAATTTCAACTTGGCGAACACCTTCTAAGATGCTGTTAGTTTTGACATTTTCTTGCATGGTATCGTTTCCTGAGTTTTCTTCTAATTGTGTATCACCTTGTTGATAGGGGTGTACAGGATATTTTGGATCATATTCTGGTGAATTTGGATCTGTTTTAGGATTATAGTTTGGATCTTGGAATCCTTTTTTTGGATCTGGCGCACTTAACTTAAACTTACTCCCTTTTTCAATGCTGGCACGTGCTTTAAACACTGGACTCTTTGAGGCAAATTCTGGGAATAAACTAATGTATTTTTTTACTCGTGGAGTCATCAACAGTTGAACTACAGCATCATAGTTAGACATCGTAGTTTCAATGTTTTGTACTTTACGTTCTTGATCCTGATCACTGCCTAGAACTGCTAGCAATCCATACGCTTGATAATCATAAAGTGTAAGTGGTGGTTTACTAGTACCAAAATTTAATGTAACTCTTTGTTGACCTGATTGGAATTTTTTCAGCATGTCATTGTAGTTATAGATACCCAACTCTGGAGAGCCTTCTTTATATTCTCTTAGCATTTCTATACTTTCTTTTAACATATCTTTCATAAGTTTATTCTCTTGTTTTGTATCAAATTGTTGTCCAACTGCTTGCCCAATAGGTGCAAACCCACCAACATCTGCTGGTTTTAATTTAGCAGCTCTTGCAGCTCTTGCTTGTGCGACTTCATCTGGGATAGTTTCACCAGGAATAGCAACATCGCTTGGAGCAACTTTACCACCAACTGATTGCTTTTTATTTCCCGCAGGTTTGTATGTCGTTCCGGTTTGCGCTGCAGTTTTTGGAAAGTTAACAACATCTGCAGATTTTTGTGCTGGAGTTGTAGCAGTTGCTGGTTCTCTCGCTAGTGTTGGTAATCTATCCACAGTTGGTTCTGCTTGGGCTTGTGCTGGAGCTGTTGTTGGTGCCACAGGAGGAATCGCTGATGGGGTTGGTTTTAGCACCGTTGGCTCGACGGTTGGTGGTGCTGTTGGTACTGCACTAACCTTAGCCTGTAGATCAGCTATTTTCTTTTCTTGTTCGTCATTGGCTGCTGTTGCTTTTTCTAATTCTTTATTTGCTTTAACCATCTGATATGCCAGTGCTTCTGTGTCGCTGGCCGCTGCAGGTCGTTCTAATCTTGATTTGTTTAATAGTTTAACGATCTCTGGCTCACCTCTGGATATCTCAGCATCTTTTTGAGCCTGTGATTTTTTAGCAGTTTCTTCAATTAAAAAGTTTTGGTATTTTTCTTCTAGGCTGTCTACAGCAGAAGTGATATCTTGAGGATCTATGCTTTCGTATACAGGCTCAGCAGACATGCTCACAGGATTATCTTTTGGTTGTAATCCATTGAGCTTGCCTAAGATATCGTAGATGCCGTTACTCATTATTTTTTCGCTTTAGGTATTTTATTTTGATTACTGCCTACAGGGCTCTTTTCACCTACAGGTAGATCATTAGTTGTTTTAGCTTCTGGTGTCTTACCGCCTTCTGCTTCAGCTAACTTGATCTCAGTTAATTCTTTAAGGATGCTATTGAAACTAGCATAAGCATCACCAGCTTTTTTAGCTTCTGGATTGTCTTCATATGGCTTATCTAATACAGCTTCACCTTTTTTGTATTCTTTGATATCACTAGTGTCGTTTTCGTTCCAGCGACGTTGCTCTTCAGGATGATTTTTAGGAACTACAACAATATTAGCCTGTGCGATACCAGCACGTTCAGCGATAACTGTGCGTAGTTGATATTCATTGCATGGATATTTTAGTACAGCGTCCATCAAATATAACTCTACTGTGCCGTGATTAGGAAAGTCAATATCGCTTTCTTTAAGTGGCAAGCGTTTTGGCTTGCTGAGACTTTCTAAACCGTAGGCGTTTAATGCTGATTCTAATGCAGCAAACTTTTCTGCTGGATCAGTATTAGCGATCTTAATACGGAATTCGTAGGTCTTTTGGCTTTGTTCTAAGTAGTTTAAAAAGTTTTTCATACGTAATATATCCTATATTTGTTATTTATCTTGATTGGCTAATTTAGTTCTTAGGTTTTTCACCTAGGATCTGTCTTAATAGCTCATTGCGGTCTAACACTACACCCTTGCCATCTTCCGCAGTTATTAACTTTTCGCCATCGTTTTTACTGTTTTGCTGATCTAAACGAGCCTTTTTCAGCTGTAAATCGACCATACGTAGCTTCTTATCCAGCTTGGCTTGCTTGGCTGTGATAGCATGTCCTAGCAGGGTGCCTGCTGTGGCCAGGATGTGCCCGCTGAAGCGTGCTTCAACGTTCATGCCTAGATCAATTAGGTCCTGGAATTTTTCTTTAGCAAGGTCGCTGAGATCATCTAGCTCTTTATCGCTGACGTCTAAGTCATTAACAAAGGGCAAGGCCGCATCAATCTTATCGATAGCCAGATCAACTTCTTGGATGATAGCACGATTTTCTTCAATACTGGATTTGGCTTCTTCTGGGGTAGTAGAGTCAGCAGGTGGTAAGTTAAATAGTTCTTCTAGTTTTTGTGTCATGCATGTATTTACCGCTTCTGATTCTTGAAGATATCAAATTCTGTAACTACTCTGAAGCGCATGCCGTTTGCTCGAGCCCATGCATCGGCAGCAGCCCATTTGGCCATGTTCATTGCTACCATAAGTTTATCACGATAGCTCTTAGCTGATTCCATAGTAGCTTCTTTGCTAGGTTTAATTTCTACTAGTTCTGTGTGTTTGCGTTGATTTGCATCTACATACACTACAATAAAGTCTGGCACATATACTGTTTGTTTGCCGCTAACTGGATTAAAGTAAGGAATCTTGACTCCTTCACTAACCCAATTGATTACTGCTGGATTGTTATCACAAAAGCTCATGAATGTAAATTCCCAACTACTGCGATAGCTAGGCAAGCGTTTACCCATGTATTTTTCTGGATTTTTAACTTGATATTTGCCGCTGGCGTATTTGCTCATGTTATGCTAGGATCGCACGTTGGACGTATTTGTTAACCGCAGGAGTATTGCTAATACCTAATAGGCTGGTATTTACACGATTTTGATTTAATAACACCGTCAGATACGGAGTAATTTCATCTTGTTCTTGTGTATATGATACGTAAAAATAATTATATTCATACTGGCCACTACCCAAACTAACTGTTTCACGCTTGTATCCTTGTATTGCTTCTATTTTAATAGATTGGTCAAGATATGTTTTTACTATATAATCATTGGGATTTTCTAATTCTGGTGGAATAGTATATTCTACAGGAGTAGTGTAGGTTGTATCAACAAAAGCATTTCCAGATACTAGTTCAACATTACCCACGATCGTATTTCCGACAGCATTATCAGCAGCGGCATAAAATGGAACATCAGTATCTACATAACTAGGAACTGGTGGGGTATATATTGTATCAAGCTGAGGCTGTCCCATGAGTATCTGTTGTTGTTGAATACCAATAGTATTAGCATTAAAATTTGGGTTATCAAATGTTGTTTGTATAATCAACGGTTGGTCTATAGGAATTTCAGCATAATAGGATCTATAAAATGTACTGCTTGCTGGCACATAAAATAATTGCCCCACTGGGTATTCATTTTTATGAGAGACAATTTGATCATATGTTATATAAGAATCATTTACTGAATTAGATGCTATTGGTGTTTTAACTTCTACTCGTCGACCAGCTTTAAGTTTTTTAAATTCATCAACTAGACTCATCGGATCTAATCCCTGGCTTAGTGCAGTATATATTACTGTACTAGCAAGAGCTTTTCCAGAATCCGCATCACCAGTCACTGATTGAAAATATCCTATAACAGCATCATTGATATTTGGGCTAGTGGTAAATCTTTCTGAGAAATAGTTATTAAAATATTCTGTGGTAGAATTTACATTATTATTTGGGGGTAGGTTGCCGTTAGTTGCCATTTAATGTCCTTATGGGAGGAACGTAGTTCCTTGATTGCTTGAAGGTATTTGAGCATTTTGACTATTCATATTAGTTCCGATGCCGCCACCAGGCAGTCCGTTAACGGCTTTTGCTATACCTTGATTGATCGATCCTGCTGTAGGAACAAACACCGTACTAAGTGGATTTTGTCCTGAAAGGATATTTTTACCTAACTGCGCTAATTCAGCACCAGCTACAGTTTTAAGATTAGTATTTTTAAAATTATTAGCTGTACGGAAACCGCCGAGAGCGGCACCAAGGAAATTACCATTTTGTAAATTAGTAATAACATCACTAGCACCTTCTACTAACCCGCCCGGACCTAATATGCTAGTAGTTCCGCCGCCCAGTGATGTAAGTGGGCTAGGGCTGTGATCGTAGTGTATAGTATTAAATCCTAATACTGTTCCGTTACTAACTGCACCTGTAGCATATTGTACAGCTTCGTAGGCCACGGTCATAGTATGTTCCATCGGAGTATATTCACCTGCCTGATGTTGCCCGTGTTGGAAACTAGTAATTGTTGGTCGAATTAAGGTATAGCTGCTAAACTCTTTTTGATGTAAACTATATATTCTAATAGCATTAATATAATTTTGTGTACCATTATTACTTAACGGAGTAAACCCCCAATTTTGTTCTTGACGTTTGTTATATTTGTGATCTTGATTATATATAGTTTCCTGATGATCAGCATCTCTATAATAGTAAGCATAGTATCCATACCAAAAGTTTCGCACCACATCAGACGAATCATCATGGAAAGTAATTGTTAACGGATCGTAATTAATTTTTTCCTGTGCTATGTTCTTGCGATTATAAGCATTATATGTTTTTGTGGTCACTGAGAATCTTGGTAGTGCTACTGTTTTAGCCATCATACCTATTTCAATTTGACTATTCTGATCGACTTGAGATACTACAGGATTTAAGTCCATGAACACATGATATACTGTGCCTATCTTAGGACTTAGTCTATATAAACTGTCAATGAAAGTACGTGAGGCGTGTTGCCAGTCATGTATTTCATCACCGGTAGCTAATTCTTTTAAGAATTGATTAAAGAAGCCAGCCATATATCTTATCCATTTATATTATTTATCGAGATAAAAAAGCCCGGATTTTAACCGGGCTTTGAGGAGTTTCGTCTGGATTAACCAGTGATTGTAGTACCAAGTGTACGACCAACTGCTGTACCAAGTCCTGTACCGCCCGGAGTTTGTAGGGCATTATCAAAGCGGATTGTCAATGCAACGGTCATCGGATCATTTGTACCATAGTTAGCATCAGCATAATCAGTATTTGATAGATAGCAACCATATAGTTCCCAAGTTTCAAGAACTGATGCTTCGCTTGCGCCATTGCCACCATCTAATACTTCAAAACGTGTTAAGAATTTATAGTCAATACCTGAACTTGCACTAGCTTGTTCCATAAAGTCAAATTGTTTCTGTAGTTGTTCACCAACACGTTTAGTAACTTCGCCGCCTGCATCATCACGAAGTGTACATTGTACAGTTTCCCAAGTTGGTTTACCAGCAAGATAGACTTTGCTGTTGTAAATTGGAATAGTGATTTCTTCAAAACTTAGTTTAGGACGAGTAAAGTCCATGACTTGTTTTGTCAACTCAGTTGTTGGTTGGCTAACACCAAAGTTCTCAAACGTTACGCGAAAGCGGAACTTGAGTTTAGGCATTAACAAGCCTTGACTTGTTGCACTTTGGTTAGTACTTAGGGGTACCGTAAATTTACTTAATGATGATGTTGCCATCTTGTTTTCCTTTTAATACTTTATAGTATTTACCTGTTTTTCAATTGAGTTATAGGAGCGTTGCCACTCCCATTAACTACATATATTATGCTATTGTTAAAGCTGCACCAGTGTTAACAATTCTTACTGGAATGTAAACAAACTCAATTGCTTTAACTGGTTTGATAGCAATATCAACATACAATTCATTGCGATCAATACGATCTGGTGTGTTATTTGTTGTATCACAAACTACCAAGTAGTCATATAAACCACGTTTAGCAACTAGGTCATTTAGCACACTTTCGAATGCTGATTTAACTTGATTACGTGTAATTGTATCATTTGGTTCAAATATGAACGGACGAGCAACTTTATCTAATACTAAACGTAGGTAAGCAACTAGTCTTGACACATTAATACGATCCATTGCACTTGTCATACTAGCACGTGTCTTTTGACCATATGCTACCAGACCAACGCCTGGAAGTACTGTTAATGGGTTAACATTATCAGCATATAGTGTATCACGTAAGCCAACTGTTACTCCAATCGATTTAAACAAGTTACTATCAGTAACATCAATGTAACCAATGCTTGTAGCATTGTCAATCAAGCCACGTCGTACACCAGCTGGTGCAAACCACGGATAGCTAACATTATCACTGCGGATCATTGTACGTAACATCATGTGTGATGCTGGGACAACAACACTCTCACCTGCTAGATCTGTACCGTAACCACTTGGATAGTAAACCCCTAGGTATTCACTATGGCTTACTAGGCCGTTTTCACCGTTGTCTAGTGCTAGATTAGTATTTTGTATCCAAGGTTGAATATCACTTGAATTTAATGCCAATGGGCTATCACCAATAATAAACGCTGTTTGTTTGCGATCATTGTTCAGTGTAATCATGTTGCTGATTAACTCAGGATAACCTGGGCAAGCAATTAAGTTAAACTGTGTTTGTTCTTCACGTAGTGCTGTGCTTGACTCAATCGCAGCTTTAAGGGCTTCTACAACAACATTACGTTGCGCCTTATGACCCATATATGGAACACCATTTGAATCATTACCACTAGCACTTACCCAAGCAGCAACTACTGATGCTGGGGTTGGATCATCTGCTAAAGCTGTGCTATTGAATGATTTAACGTTGTATCCACTACGACGAGTATTAAACAACAATGTACCACGTGCATATAGTCTATAGTCTGGTGCATCATAGTCTAAATAATCGCTGGATAGCAAACTAACGATAGTTGGAATATCATCAACGACTGGATTTGTTGAACCATCGGTAGCCCAACGTGCATCTGCAAATAAGATACCATCTGTAGTTACTTGGTCGGTGTTATCAATTAATTCAAACGCTGAACCATTGTAACGATAAATCTTTGGATAGTTATTTAAATCACCAGTGTCAATCCATATATCGCCTGCTACTAATTGTCCGCCACCACTTTGTAGTGTTGGTTCTGCGGCTGCAAGGATAGGACCAGCATCATCTGTGGCTGATAGGTCATAGCCACGTGAATCATTTGCTACGTTTTGATAACCTTTCCAACCACTACCATCATTGATCATGATGTCAACTTCTAACGCACTATTGTAATACCATAGTGTACCATCTGTTGGATTACTATATGGTGCAGTTGTTGAGTACGTATATGTTAGAGCTTTAAATGGACTAGCTAGATATACACTACCTGCTGAAATTACTTGTATCTTATTATCAGTGATAATACCAGCTGTGGTTAATGGTGTACCTGTACCATATGTAAATTTAATAGTACCGCCAGCTAGATGACTAATGCTAATAGCACCGCTTGATTCAATCGCAGCAACTATGTTGGGTAAATTAGCGGCTAAAATCTTAGCAACTAAAGTAACGGCTGTAGTTCCGATCGTTGTAATTGTTGCACTTTGTGTTGTGCTTGTGCCAGGAACACTAACTTCCATTGTAAAGCTATCACTAGTTGTATATGTAGCTGAACCACCTGCTACTGTGCCTGTTACTTTAACTACACCTGCTGTATTCTTACGATATAATTTAGCTGTACCTGTCGTTGTACCTAATGTATCATATTGAACATACAATGTACCGACTGCTAGATCACCACCACCAGCCACTGGACTTAATCCGTAGATTGCAGCATTGTCGCTTGAATATAACGGAGCACTTTGTAATGCCCATGAATCTAAATTAGCATCATACTCTTTAACACCCCAGTTAGCACCGTTACCGGTCGCTGAAGTTTTAAACCATACTGAACCATATGGTCGAGGATATGTGTCTGAATCTCTCCAGGCCGGAGCATTTCTATAGCTGTCAAATGCTACTGTTGGTCCAAGGATTGTTTTAGTATTACCTGAATCACCTGTAGCATTAAAGATACCTAAACGCATTGAGCAGTCTGTGCCACCAATACCGTTAGTACCGCCTTTTTCAATTTTTAGTTTACCGTCTGCTAATGAAATATTACCTGTGCTTGCAGCTAGGCTGTCAACAAAAATTTCAATTGCACCAGAGCTGTTTGCTCTAGCACTGACCCCAGTGATGCTTGCTGAATTAATATCGCTGGCTGTTGATGTAACTGTTGTTCCTGTTAATGTAACGTTTGTGCCGTTTAGGCGCATTTTTTGACCAATTGCTAAGTTAGCTGGATTAGCAATTAAACCAGTGATAGTAGGAACAACATCTTTCCAATCATCACTACCAACCAATGACCAATTATTGTTATAACCTTTATAATAAACTGGATTTGAACTGCTAGTAGTAACTACAGCATATTCTCCAATTGACCCCACTGAAGTAAGAGGAACTGTGCCGCTTACTTGTGATGCACTTGTGATAACTCTTGGAGTTTGTAATGTAAACCCGCCATCGGCGTCCCATTCATAAATACCCCAATTAGTACCACTAGAACTCACATCTAGCCAATAAGTACCATCTGTTGGTGTACCTGTTGGGCGAATGCTTGTGCCTGTAAGTTGAGCTAGGTCAACATCTGCACGTTGGATATAAATTTGATTGCTAACGCCAAGTGCGCTGTAAGCAGCCAATAAACCGTATTCATTGCGCTCATCACCATGTAATGGATTATCTGCTGAGTCAACTTCAAATTCAATCTTACCATATTTTGATACTAGATCTCTTTGACTAGTAATGTTAAATAGTTTGCCAGCATTAGCTGCTGTTGTGTAAGTAGCAAGCGTTCCGCTTGGTGTTAATTTGTCTTGGGCTGTAGCAAGTAGAACGTAAGCAATTGATCCTGCCGCGGTTGGTGTATATTGACTTTCGTCTGTTACCGTTACTTGTACTCCAGGTGATATAAGTGCCATAGTATTTGTTCCTCTAAATAGGTTACTTTAAACTATTTATAATTATTTGATTAAAATAGTGGTATTAGGTGCCCTTTGAAAGGTCCATGCTAAATACACCATGCAATGGCGATTATTATGTACAGTTTGCGGTAAAAAGCCCTGTGCCGTCAACTATAAACGAGGTGATAAAACCTATTATAGGCGTCGGTGTGATACCTGTGTCCGTAAGAAAAAAAAGTTACCTGTTCCTGTTCCAAGTTGGCATAAAATAGGATATAAAAAGAAACCGCACTGTGAAAAGTGTGGCTTTAAAGCAAAGTATAAAGAACAGTTATTTGTCTATTATGTTGATGGCAATCTAAATAACAATACCCAGCTTAATTTAAAAACTGTTTGTGCTAATTGTCAATATGAAATTGCTAAAGAGGGATTGGGTTGGCGGCAGGGTGATCTTGTTCCTGACTTTTAAGTAAGGGCTCAATTTGGTTGTACAATTTATCTAGTGTACCGTTGTTATCTAATATCACGTCAAACTTCTGTCCTACCCAAGCTGTTTCACTAGCATGGATGCCTAATTCTTCAATACGATGCTTACTTAATGCCCAACTCATATTACGACTGGCGCCTTTGTTCATGCTCTTAGCATCATTATACCACTCAGGTTCTGGTCCGCGTGTAACACGCACAACTTGTCCGCCAATACGTTTAACTGCTTTAATTTCGTTAGGAAATCGACAGTCTGTAATAACAATATCATCTGTACTAGATCGTAGACGATTTTCTAAGCTGGCTACCCACATGTCATCATGGAATCCTTTACGGACTACTTCGGTGCCCCAATATTGCAAGACCCATCTAGGAGTTAGTTTTGGCATCTTTAATCGAGTAGACCAAAACAGGTCTACCGTTTCGCGCCATTCGCGGCTCTGTTTACTGCGACCTTCTAACATGTCACGGTCCCAACCAAATACCGTGGCTACGCTATCTTTTAAACTATTAGCAAAACTCTCTCGTTTGAACCCGTGATTATTAACCAAATAATCAGCAATAGTATCTTTACCACTGCCAATGAACCCACAAATTGCGATAATTTTAGCCATTAAAAACTCCCTGTATATGTTTATTATACGGGAGTTTTTGTTTAGTGTCTAGACTTTTTAACCGGTTATCCACCACATTGGTTGACCACCATCTACATAATTCTTGATATCTTCATCAAGTTTATCTAACAGTGCCTGTCCTTCTTGTTTGAGTGCTGTACCGTTAAGAGTAGTACCGCCCTGTGGCCCTGCGATTGTAGCAAATTTTTCACGTGCTTGACCTATGCTCATCGAAGTTAGTGCATAAGCGTAGTCTTGTATCCACGGGAATGCCTGTGGGTCGTTCATTAATACGATATCTGGTTTATAGTTATAAGTCCATAGTAATACACTTTCTTTAACTATGTCCGCACCTTGGATACCACCCCAAGGAATCTTGCGAACTAAGGTTAATTTCTTAGTAACTTTATTCCATGTAAAGTTCATAAAACCACCAAACATTTTCATTGCTAATTCTTGGTATTGTGTGAACATTTCATAATTTGCCAAGCCACCAACACGCCCAGCTACTAACATATAGGTGTTTAAGTAGCCACTTGCGAATGGTTCAAATTGACTGGCTGTTGTTCCTGAGACACTACCAATACCACGACGGAATATTTGTTTAACATCAATAATATAATTAGGTAGGATATATTCTTGTGTTTCAGGATAGACATCTAAGAACACATAGCTTTCTTCTACTGAATTACTGCTACGTTGGCGGTATCGTATAAGAGCTTGTTTAATACCCATGTCAAAGTGTTCTTTATCAGCTTCGACATCAATCATACCATAGCCCAAACGTAGGCGGATATAATCAACGATGTCACTTTGTTGTTTAGCTAGCGAAGTTAGTTGATCTGTTATATTAGAATCAAACGCGATATGTCCTGATCCTGTGCCAGTGACATTACTGTACAAACTTTTTGTTTGTACGCTGTTGGTGGCGGTTAACCCTGTAGTTGCTGTGACATTTGCTGGTAGTTCAGACATGTAAATTATCCTGTTATCGTGTATTTATTATCGACAACAGGATAAGTTTGGCTTTACGCTACCTTGAGGGGGATTAGATTACTTTGAGTAGGATAGTATCAGCGTTGATACGTCCATTGAGTTTGATTTCAGTAGTTTTGATATTGTCTAAGAACTTACGCAGTTCTACTTTATTACTGGCTAAGAATGCGTTGACCTGTTCTTCAGGTTTACGCAGAGTTTTCTGTGTGCTCTTGCTTTCGTTAAAGCCCGTGATCGTAGTACCTTTAACTCCAAGTGCACCACCTTGGTCTTCTGCTACATAACGACCTAGTTTACGATTCTTAACGTTGTAGACCCATAGCTGTTCTGCACCAACGATGTCCACTGGATTGATCGATACTAGTTTCATGCCAGCATCTTGTTTAAGATATTTTAAACTCTTAACTAGTTTTTCTTTAGCTGGTGGCTTACGCACTGCGGCTTTTTTAGTTGCTTTTTTAGTTTGATTATAAGCAGTCAAGTCAGCAAATAACTTGTCATAGAAAGTATCATAGCGTTTATAGTCAGCGGCTTTCATATAGCTGTAGGCTTCTTTAAGATCTTCATCTTTGGTCGTGCGTGCTTCACGTACTTCTGCACAGCGTGGTTCAAACACTGCCTGGATCTTGCTTATCAGTACCTGTGGCACATTGTTCTTAGTTAGATATTCGTAGGCTTTAGGATCTACAGTTTCACCTGTGAATAGTGCATCTTCAAGCATTTCAAAATATAAGATATGCTTTTTAGCCACTTCGTTCATACGGTCTTGGATCGTTGGAATCTTTGCTTCGATCTTAGTAACTTTCTTTTCTTCAAAATCTTCGTCGTCTGCTTTAAGCAATAGCACACGCTGAACCGCATCAAGGATATATTCTACATGGCGATCACGTAAAGGCATACCACGTTCATGTGCTTTGATTAAGGCGCAGACTGTAAATGGTGTTAGGCTATCTGCTGAGCGTTGATAACTATCAATAGTAGTTTTATCTAACTTATGTAACCCTTCGCTACCTTCATGTTGGCGTAACCATGCTACAACATATTTCTTAAGATCTTTGGTACTGTAATAGTAATTATAATAACGAAAACTATCACGTAGATGGTGGTCAAATTCTTCATTTGAAAAAGTTAGTGCGCGATCATAATCCCAAATTGGTTCATTGCCTGTATATTTTTCATCGCTAAAGTTAATATTACTAACTTTTGCTTTCTTTTTCATTCCATCAAGTTTGATTGCCATATTACCCTCTCTTGTAATCTATATTATATGATAGATATTTAACTAAATCAACCATTTAATAACACACCAAATGTAAGCATTTGCTCATACATGTTAATTTCTTCATTGATTTTTGTCAATAGTTCTTGGTGTTTACGGGTTTGACGTCCCTGTCTACGGCAGTTAATTTCTTCTTCACTTAAATGCTTGACCAATCTACCAATATTGGTACTTATCTGTAACATGTCATTACTATAACGTTTGAGTTTTTTAGCTGGGCGTTCTAGGTCAATTTGAACTTTTGCCCATTCTAAGCTGTGATTAATTTCAGTCATAATACAGTATAACATCATTTGGGCTGGCTGTCAATCGCGATAAATACTAGATAATTAGGAATATATAATGCCAAGATTGTCACTTTGGAGACCAAACAAGGGTAACGATTACAAGTTCTTCGATCAACGCATGAGTGAGATGTTCACCGTTGGCGGAGTTGATGTTAATATCCACAAATACCTTGGGCCAATAGATCAACCATTTACCAGTAATACTGAACCGGGCACAACTGGCGTTACTAGTATCCAAGATTTGCTTTTCTTAGAAAACCGTGATCGCAAGTATGATACTAGTATCTATACCATGCGAACTATCTATCGCCTAAACGATAACGACTTTGACCTAACACAGTTTGGTTTATTCCTGACTGGTGATACCATGTTTGCTGTGTTTCATTTAAATGACATGGTTGACATGATCGGTCGTAAGTTAATGGTGGGCGATGTCATGGAACTACCAAACTTAAAAGACTATTACCCATTAGATGATACCGTACCAGCTGCACTTAAAAGATATTATGTAGTCAATGATGCTACACGTGCGGCAGAAGGATTTGCTCCTACATGGTATCCACACCTATGGCGTGTTAAACTACAACCATTGGTAGATAGTCAAGAATACAAAGACATACTCAACAATATCACTGCTGGTGATAATACCACCAACACACTAAGTCAGGTATTAAGTACCTATAACAAATATATTGATATCAATGATGCTATCGTTGCTCGTGCTGAAAGTGATGTTCCTAAGAGTGGATACGATATTACTAATCTATACACTGCTCCGGTGACACAAGAAGGACAGCCAGGAGATCCATTGGGTGTTCTTGCTAGCTCAAACGCCAACGTTTCAAGCAACACTTATTCAAGTTCTAGTACAGTAAGTCCAAGTGATAAAGTCAAAGGTTATTTAACCAGCGATGTGTTCCCCCCAAATGGGGCTACTGTGGCGGCAGGTATAGCGTTCCCAACCAGTCCAGTGATTGGCGATTACTATCTACGTTTAGATTATGTACCTAATAGATTATTCCGTTATGATAGTCGTCGTTGGGTTAAAATTGAAGATGGATTACGTACTAATCTTACTCCAGGACCCACTAATACAACTCAACGTAGCGGCTTTATCAATAACACAGATGCCAACTATGCTAATGCATTGGTATGGGACGCTATACGTATTTCATCTGGGGCATATACTCCTGCAGCTAATGCACAAACATTATCATTTACCCTTGCTTCTAAACAGGTTGTTACAAAGACAGCGTACAGAAGTACATATGGTGTAAAAACAAAACTAAACAGCAAGATTATTACTAATACTATTGCCAACACAGCAGGTAATATATCATTTACAGTATCCACAGCATTAAATACCAATGACATATTAGAATATACAATTTATGCAAATGTCACTTATCAACGTCAGAGTTTAAGTGATGCATTAAGACCCACGGCGGATAATTAATTATGGCGGCTCTTCAACAATATTTTTATGATGCTCAGATTGAGCGATTCCTCGCACAGTTTATTCGCATGCTTTCTGGATTCCAAGTTGAGTATGGACAAGACCGTGTAGGAAATACCACCTTACAACGTGTACCTGTTTACTACGGTGATGGTAGTCGTCAAGTGGCTGCTATCATTAATAATATGAGCGAGAATGCCATGCCTACTGTGCCGGCGATGACTGCTTATATTAACAATATTACCTACGATCGTGATCGTGTACAGCAACCTGACTTCGTTGGTAAGATGAATATCCGTCAACGTTATTATAATGAAGACACACAAGAATACGAAGCACGTCAGGGCAATGCTTTTAGTATTGAAAGACTGATGCCTGTTCCTTATACACTTGAATTAAAATTAGATATCTGGACTAGCAAC
>Ga0214919_10003913_pt1 | contig 22095 bp, 21 predicted proteins | sample LL1503_MetaG_FD_177994 | JGI IMG/M metagenome (GOLD analysis project Ga0214919, IMG submission 177994) | Freshwater microbial communities from Lake Lanier, Atlanta, Georgia, United States - LL-1503 | ecosystem: Environmental > Aquatic > Freshwater > Lake | place: USA: Georgia | collected... | reverse complement strand
AAAATAGACAATAATCCAGAAACATTCTTACAAGTTATGCAAAGTCTAAAAAATGAACATCCAACTTTAGCATTCATATCCCATATAGGTGGTGAAATTGGCTATAAAGTAATTTTATATAATAGTTTAGTGTATCAGTTTTCTAATGCACAACGCCAACTTAATAACTTTATTGTCGGATTCTGTTTTATAGGTAATACTTTTTTTCTCAAGCATTATTGCGATATTATTATTGAAGTTCAAGATATAGCATTTACCTATAAAGAAGAAGAATTGTTAGATGAATCACCTCAAGTAGGTAATTTTCCATTATGCCTTCCTTCAAGTAAACCATATGCTGGATTAAACCCTGTAAATCACTTCTATATTATTGGATATTATAATCAACGATATGAACAAATATTAGTTGAATTAAAATTATCAAATATATTCTATACATATTATTGTTCAAGTCATTACAATATGACAGGCGACCTATCAACTATACAATCGTCGCATAATATTGTTGATTTATTTATAGGAAAAATTAATAATAAGCCCTTTCAAATAATGCCACGGCATGAATTTAATAAGTATCAAGCAATTCATAATTTCACAAATGAAAATTTGTTATATTGTACATTATTATCGTTCAAGCAGTTTGTTACGAATAACAATAAAAATGATAGTATTGTAGTGTGGATACGAAATTCAAAGAATGATACATCCCGTAATTTACCAGAATCATGCTATACTTCTTTATTTGATTATTGTATTCAGAATAAAAAACATCTCCATATTTTTTTGGATTTAAATAAAGTGCCTGTTCCCAAAAACGAATACTTACATATTTGTGATTTTAGAAAACACAATTCACCTCTTTTGGACGAATTTGTTAAAATCTGCAATAAATCCTATATATACATTGGCTGTAACTCTGGTACTACTTATATAGCATCATACTATACAAAAGCAAATTGTCTCATTTTTAAAAATCAATGGGACCATTCAACATTAGTTAATCCACAGCCTATTTTCAATACAAAAGAAGAACTTATTAGAATGTTAGATTCAAAGTATATCGCCACTGATAAACTTTTGGAGTGAAAGAAAAACGGGTTCGGGAATCTTATTTGCCGGAACCCATCGCCACTCATAGCACTTTTCAGGTTCTAGCAGTTGAGGTTCTACTTTAATATTAATTGTAAATGAATACCACAATGTGATATAATGCTTCTTTTCAGCCTCAAAAACATCATTTGTCATACCCAAATATGTGGCTGGACAGCCAGATAAATGAATTCCCGTCTCTTCCAATGTTTCACGAGCAGCACACTCTGCGGGATCTTCGCCGAACTCCAAATGTCCACCCGGAAAAGCCCAATCACCATCCCCATGTGAACCTTTTCTCTGTCCAACAAGCACCATATTATTCCAGTTGATAACTGCTAGAATGCCAACCTTAGGTCTAGAAGCCGAAGAACTCATATAAAAGTTATACGATTATATGTTTTATATGAGAATTCTTTTAACAGGCGGTGCGGGTTTTGTCGGAACTAATGTAGTCAATGAACTTCTGAAAGAAAATCATCAACTTACAATCATTGATAATTTAAAGACGGGTTATCACAAGAATATTCCTGAGGGAGTTTGCTTTGTGCACATGGACTGCTCAGACGAAAAACTCCTAACAGCCATCACAGAACCGTTTGATGTTTTAATCCATATTGCTGGACAAGCTAGCAAGGAAAAAAGTTTTCAAGATGTTTTCTACGACCTTAATTCTAATCAAAAATCCACTCTAGTTCTCTTAGAACTCTGTAAAAAGATGAACTGTAAACGCTTTATTTTTATTAGCACAGTTTGTGTCTATGGAGGTGTCTCAAATCCTGGGCAATTCACTGAGACCACCCCACCCGTCTTTGATACATTTTATGCGCTTCACAAGTATTCCAGTGAACACTATTGTAAACTATATTGTGAACAAGAACAAATTGACTATACGATTTTTCGCCTTTTTACTTGTTACGGTCCTCATCAAGATTTGACAGATACCAAAAAAGGAATGGTCAGTATATTCTTGAATCAATTTCTGCAAGAATCCAATGAAGTAATTGTAAAAGGCTCCTTAGACCGATACAGAGATTTCATCTACGTGGGTGATGTAGGCCGAGTCCTAGCCAAATCACTAACTAAACGCGAAACATTTAGAGAAATAATAAATCTGGGTTCTGGTAAGAAAACAACTATTCGGGAACTTGTAGACACTATGAACCGCCTTGGTAATTTCCAAAAACGAATTGTAGAGAAACAGGGTATTATTGGTGACATGCTGGGATGCTATGCGGATACAACAAAATTAGTAAATATCTTCCCCGAAATAGAGTTCGTCGGTTTAGAAGAAGGTCTACAGAATATGATTTCATATGCTAGAAGTCTATAATCGGACTGTGTTCAATTTAAACATTTATAGTGTAGTACATTATAAATGGATATATATGAGTTTGATACGTATATATTTGATTTTGACGGCGTTATAGTAGAATCAGAATATTATCACTATATGAGTTACAAGAAAGCCATTGAGGCACTCAATATTAACTTTGAGTTAACGTATGATTCCTATTGTAAAATAAATCATTCCTTGAATGAACTCCATTTCAAACAATATTTTCCCGAAAAATACGAAGAACTTCATAAACAAAAACGCATTTTTTTCAATGAGTATATTGCCAGCAATATAATGCTCAAAAGAGGATTTGAAGAATTCTATGAATCTTTGGTAACAAAAGGCAAAAAAGTGTATTTAGTTTCAGATACATCAAATGAGATATATTCAAAGTTTGTAGAAAGGTATCCAATTCTTAAAACAATAAATCATCGTTTTACGTCTAATAATGTGGCACACAAAAAGCCCAACCCTGCTGGATACATTGAAGTACTGAAAACTTTAACTAATATTAAAACAGATTTGAAAAAGATAATTTGTTTTGAAGATAGTTTACGTGGATATGCAGCGGCTTCAAAGGTTATCTATAATGTAGTGCTGGTAAATAAGCCAGACTATTATTATTACCATGATATTCCAGCAGCGAATATCATCACAGATTTTGCATCAATAGATAGTTTCGTTTTCAATTTCACGCATATTGAATCAATTCCTTTCTATATATCTTCTAAAACTCGGCATATTCAGAAATGGTCTGACCTTAAAAAGCATAAATTAATTAATATGACAGCATCATGGGTAGATAACCAAAAACCCAAGAATGAAATGACCATTTTGGAAAAAGAGGAATTATGCCAAAGTTTCTTGGATGATATTAAATCTAGCAAATTTGGTATTTTTTATTCTGAAATAGAAGACACCGAGCAGATTGGCTCATTTATTGAATTCGGTATTCTTATATCTCTTAATAAGCCAATTTATATTATGGGTTTTAATAAATTCAAAGGGGAAATCTTTTCACATATCTCATCTTCAATAAATTATGAATACGTTGACTCGTATTCGATGTTAAAAAATATACTAAATATCTATATTGATATATCAAACCATTATATTGCTTTTTGCGAGACAGTTGCACAGATGATTCAAAATATTCCTTCACCCGCACTTGTTCCAGCTGTTGTTGATTATGTTGCGATTGTTGCCAGCGGCGAAGGTACACGTTTAATGCCATTAACAAAGGATATTCCGAAACTGTTAGTATGTCTTAAAAATGAAAGTATTTTGAATAATATTGTTCAGTACTGGAAAGCGTATACTCAGAAATTTATTATAGTAATTCATTCAAAATATAACAAAGTAATCCGATTCTATATGGATATACTAAAAGTAAACTACACGATTATTAATGTAAATATTCGAAAGGGTCAAGAGAATAGCTATACAATCCATTGTGCTTTCAAATCAGACGAGTACGTTGGCAAGAAGATTTTAATTACATGGTGTGATATTTATCCCCGCTCTATAATACCACCCACTGTCCTAGGTGATACAAATGTGATTTTTACCTATAAGAATTTTGGACGCTATGATGCTTATGATAATAAAATCATAAAGAAGCCTTTCGGAAATGTAATTGGAATTTATTATTTTGCTTCTTTCAAGCATATAACTCAATTTGAGGAATCCATGGACATCTGCGATTGTTATTCAAATCACTACACAGAATTTAACACATATGAGATTGAAGATTTAGTGGACATTGGTGATATGGATAAGCTTGATTCATTGGTTAAGCATCAAACAAATACGTATATAACACGATATTTTAATACAATCAGTGAAGTGAATAACTCAGTACTTCTAAAGGAATCTACATGTTCCTATGGTGATAAGATTATAAATGACGAACTTCTTTTTTATAAGTTCTGTTCTTTGCGTGGATATACTAGCGTATCCAAATCTCGCAGAGAAGGAGATGATCTGCTAATTCAGAGCGTACCCACAATTACAAAATTCAATTCAAACAGTTTTGAAATGGAAAAGATTGGCGGAAAAACTGTCTATAGTACATTTCTGACAAAACAGTACGACGCACAGTGTTCTATCATCAAAAATATAATTCAAACGCTCCAGCAATTACATGCTTGGAAAATCCCGGTAAACAGAAATAATATGAATACCGATATTTATATTGAGTTTTATGATAAAGTCCGCAGTCGTTTGAATAATGTAAAACCCTTGCTAGAAGAGTTTTCTTATATTAAGTCAGTAAATAATATCCCTATAGTTGATTCAGCGGAAACAATTATTGAAATCCTCTTTAAAAATATTCAAGAGTATTTTTCACTGCAAGAAAACCAGTATAGCGTATTACACGGAGATCCTCATATGTCAAATATGATGATAGATAATAATATAATAAAATTCATTGACCCGCGTGGTTATTTTGGAAAAACAAAGATATTTGGTCTGCCCGAATATGATATTGGAAAAATATTATATTCGTTGAGTGGATTTGACATCTTCAATAATGATGAAAAGTTCTGTTTTTTTATTTCTAACACGAATATCGATGTTCCTGTAAATAATGTAATGAATAATTTTGTTCATTTATTTGAAGGATATGATAAGAACCTTCTATTAAATATGGTTATACTCCATTGGTTCGGCCTTACTGATTATAGTAAGACCAATATTCACAAGTGTGTTTCAGCATATTATTATGGGCTTTATCTTTATCACACGTGTATTAAGAATACTCAGTAATACATGCTATTAAGCATGACAACATGCTTCTTCCATTCTTTGAAATCCAGCAGTTTAATCTGTGATGCTACTGTTGCTATCCGTATATATTTATCAATCGTTGCCACCTCAAAACGCACAAATACATCTTTATACGTAATAGTCAACTCAGAAAAATCAAGATTTGGTTTTCCGAGTCGTTGATTTACATCTGAATGAAGTCGCCATAGCCAATCTCTTATCCAGTCGCCCTTTTGTGCGTAAGGAGAATCAACCAAAGATTTAAGAGGATTTGCTAGAATCCATGCTTTGTAATGTTTGCGGCAATCTTCACACGGAACAGCCTTTTCGGTCTCTTTCAGAATATGAAGCCATGAACGCATTTCTTCTGCTTGAGAGTTAACCGATGTAAGTGTTCCCGCCCTCAGGGATAACTTATGAAGTGTTTTCCAATAGTGTGGACCCCACTCCGTGGTTTCAACACCTTGAATTTTACCTGCTTGGCAACTGCACATTCCTTTTATTCCGCTGTATTCTTTTTATTTATTTTTAACGATTGACCATATAAGTATAAAACTAGCGGAACAAAAACTGACGCCAAGAAGAAATTTCTGCCAGTTTGAACATTTATCGTTAAAAGGTAATATAGAACGCTGATACATTAAGTTCTGTTGCCGGCAAAGAGGGCACTGTGAACTATGTTTATCATACCACTCCTTTAAACACGGCCCATGATAATGATACGAGCATGTACAACTCTTTTCCTTTAGAGTTGAAAGTATCGGTCCTTCATCACCTAGACAAATAATACATGTTGGTAAAGAATCAGAATTTTTGCTTTCATAGCCTATTGAAATAAGTGATGAAAGAGAAGTGGTTGAATCTGACTTGGGTAGATTTCCAGCAGTTGTAGGGTCCATAGATTACATATGTATGATTGTTTTAGGTTCTTCTACAGGTGCGGGTGCTCCACTAATATCAATTGTTATAGATTCCGGTAGAGTTTTCTCGTCTTTCTTCTCTTCAATTTCAGTCTCAGGCTCTTCTTCCCGGCTTTCAGTAATTGAGGGCGGCGGTGCTGTAAAAGCAATAGGCAGTTCAGCTCCAATCTTGAACTGCGACTTCAACATACTAACTACACCAGAGGAAGCCATTTTACTTAGTTCATTTTTGATTTCTGCCGCTTTCTTGGCATGAATGCTAGAAGACATAGTTGCCCCACGCGGTAAGGGTTCAGGAGATGATTCACGTGTTCCCTTACCGCCCATATTCATGCTTCGCAATGTATCAGCCGCCGCCTTTCTAGCAATTTCTTCCAGCATTGGTTTAATCTCAAGACGCATGCGGTCATTTTCCTCCTTGATGCGGTTATCAATGTCAGATACAACGAGTTGACGGAGAACGCCCTTCTTCTGCTGAATCATAATAGCCGCCTCCGCAGCCATCTTCTTGAGACGAGCACCGTTATCCTTGAATGCCTTAGTGTGTTCAATCGCTGCAGCAATATCAGGCTTCTTAACATCAACCGATGAGCCAAATTCATTACGGAAAGCAGCAATTACTGAATCAGGAATAGGCGGTGACTGCTCAATCAAACGGTCCAATTCAATACGGCAAATCTTCAAGAATGACATAGAATCCATACGTTCATTAGGATTGATACGTAGTTCAACCGTTATTAAACGATTAAATTTACCCCATGAAATGCTGGAAACACGATGAGCCTCAGAGCCTTGAGCATAACGTAAAAAGTTACCCAGTGTTGTGATGATTCCCGCAATGATAGAAACACCGCCAATCGCCAGTGTCGCCAAACTAGCAGCACTTTTGTTATCGCCGAATATAGAATTTAGACCAAAGTTGGCTGTGCCAGTCAAAGTACTCAGAATGATAACAGGAATAGTTATAAAACGGTCATTGCGGCTAAAAATCTTCTCTGTTCGCTCGTGCATCCAGCGATAGCAGGCCGCCTTGTCAGCCCATTCAGCCATTAAATCATCCAATTCAGGTGTCCAACCATTCAAAAACTTCTTCGGCTTGGGTGCATCCGCCGGCTTTGGCTTATCCTTATCATCACCTTTGGGAGGTGATTCAGCCTTTGGCGGGGATGCATTCGCTATTAGACTTGCCATCTATCTTACTGGTCATATTTTCCCCGACGTTTCCGACTTTTCCTCTTATTGATTTCTTGAACACCGCAAAATGTGTGGATTTCCGATATCATAGCGTCGGAAACTTTGATATTTTTATCAAAGTCAGGCCCCTCTATGGCTGCAGCTTTAGGCAGATGTTTTTCGAGTAGCCAGTCCTTGAATATAGCCGCTGTGTTCTTCATCAGCGAATTCTTGATACCAAGTCGCTGCCACTCAGGTCGGAGTTCGCCTCCGATAAAAAGCCCGGTTTTTTCTAAGGTACCAAAGAATACATCGGCGATTTGCTTAGCAGTATGAAGTGCGAAATACTGAGGAACAATTTTAAGAGATGAACCGAGACCTATATGCTTCATGTCATCAAAGAAGAGAATTTCGGGATGACGACTAACAGGTAAATCCAAATCCTCCAAGCACTGGAGAACACCCCGTTTTGTTTTTTCACGAGCATTTGGTTGACCCGCCGGAGCATGTTCCACCTTCATCCGTGACGCTGTATTGGCAGTAAAGACGAGTTCTACGACGGGTTTTTTGACTGAAAACATATTTAAATTTGCTAGACGTATAACAAGTTCTACAAAGGATAAGAATTCTGGACAACTATTATTTGAGTAGAACATAATGTAATCTAAATGGCCTTGGCTTTTCATAAGTTGAGCAGTTCGGAAAACTTGTTCCATGCCGGGCCGAAAAAGAAAGAGCTCTTTCTTTTTAGAAGCATTTCCGGCTTCTATGGCCAAGCATTTATACGAATTTTCCACTGCTTCCACAAATTCTTTTGGTAAAGCATTTTGACCCTTCTCCGTGTGCTTGTTCATATGGCAAAACTGATGAATATCCAAGAGTTGTGTGAACAACTCAAAAAATCCCTCACCATCGCAAACACACAGGTCAAAGTCAAATGCTAATATGCGTGTAGGTGATAAATCGGCCATTCGCCTCCCTATTGACTCCGGGTATAATATGCGGGAATCCGAAAAAAAGCAGCCAAAGCATCTTGGTCCAAAATACGACAGCCTTCGGGCAGGGGACCTGTTGCTAAGTCGCTCGGTGGACTGTCCTTGGTCCCGATGAGAAACCCCCATTCGCTCTGATAGGAGGGAATTGCGACCTTTCCTAGACGGGGACCTGTAAATCCCCCATCAGTCATCGCATCCGAAACGGAGGAGGCCAGGGTCATTCCATCCACGCTTGCGGGTGCTATGGGTCCACAATGTGTCGCAATAACACAGTTTGCTGATGTCCGCGTGTACATATCCTTCCAGAAGGCCGGGCTGTACAATCCCTCCTTAACCTCTAAGACCGGGTCGGGCAAATCACAAATTACGACATCAAACAGTGGCAGTGACTCATCCTTCAGCAACTTACAGGCATCCATGTTCAATTGAATGACCCGCTCATTTGGATAGAAAATTTCCCTAATTTGTCCGGAGCAGTAGCCCATAAAATCGCGGCAAAGATCCACCAGACACTTGTCAAAGTCATTCCAGACAATTTCCTTGACAATAGACACGGGCCATTTCAAGAGTTCCCTGCAAGTAGCTCCTTCACCCGCTCCTAGAACGCACACACGCAGCGGCTTATCGCCGTACAAACTCCGGTACATCATAATAGCCGGATGAACCAAGTGCTCGTGGTAAATGGCCTCATCCCCCTCAGTGCTCTGGAGTTCACCGTCAGTAAAAAGCATCCGGCCATATTCTTCCGACTTCGCAATTACAACCTCCTTACAGAAGGGCGTTGAGCCAGCCCATAACACGGCATCAATGGGATACTTGCTGGAAACTTCACTACTTGTGCTGGTCTCCTCGTAAAATCCCGCTGAATCCAGCCTTTCCTCTAGTTCTTTGTTCTGCTCCATTCTGCTTCTTTTTCTAGCGAAGGCTTTAGTAGGTAAAAAATATAGCATAAGAGTAAGGATGCCCGAAAACGGTTTATCAATCTTTTTGAAAATACTTATAGTAGACCATCCAGGTCTCATTCCTATTGCTATAATTGCTTTAGTCGGAGGCTTTTATCTTGGACAATATTTGAATAACGCAGATCCGGATTATGACAGAGCTCAAATGATGATGTATTCTACAGGGGGTATTTTTGCTTTATTAGGAATACCGTACTTAATTATATTTGGAGGACGTGATAAATCAGCAGGTGTAGGAGGATTCTTGCAAGCTGCTAGTTATAGTCAAATGCTTGGTAAAAGGAGAAATCGCAAGGACTAAATACTAAGTGAAGCGACACCGCCGGCAAAGCGGAATATACGTTTCCGAGGCTCCAACCTTTATCTGTCCTTCTGCGGAACCCAAAGAACGCAGGCCAGTAAAGATTGCGGCCGTTCCATCACCGCACCGTTCACACAGTGCTGTCATCTTCACAACTGAATCTGCTAGAGGTATACAGTCCAGCACTTGACCAAAAGGCCTAGCAGCAGTATCTCCATCTAGGCCACAAACAACCAGATTCTTGTTAAGTACAAGAACCAAATCTACAAAATCACGCAAATCGGGGAAGAATTGGGCTTCCTCAATAATAATGAGATCCGCTTTTAGTATTGCTTCCCTCTGTGAATCATCATCTTGAAGGCAAGACATTAGTTTTGCGACTGCGACTGCTGCAACTGATTCTTTATCGTGACTTGTCAAAGCAGGCTCCACTGAATAACGTTTATCCAGTGAAGATGTTATAACCATAACATTCTTTCCAATTGCTTTACTTCGCCGAATACGCGAAAGTAGGGCCGAGGACTTTCCTGCAAACATGGGGCCGATTATAATTTCAAGTGACATTGCTAACCTTTAGCAGAAAGCCGCAGGGGCTCAAATTTTAGTACTTAAAATAATTTATTCAAGAGTAAAGGATAAAATTTGACCGTGCGTGCCCACAGTTTAAAAAAACCATATATAGGACAGATAGGATGCCCTTTCTTCCAAGTACGTCTGAAACAGAGACAATCGTCGGAATCCAATTCGGTATTTTCAGTCCGGATGAGATTATCCGCCGGTCTGTCGTAGAAATTACAAATCATAATACACAGGAAGGCAAAATCGGCGGTCTATTTGACCCACGCATGGGCGTGCTAGAAAACGGCAAGAATTGTCGCTCCTGTTTCCAGAATAATCACAAGTGCCAAGGCCACTGGGGCTACTACAAGTTGGCCCGGCCTGTCTACTACATTCAGTTCTTCAAGCTAGTTCTCAAGGTCCTCCGTTGTTGCTGTATGAAGTGCGGTAAGCTCCTGATTGACAAGACCCAGCATGCCAACCTTCTCAAGCTCAAGGGTGAGGCCCGCTGGAAGCAGGTTCTTACCCAGTGTAATAAAATTACTCGTTGCGGCGAAGTGATTGAAGATGGCTGTGGTGCTCGCCAGCCCCGTAATTACTCCGAAGATGACATCTGCAAGATTTTCGCGGAATGGAAGGACATGGAGATTCCGGTAGGGCCAAATGGTGAATCCGAGATGCCTGAAGGTGCGGTTCCTACGGGGCAAATCAACGATAAGGAAAGCGGCAAGGTTATTGCTAATCTTGTTACCCTCCGTAAGTTCCTAGAGCCTGAATATGTTCACCGTCTCCTCAAGCGTATCAGTGACGACGATGTTGACTTCATGGGTTTTAGTCGCTACTGGTGTCGCCCCGACTGGATGATGTGCTCGGTTCTCAGTATCCCGCCCCCGCAGGTTCGTCCTTCTGTTCTACAGGATAATAACCAGCGTTCTGAGGACGATTTGACGCAGAAGTTGGTGGACATCATCAAGACCAATACGCTACTAGCAGATAAGATTGCTAAGAATGTGAAGAAGAAGGTGATTGATGAGTGGACGAATGTTCTCCAGTATCACGTAGCAACCTTCATCAATAACGAGATTCCCGGTGTACCCCCTTCTGCTCAGCGTTCGGGCCGTCCCCTCAAATCTGTCCAACAGCGTCTTGGTTCAAAGGAGGGTCGTATCCGCAACAATCTACAGGGCAAGCGTGTAGAGCATTCAGCCCGTACTGTTATTACTCCTGACCCCAACATCAGTATCAAGGAAATCGGCGTTCCGATTCGTATTGCTTCTAATCTGACGTATCCCGAGCGTGTCACAGCATTCAACATCAATAAGCTGTACAAGTTGATTCAGAATGGCCCGGATGTCTATCCCGGTGCTAAGACGATTGTGCGTGCTGCTGATAACCGCATGATTTCCCTCAAGCATATCACAGGCAAAGACCTTCAGCTCTTTGAGGGCGACATTGTGAACCGTCACTTGATGGACGGCGACTACGTACTCTTTAACCGTCAGCCGTCGCTTCACAGGATGTCAATGATGGGTCACCAGGTCCGTGTTCTCCCTCATAACACTTTCCGTCTCAACGTCTCTGTTACGGCCCCCTATAACGCCGATTTTGACGGAGATGAAATGAATCTCCACGCCCCGCAGTCGGAGGAAGCAGCCATGGAACTCCGCGAGATTGCAGCCGTTCCCCTTCAGATTGTTTCACCGCGTGATTCTAAGCCGATTGTGTCCGTAGTACAGGATACCCTTGTAGGTGTCAACCGTTTCATGCGTGATACTGTGAAACTGAATATGCGGGAAGCCATGAATATGCTTATTCAGACTCCGGGGTGGACGGGTGTTCTACCTCCTCCCGCGTCAACTGATAAGGGCATGAAGTGGACAGGTCAGCAGGTAGTCAGTGTGCTTCTTCCTCCGCTGAATCTGGATATGCCTAACGGCCAGTATGATGAGGAGAAGGACAAGGGTGACGCCAAGTCCCAGAACTTTGTCCGCATCAAGAACGGTATTGTCACGCAGGGTGTCTTTGACAAGTCTATCTTCTCCGCGGCCCTCATTCACCTAATCTACAATGATTACGGCCCGGCCAAGACGGTACAGTTCTTGGATTCCCTGCAGAGAATTGTGGCGATTCACCTGATGAACAGCGGTTTCTCAGTAGGTCTTTCGGACTTGATTGCTGACGCAAACACTCGTACGGATATTGACAAGCTGATGAACGAACTCAAGGGCAAGATTGAGAACATCATTCAGCAAGTTCACTTGGGTCTCTTTGACAATTCATCGGGCCGCACCAATCAGGAAGAGTTTGAGCGTCTCATCTTCGGTGAAGTGAATCAGGTAGTAAACAATGCTGGAAAGTTGGGGCGTAACAGCCTAGCAGATAACAACCGCATGACGAACATGATTAAGGCGGGTTCAAAGGGGTCTAACACCAACGTAGCCCAGATGATTGCGGTTCTCGGTCAGCAGAGTATTGAGGGTAAGCGTATTCCGTATGGTCTACAGGACCGCACACTGCCCCACTTCAAGCGTTATGATGATGGTGCGGCCGCCCGTGGCTTCATTGAGTCCTCTTTCATTAAGGGTTTGACTCCAGCAGAGACATTCTTTCACGCTATGGCGGGTCGTGAAGGTCTGATTGATACAGCCGTTAAGACGGCCGATACGGGATATCTCCAGCGTCAGCTTGTAAAGGCGATGGAGGACTTGATGACCCAGCACGACAAGACGGTGCGTGATGCAGCGGGCACGATTATTCAGTTCTCGTACGGTGAGGATGGCACGAATTCAACCAAGATTGAGTACCAGCCGCTCAACATTGGCGGTCTCTCCGACGCGGAGATTGAGGAGCAATTTGCAATTCCGGATGCTGGAGCGGATGGCGAAGCTTTTGTGGCCGCCGTAAAGGAGGACAGGAACATGCTGGTAGAAGGTGTTCTGGGTAGCAAGCTTATCAAGACGGACAAGCAGACCGTCGCTGGCCCTGTTCATCTTGACCGTACCATCAAGAATATCGCCCTTCAGTTTAACTTGAATCCGGATGAGCCCAATAAGGTCACGGGCGGACAAGTTCTGGCTATGATTGAGCGTATTAAGGAGCGGACGATGCCCCGTAACAAGATTTGGGCGGCTCTTCTCCGCTACCACATGAATCCGCAGAACCTTCAGCGTCGCGGCTTCACGCAGGCCGCCCTAGAAGTGTTGGCTACGCAGATTATTAACAGGAACTGGGCGGCCTGGTGCCTCCCTGGTGAAATGGTGGGTATTATTGCTGCACAGAGTATTGGCGAGCCCTCAACGCAGATGACGCTGAACACTTTCCACTTGGCAGGTGTAGCAGCCAAGTCTGCTGGAACCCGTGGTATTCCTCGTCTGAAGGAACTGCTCAAGGCTACGCGTAATCCGAAGGCGTCTGTGCTTTCCATTTATCTGAAGCCCGAGCTCCGCAAGTCCAAGGAGGAGGCCCGTCGCGTAGCACAGGAACTGGAGTTCACCCTCCTAATGGACATTGTAACAGTTGCTCGTATCTACTTTGATCCTCGTGACTCGGCCACTGTTATTGCACAAGACCAAGAGTGGCTTTCATTCTTCATGGCATATGAGACACTAGGGCCTGCTGTATCTACAGGCGGAGCTGCTGCTATTGCTTCTTCGGGTGAAGATGCAGCAACTGTAAAGCGTAGCCCATGGATTCTCCGCCTTGAGCTTGACCGCGACAAGATGTTCCTCAAGAATATTACTATGGAGGATGTACTCTATGTAATCAAGCGTCGCTTTAATCTTGAAACCGCCTATACCGATTACAATGCGGATGAACTAATTATCCGTATGCGTCTTGAGGACCCCTATGCTGGAGACCCGATGGATGACCTAATCGCACTCAAGAAGCTACAGAACAATCTGCTAACAAATACTCTTGTGCGTGGTGTAACCGGCCTCCGTGCGGTCACCTTCAGTTACGTCAAGGACTTCTTTGAGTTTAATCCTGCTGTGGGCCGTTATGAAAAGGTTGACCAGTTTGTTCTTGACACGGATGGCACAAACTTCCTTGATGTACTCTGCCACCCTGATATTGACCCTAGCAAGCTTTATAGCAATAACATCCACGACATCTACGCTAATCTGGGTATTGAAGCTACCCGTGCTGTTCTGCTCAAGGAAATCAGTGGCCTTTTCGAAGATAATAACGTGAATTACCGCCATTTTGGCCTCTTGTGCGATGTAATCTGCTCGAAGGGTAAGCTCATGACAGTTGACCGCTATGGTATTAACAAGAATAACATTGGACCTCTAGCAAAGGCTTCTTTCGAGCAGACGGAAGATATTATGCTTCGTGCTGCTCTGTTCGGTGAACTTGACCCAATCACAGGTGTATCAGCCAATATCATGACAGGCCAGCCTATTCGCGGCGGCACATCTTTCTCATCTATTCTGCTGGACGAAGAAGCACTCAAGAAGTTTATGAGTGAAGCGACGGGTGTTGACCTTACAGTTGAGAAAGAGGAAGAGTTTACTGAAGAAGATGAGGAATCTGCTCTTTACGAAGCCCGTACTCTTGGTGGCGGAAAGGACGATGCTTGTGCGGTACCTCGCCTCCGTCTAGAGGCCACGCTCCCCGACCAAGAGGAAGTCACTGTAGATTATGAGGAGATGGAAATTACTTTAGTGTAGATAGTGTAGATAGAATGGAAAAACTAAAAACACCCGACGGAAGCCACACTTTCTGGGATATTTTTACACCTGGGGCCAACTTAGGCGTCTATCATTTTGATAAGTATGACAAAGACTACGTCTACGTACAAATGCCCGAATCTAAGGCAAAAATCTTTCTCCGTTGCTGCATATTCTTAACTATCAAGGGGGAGAACAACCCAAAAGGATTTGCAATAGTTCATCGCTGGAATAAACCCCTTGGTGGACCAAAAGACCATAATAATTGGGAACCCATTAAAGGACAGGTTGAAAAGAAGGAGATGCTAGCAGCAAAGCGTCTTGTTGGCGGAAATAAGGACCATGAGCCTTTTTTAAATGAAATTCTGGAGTACACGATTCAACGTGAAGTTGAAGAGGAATCCAAAATCTTGCCTTGTTCGCTCAAGAAGTTGACGCTTCATCGCAATCTAGCGTATACATCCGCACACAGTAATTATCCCGAGCCCAATATGCACTTTCAATATATGATTTTCACTGCTGAGATATCTCGGAAAGACTTTGAAGCCGCTCAAGAGCGTGTACATGCAGTTTGGGCTGACCCGCGTTCAGTCAATCTTCGAAAGGATGAACGCGAAAAAAACGGGCTCAGCCTTTGGAGTCCACAGAAAGGTCTAAAAGCCATTATGGGAGGACCTGCTGGTGCTCTTGTTCGGCTGTACCTACGCCATCTAAACCCCGCCGCCACTAAATAAGTATGGCTGATAAAACACATGCTCAGTGGATTCCCGGTGGTCCACAATCGCATTATATGCGATACGACCTTAAATTTACTAGACTAAAGGGCGAACAAAAAAACCATTTTTCAGCAGCATTAACACCTATCTTAATGACATTACATCGCCTTAAGAATCGTATTGATGATATGGATCACCAAAACACATGGGACGAATATAAGAAAATCACAAATCCCTATGAATTTGTTTTCCTATCTCTTGCTCGTCGCATGCAGTATAGTGTAGCCAAAAAAATTCCCTTAAGTCGTTCATATTACAAAATGATTGAAATTTGGCAAAGTCTCAGCTTAGCAGAAAGCATTCCACCCAATTTTGTAACGGCTCATTCAGCTGAAGGACCGGGTGGATTTATAGAAGCAATTGTTGATATTTCCGCAAAGATAGGCTATACTCTTCAAGGAAGCCTAGCCATGACACTTAAATCAACTGACAAGAATATTCCGGGATGGAAGAAATCACAAGCATTCTTACATAAGAATCCGAGTGTTGAAATTACATATGGTGCGGATAATACCGGAAATTTATATAATCTGGAAAATCACGCGATATTCAAGCAAATTCTAGCAAAGAAAAGCAGCGGTGGAAAGGCTCATCTATATACAGCCGACGGTGGTTTTGATTTCACAAATGATTTTAATAATCAAGAAGAGAACGTAATCCAGTTGCTTCTAGCAGAAATCCTTCTCGGTCTCTCAGTGCTAGAAAATGGCGGCGTTCTAATTATTAAGTTTTTTGATACAGTTCTTCAGCCCACATTGGAAATGCTTTATATTACAACACGGCATTTTCGCGAATGGACAATTACTAAACCGAAGACAAGTCGTGCTGCTAATTCTGAACGCTATTTGGTGTGCCGCGGATATCTCGGCCCCCAAGAGGATTCACTGCGTGTTTTCTCTAGAGCATTACAGAAGAAGGAGGGAAACAATATTCTATCTTTTCTAAATGCGGATATGCATAAAGAAAAGGAATATCAGGATTTTGAACGGGAAATCATATATTTTCAAGAATTGTTTTCGGTTTGTCAGATTGAAGCCATTAAGCGGACGCTTACAATAATAGAAACTAAAACAAATGTGATACTAAAAGAACAAATCAGCGAAAATGTGACCCGGTCGACTGAATGGTGTAACCAACATGGTATTGAAATTAACGAGTTCTACAAAGAAAATTCTCCTGAAACAATACTGGATATTTTATCAACTGAACTTCTTACTACAGGGTCATTAATTTTAGGAACAAATGAATCAAGAAGGTCTACTGCACCACCTTTCCCTTTACGAAAGTATCCACAAGAACAGTTCCGACTTCAACGGATGCCTGATGTTGTGTCTGCTTCCCCGACTCCAGCTTCTCAAACTGTTCTATCAATTTCTGGAGAATTACTTGATCATAATCCGGCTTCAGAATCATGGCAAACAACAGAGGAAACTCGGTCTGGTAATTGGGAAACAGTCCGGCGACAACAGCGGGGCTCTTGGAAAGGAGTGCCTCCGTTACCTCTTTAACCATTAACTTGATACGGTCGGACTTAGTCATTACTACTTTCTGCAAGAAACAAAAAGGAAAATCTAACCACATAGAAGGGAATGCCGCGAAATGCAAATACTTTTCGCCGGACCTTGAAAAGAAAGGTCAGATTAGTTCAACTACGTAAATGTAGTAGAAAACAGGGTTGCGTACTATCACGCAAACAGAAGCAGCAAAAACGTAAGCAGACGCGTCGTTTTAGACAACGCGGAGGAAAACAAGGCCTTGCCGATTTTCTGCCAACAACATCATGGGGAGCATGGTCCAATCCTCCACAAGCAACACAGTTTGGCCCTTCATCTTCTGCTCCACCCGCACTAGCCAATGGTGGTATGTTTAGCGGTCCTCAGTCAACGGGTCCGTGGGCATCTACACCTTTTCCTCCGACCCAGTGGGCTCGTTCGCTAGAAGCCGCAACTGGTTCTGCTGGAGTCGGAGTATTCACGCACCAGAAACCCAATGATAATTTCGGGGCTTCATTTAGTCCTGCGTTCATAAAGTAAATTCTCCCCGTGATAAATAGAACATGTCGCTCATAAAACACGATGCTCGGGCTGCTGTGCCTTCCGAGTATAGTGATTCGGACCCTAGAAATCCTAATCAATTGACTGAACAGAGCCAGGCTAATTTAGACCAGATGACAGCTGACTCCGCCTTTGATGACGCCCCTAGAAAACGCGTCTTGAAAGAGGGATTTGAAATCATAGGTGCTTCACAAGCAAGTGTTGCTGGTATCAGTATTTTGGCTCTGATAGCTCTATTGGTGTTAGGACGTATTGGCTGGTCAAGTCATCATTAGAGAAACTTGAACCGAATTGTCCAGAGTTTCCCGCCTGAAACAGCTTGAAAGCACATTGCTTCTAACTTCTTTTCTTCAAGATACCGCTTATTATCCATCATATAAACTTCGGGCTCTGGTTCAGAGACACAGAGAAAACGAATTCCAAATGAGGCATAATAGTCTGCTAGAGTTTGAAGTTTAGCATCAGTAACCTTCTTGAGGTCCACTGGCCGTCCATACCAGGAGGCCAAAGCATGTGTCATGAACATTAAAAAGAATTCATACATTCCTTGCTCGTCCTCAGCATCTAGCTCTAAATCAATTGACTTAGGGGGCTTTGGCTCAGCACTGAGAATTTTCTCAAAGAACTCTGTGCTGTTATCTCTTTCGCCATTAGCAGACATTTATGGTATTGTTATTTGCTACGATTTCTTTTACAAATTCAATACGCTTTCCTTGCTGGATGGCCCAGTCCGTTAGAATACGCATGTTCTCAATCTGCTCATGGACTGTCTTAACACCATTGATACGCATAAAATCTCGGATTTTCTTGTCTTGATTGATGACTTGTAGAGTATCTGTCGCAGTAATTTCCCGAAGAGCAGTTTCTCTATAGTTCCTCCCAGTTAGAGGTGTATGGAGAATCGGCGTCTTTGTGGTAATCTGCCAGCGTTCTTTATCTTCATCTGAAATCAAATCTTCTAGATAACGAGGTCTTTCCCAAGTGATTTCCATAGAACATTCTGTCGTTAAATGACCTTTCATACAGCATTTCAAGCATTTTACACTCATACGAAAAGGACAATTCTCTGTCGTATGATTTGCCTGTTTTGCTGTAAATGAAGGAATATGAATACGACAGAAATTACACGTGCGTTTATCGGACATTGTCTGCACTGGGGCATACTAGCATATGGAATTTCAAATTTATTTTATGTGTTAGCATAAAATTGTCTGAATTTATGTGTTCACATAAATTTGACAGAGTGTTTAAGCCCTCCATAAAGTAAAATGTCCACCCTGAAGAAGAATTTGATTCGTGCGGCACTTAATGGTATTGTGTACTGGGTAGATAATAACAATGGAGATTGCTATACGTATAATGTTCCGCCAGAAACGCCTACTCTGATTGGCAAGGCAATTAAGGACCCTTTTGACCCCAAGACACTTCATATTCAGTTGCTCCCAAATTATAAGGAAATTATGGCACAGAAGCTGCTAGCAGAGCCGCAGGCAATATAAAATTGATTATTAGCCGGTTACCAGGATAAAGCACAATGGAAGCACCACCTATTTCTGCTGGAATCACAACATGGACAGCTCAGATTCTAGCACATCGCCGTCTTGAAATTCTTCAAAAGTTGGCACAGATATTTCCTGCTGCAACAGAACAACTTCGCAAGCAAGAGACAAAGTATACAGTTCAGCCTATCGGTTTCGCCCCTTTAGATTTGCCAGATAATCTTGATAACTCTTGAAGTATCGGGGTTTGGTTGTTGACCCTTGAAGTGTGGATGTATATATGTAGGTGGTCAAATCTCGGGTCGCAATTATTTTTTCAGCCGCTGTCTGAAAAAGCGCATCATTTGGTAAGTTTGTAAATGTACTCGGATAAATATGCTGAGCACAGGGCATCACCTAACTGATGTAGAAAAATTAATATAGGGATATCTTGCTATATGAAGTTGCTGTCCTCGTGTAAATCGGTTTTTCTCTTCAGCAGTTCGGAACTGATAAAAAAGAGGGTCGTTTATACCCGAACTGTATTGTGTTGTACCTAGACCAATACTAGTACTTACTGCAATATTACAGACTTGAATCTGCTCAAAAGTATTCCATACAGAACGAAGATCACTGATTTGTGCCTGGGATTGAAAGTAAAAACCACTCAGGTCAAAGGTTGTAAATTTTGGAGGTGACAATGCTAGAAAATTCGTACTCCAGTAGCCGGACATATCTCTTCCTACAGTTAGATACAGAATGGCAGGAACAGAAACGCGATTTTATATGTTGTTATCATACTGGGCTTTTATAGCCTCTTTATTATACCCGCTTCACGGTATCTCAACCTTTCCATTGATTCTGCTTTGTACAATTGGTTGTCTTGAAATCATTCTGAATCCCAACAATCAATTGTTCTCAAAAAATGTGGTTATCTTACTTGTACATCTTTTGCCATTCGCATGGATACCATTTGACACATCGCGAAATGCCTTGAATTTTGCAGCAGCAATTATATTCTTGTATGTGCTTTTTATACTATTCTTGAAAAAGACACCGATAGAGATTTATACAAAAGTTTTACAAGAAAAACAAGTTGACACAAAGGAATTCATTTGCGAACGGTTTGGTTTTTGTGGAGATGCTTTTTTTAGTTAGAAATCCGCATCTAAGACAGGCCAAGATGCTTGACACTCTTCGTCACCTTCGTTCCTCAGAAGTCAGCGTCCGAGCAAGCCCTAAAGGGCGCGAGGAAGGTGGATTTCTCTAGAAATCCGCATCTATACTCTCCGCTTGACACTCTTCGTCGCTATTCGCTCCTCAGAAGTCAGCGTCGAGACCAAACGACTGCTCCTCCACCGTCTTCCCCACACCCGACAAGGCATAATTCGTAACGCGTTTCTCAAAGAAGTTATCCTTCCCCTCCAGCGAAATACGCTCCATAAAAGGGAAAGGATTGGCTGCGTTATAGAACTTCGGATAGCCCGTCTGTACGAGCAGACGGTCCGCAACAAACTCGATGTACTGCGACATCTGCTTGGCGTTCATGCCGACCAAAGCACACGGCAACGCCTCCGTGATAAACTCCTTCTCAATCTTAACAGCCTCCTTGACCAGCCGGTAGGCCTTCGTCTTGTTCAACTTCTCCGGCTGCATCCCGTACAGTAAGCAGGCGAAATCCGTGTGCAGTCCCTCATCGCGAGAAATGAACTCATTGCTGGTTGTCAGTCCAGGCATAACACCACGCTGCTTGAGCCAGAAGATAGAGCAGAAAGCCCCCGAAAAGAAGATACCTTCAACGATGGCAAATGCTAGAAGCCGAGTAGGAAAGTCAGCATCCGCGTTATCAATCCACTGCAAGGCCCAAGCAGCCTTCTTCTGGACACACGGAACACGGGTAATAGCTCCCAGCATATTCCGCTTCTCCTCCCGGTCCTTGATGTACGTATCAATCAGCAGCGAATACATAACTGAATGAACACCCTCCATCATGTTCTGGACACCGTAAAACAACTTGGCCTCCGTGTACGGTACTTCACGCATAAAACGCATGGCCAAATTCTCCATAACAATTCCATCCGAACCCGCAAAGAAACCGAGGACGCGATTAATAAAGAAACGCTCGTTTGCCGAGAGTTTGTTCTGATAATCATCTACATCCTTGGCCAGTGAGACCTCTTCCGGAATCCAAAAGACACTCAAGTGCTTCTGGTACATCTGGTACAAACCCGGCTGTCTAATCGGAAAGACAACAAAACGGTCCGCCTCCTCGTCGGTTAGGGGCGGCTTAGAATCAATGGCGGCGATACCCTTTGTGGCATATGCCTCCTCTTCATTCGCAATACTGGATTTCTTCTCCCGCGGCTGTGAAACCGGCTTCTGCACATTTTCAACATTACTCAACGGAATCTCGGTCAAATTGGCTACACTTGAAGTTTCCATGTTGACCCTGCTCGTATTCATTGGGGCGAAAATATCCAGGATTGCCAGAATCTAGGATGCGTTTAAGCCTCAAATTTTTTTATTTCCTTAAGATTAGTTTTCGGGGCTAGAGAGCGTTTGGCACTAAAATTGAAATACTCTGCGAATAGCAGTGAATATAATGGAATACGGACTTTCACTCAATTCGGATGTTATGCATCTTATTCTTGGCTATCTAGACCCGGTTGATTGTGCGAAAATGGCCAAGGTTAATCATGGATGGCGAAAATTTGTCTACAGAGCACAAATTTGGAATCGCTTTAATTGGCGTGCAACAACTGATTATAAAGTTCTCGGCCTAACCGATAAGAGTGTACATTGTGGTGTAAAACGCCGCGATTGTTTCTGGAATTGGGCCTCCCGGAATTATAAATTTCGTGATGGAGGTGTTCTACCAGTTCACGCTATATGGCGTAGTTGGCTCAAGCAGGGTCGTCCCTGTTTATCCCTCTATCATCATATCCCTGAGACGTGTTTTCTGTATAGTCTTACTGAGATGGAAAAGGTACATTTTCTTAAACATCATGTAG
>Ga0214919_10003912_pt1 | contig 22097 bp, 18 predicted proteins | sample LL1503_MetaG_FD_177994 | JGI IMG/M metagenome (GOLD analysis project Ga0214919, IMG submission 177994) | Freshwater microbial communities from Lake Lanier, Atlanta, Georgia, United States - LL-1503 | ecosystem: Environmental > Aquatic > Freshwater > Lake | place: USA: Georgia | collected... | reverse complement strand
AGAGGCCGCAGCGGCCGTGACGCCGTGGTAGCCCTTGTTGCGGGCAATGATTTTTTTCTTGAGGGGGCGGCCCTTGGCGTTGTTGTAGTAGCGCACCAGTTTGAAGGCAGTGTCGTTGGACTCCGAGCCCGAGTTGGCAAACAGCAAGCGCGCACCCGGGATAGGCGACCAGCGCACCAATGTTTCCACCAGTTCAGTGACGGGGCCTGGCACCTTGCCCGAAAATGAGTGGTAGTAAGGCAGCGTCAGCATCTGCTTGTAGGCAGCCTCGGCCAGGCGCTTTTCAGAAAAGCCCAGCGATGCGCACCACAGGCCGGCCATGCCTTCGATGTAGGCTTTGCCATGCTCGTCAAACACTTGCACACCCTCGCCGCGCACGATGACCAGCGGGCCGTCTTGTTCTAGCTGGCGTAGTTGGGTGTAGGGGTGTAAATGGTGGCGCAGGTCGCTTTGGCCTGCCGGCGATATTTCAGCTTTGGGGTGGTTCATAGCGTGGGGGTTCCTTCTGCCGAAGTACAGTGAGCTCGGATCACCGTACTGTATTGCACATCAGGCCCTCACCGCGCTATTTTGGATCGCTGCCGCTAGGCCGATCTGTATGCATGCTGCCATGCAAACAGGCTTGGAATGCCTAGCGCGCCGGACCGCGGTTGCCGCCACCGGGGCCGCCGCGACCGCGTCCGCCCCCAAAGCCTCCACCGCCGCCGCCATACCCACCACCACCGCCGCCACCGGCGGGGCGTTTGCCCTGGTAGCCGCCACCGCCACCACGGCGTGCGCCGCGATCGGCCATCATGTCCACGCTGGTACGCATGGGGTCAGGCTGGCCGCCCGGTGCACGGGGCACGCGCGGCTCGCTGGGGAAGTTTTTCATGGTCGGGTTGCCGCCGATACGCCCGCGCCCCTCGTGGGCGCGTGCGTCATGCGAGCGTGGGGGCTGGTCTTCGTGGGCCATGGGACCGTCGTCGTCCCGTGGGAAGCCAGCGTCACGGGGAAAACCGGGGTCACGCGGGGGGCGATTCGGGCCATTGCGGTTGGCGCCTTGGCGCCCTGGGCCATTGCTACCGCCGCCATTAGGGCGGGGGCCGCGTCCTGCCGAGGGACCGCGCGGGCCATTGCCGGGTCCGCCGGGGCCGGCGGCGCCTTTCTTTTCGCGCACGCGCTGCAGCATTTCGGTGCGGGCGGCTTTGGCGGCGGCCTGCATCACATCGCGGCTGGGCGGTTTGCCTGCGCCGCCCCAGATGGTCTGGCGGCCCATGGCGATGGGTTCGGCACGCTCGCCGGCTTCGGGTTCAAAGCCAGCAATCACCTGCACTTCGATGTTTTGCTTGGTAAAGCGCTCGATGTCCTGCATAAAGCCTTCTTCGTCCATGCAGACCAGGTTGACGGCGGTGCCGTCTGCGCCAGCGCGGCCGGTGCGGCCGATGCGGTGCACATAGTCTTCGCTGACGTTGGGGATTTCATAGTTCACCACGTGCGGTAAATCGTCGATGTCGATGCCGCGCGCCGCAATGTCGGTGGCGACCAGCGCACGCACATCGCCGCTTTTAAAGCCGGCCAGCGCTTGCGTGCGGGCGGCCTGGCTTTTGTTGCCGTGCAGGGCCATGGCGCTGACGCCGTTTTTCTCGAGGTATTCGGCCACGTTATTGGCGCCGAATTTGGTGCGGGTAAAAACCAGCACCTGGCTCCAGTTTTGGCTGTTGATGATGTGCGCCAGCAAGGCTTTTTTCTTGCCGCGCCCCACCGGGTGGATGATCTGGTTGATGCGCTGCACCGTGGTGTTGCGCGGTGTGACTTGCACGCTTTGTGGGTTTTTGAGCAGCGTGGCGGCCAGGTCGCGGATCTCGTCGCTGAAGGTGGCCGAGAACAGCAGACTTTGCTTGTCGCGCGGCACCAGGGCCAGCACTTTTTTCACATCATGGATAAAGCCCATATCCAGCATGCGGTCGGCCTCGTCAAGGACCAGGATTTGCACCTGGCCCAGGTCCAGCATGCCTTGCTGGTGCAGGTCCAGCAAGCGCCCGGGGGTCGCTACCAGCAGGTCCACGCCGCGCTTGAGCTTGGCGATTTGCGGGTTCATGCCCACGCCGCCAAAAATCACGGTGCTCGTCAGCTCCAGGTATTTGCCGTAGGTACGGATGGATTCTTCAATCTGCGCGGCCAGCTCGCGCGTGGGCGTCAGGATCAGGGCGCGGATGCCAGTGCCGCCAAATTTATTGCTTGCCGCCTCGGTGGTGGACAGGCGTTGCAGGATGGGCAGGGTAAAGGCCGCCGTTTTGCCGGTGCCGGTTTGGGCGCCGCCCAAGAGGTCCTGGCCGGCCAGCACCAGGGGAATGGCCTGGGCCTGAATGGCCGTGGGGGTTTCGTAGCCTTGCTCGCGCACGGCTTTGAGGATGGCCGGAGCCAGATTCAATTCGTCGAAGTTCATAGAGAAGCACCCAAGGGTGCATACATACCGGCCGTTCCGCACGGAAAGTGGTGTGCGGTCAGTCAAAGGCTGGCAGGTTCAAAAGGCGGGCCGCTGTGCTTGGAGCGGTCCCCAGCAAGGTGCTGGCGCTGCGGGTAACTGAAGCTCCGTAGCCAGTGCATTGTCGCACGTTGGGCGGCGCAGTCGATAATAGGCCTTTTACCCACCGCTCTGACAGACACCTACCGCAATGGCCCAATACGTTTTCTCCATGAACCGCGTCGGCAAGATCGTGCCGCCCAAGCGTCATATTCTTAAAGACATTTCGCTCAGCTTCTTCCCCGGCGCCAAGATCGGCGTGCTGGGCACCAACGGGTCGGGCAAGTCCACGCTGCTCAAAATCATGGCCGGCATTGACAAGGAGATTGAGGGCGAGGCTATTCCTATGGCGGGCCTGAACATCGGCTACCTGCCGCAAGAGCCGCAACTGGACCCAACCCAAACCGTGCGCGAAAGCGTGGAAGCGGGCATGGGCAAGGTCATGTCCGCCAAAGCCCGCCTAGAGGAGGTCTATACCGCCTACGGCGAAGAAAACGCCGACTTTGATGCCCTGGCCGCCGAGCAGGCCGAGTTGGAAGCCATCATCGCCACCGCAGGCACGGATTCCGAACACCAATTAGAGATCGCCGCCGACGCGCTGCGTCTGCCGCCTTGGGAAGCCAATATCGGCGTGCTCTCCGGCGGCGAAAAGCGCCGCGTCGCCTTGTGCCGATTACTCTTATCCAAGCCCGACATGCTACTGCTCGACGAGCCGACCAACCACTTGGACGCTGAATCGGTGGACTGGTTGGAGCAGTTTTTGCAGCGCTACCCCGGCACCGTGGTCGCCATCACGCATGACCGCTACTTTTTGGACAACGCTGCGGAATGGATTTTGGAGTTGGACCGAGGCTCCGGCATTCCCTACAAAGGCAATTACAGCGACTGGCTGAGCCAAAAGCAAGCGCGCTTAGAGGCTGAGCAAAAAGGCGAGGAAGCACGCGCCAAGGCCTTGAAGAAAGAGCTGGAATGGTCGCGCCAAAACCCCAAAGCCCGCCAAGCCAAGAGCAAAGCGCGTCTGGCCCGCTTTGAAGAACTGAGCGACTTTGAATACCAAAAACGCAACGAGACCAACGAAATCTTTATCCCCGTGGCCGATCGTCTTGGCCAGGAAGTGATCGAATTTGTCAACGTCACCAAGTCTTTCGGCGACCGCGTGCTGATCGACAACCTGAGCTTCAAAGTGCCGCCCGGGGCTATCGTGGGCATCATTGGCCCCAACGGCGCGGGTAAATCGACGCTCTTCAAAATGATCGCTGGACGCGAAAAAGCCGACTCGGGCGAGGTGAAGATTGGCCAGACCGTGAAGATGGCCTTTGTCGATCAGCACCGCGACGAATTGGCCAACGATAAAACCGTGTGGGAAGACGTATCGGGCGGTTTGGATATTTTGAACGTCGGTAAATTCCAAATGGCCAGCCGCGCCTATTGCGGTCGCTTTAACTTCAACGGCGCCGACCAGCAAAAGAAAGTTGGCATGCTCTCGGGCGGTGAGCGCGGGCGCTTGCACCTGGCCAAAACCTTGATCGCTGGCGGCAATGTGCTGATGCTGGACGAACCGTCCAACGACCTGGACGTGGAAACCCTGCGTGCCCTGGAAGACGCGCTTTTGGAGTTCGCCGGCACGCTGATGGTCATCAGCCATGACCGCTGGTTTTTGGACCGGATTGCGACCCATATTCTGGCTTGCGAGGGCGATAGCCAATGGGTGTTCTACAGCGGCAACTACCAAGAATATGAAGCCGACAAGAAGAAGCGCCTGGGCGAAGAGGGCGCCAAGCCAAAGCGCATGCGCTACAAAGCGTTGAAGTAAATCCTGCGGGCGTTCATGGGCCTGGGAGCGCTGTTATTTGCGGCAGCAAGCCGCCATGCTGAGCGGTTTGCGCTGCACATCGGGCAAGAGCGTACGCGCTACGCCACGCTGATGCACAGCGCCTTGGGCATCGCCGCGAGCCTGCAGCACGTGGGCGCCCGCTCCGAGGCTGTCGGCATTGTGGGCCAGCGCAAGCTGGGCAGCTATGCCGGCGTGCTGGGAATTGTGTATGCCGGCTGCCACTATGTTCCGCTCAAACCCAGCGCGCCCCCGGAAAAAACCATTGCGCTGATGCGCGCCGCAGGCATCCGCTTCTTGGTCGGTGACGAGGACGATTTGCGCCAAATGCAGGCGCAGTTACAGGCTGCAGAGGACGCGCCGCTAGTGCAGGCTGGTATTGCGCCGCACAGCTATTGCCTTGCAGGCGGCGCTTGGCAAACCGGGCAGGTGCAGGGCGCTGGCCTAGTGAACCAACCCGTGGCTTGCGAGCCGCACGCGTTGGCGTACATTTTGTTCACCTCCGGCTCGTCGGGCACGCCCAAAGGGGTGAAAGTGAGCCATGGCAATGTGTTGGCGTATTTGCGCGCCATGCATAGCCTGTGGTCTTTGGAGCCGGGCTTTCGCGCCTCGCAGTTCCATGATTTTTCTTTTGATCCTTCAGTGTCCGACCTGTTCACTACCTGGTCGCTGGGCGGCGAGTTGTGCGTGGTTCCACAGGCCGAACTGATCGCGCCGGCGCATTTCATCCGCCGCAGCGACTTGCAAGTGTGGAGCTCGGTGCCCTCGATCGGCACCTTGATGCACAAATTGGGCATGCTCAAGGAGGGCAGTTTCCCGACCTTGCGCATCAGCCGTTTCGCGGGCGAGCCTTTGCCCCAGCGCATGGCGCAGGCTTGGCAATTAGCCGCCCCGGCCAGTACCGTGGAAAACCATTACGGCCCGACCGAGGCCACGATTGACGTGGCGCGCCACGTCTATTTGCCCAGCCAGGCAAACCTGGACTTTGCGCAGGACATCGTGCCCATAGGCAGGGCCTTTCCGGGCATGGAAATCCAAATCATCGATAGCGCCGGTCAGCCACTCGCCCCGGGCGCGACGGGGCAGATTGTGTTCAAGGGGCCGCAGCTCTCGCAGGGCTATTTGGACGATCCCGAAAAGACGCAGGCGGCCTTTGTGCAATTCAATTGGGACCCCAGCGGGGCCACTTGGTACCAGTCGGGGGATCTGGGCTTTGTGAACGCGCACGGGCAGATCCAATGCCTAGGCCGCCTGGACAACCAGATCAAAGTGGCGGGCAGGCGGGTGGAAATCGGCGAAATCGAAGTTGCGCTGGCACGCTGGCCTGCCTTGAGCGACGTCGTGGTGGTGGCCGTCAAGGATGCGCAAGGCCAAGTGAAAGAATTGGTTGCTTTCACGACGGGCGAGTTATCGGCGCAGGACTTGGCCAGCCTGAAAAAGGCCAGCGCCCAAAGCCTGGACGCTATATTCTTTCCCAAGCGCTTTGTGACTTTGGCCCAATTGCCTTATGCGGTTAGCGGTAAGGTGGACAGGCGCGAGCTTTTAGAGCTGGCCCGGCTTTGGGCAAACTGAGCCCTAGACCATTCCTACATCGCAACGCTGCGGCTGTGCTCCAGAACAAAGCCGGCAATATCAGCGACGGTATCGAGCAAAGGCGCCTCAAAATGTACTGTCGAAAAATCGATCCGGTAGTTTTCTTCCAGGTGCATGACGAGTTGCATTAAGGAAAAGGAGTCGATGCGACCACTGAGAAATAAGGAATCGGCATCCGAAAATTCTTGAAAATCCATGTTTTGCGCGAGTAATTCTTGCACATAGGGGCGAAGGCGTTGGTGGAGGTCGGCACTCATTGTGGTATTCCAAAAAGATAAAACATAAATTGCAAGCGTTCGGCCAAGGTGTGGCTGCGGGTTTCATCGCCGAATATTTGCAGCAGGCTGACAAATCCCCAAATCAGTACAAAGGCCTTTATGCGCCCCGGCACCGTATCGGACGGCCTGAACCCGGCGCTGATACGCAATTGCGAAATGCCAATAGCACAGGCTAGGACCACGCTGTAGAAGGCGTAGCTGCTAAAACTGCTGAATAACTCGACAAGACCCATCTCAGCGGCCAGGTCAATATCGCGCAAAAAGTGGTAAATCATATTACCCACGCCTGCCGCCATAAAGGTGGCAAAGAACATGCGCAGGCGCGGATGCTTTTTGAAATAGCGCAAAAAACTGGGCGTGAAAAATAAATCCACCATCAGTTCTTTGAAGTAATACAAGATACGGTTGAAATAATCCATCATGGTGCGCGCCTCCAAGGGCCGCCAGGTGCTGCGCGGCAATCGAATCCCGGCCAGTCGCGCTGTCGCGATCACCATGTGGCCCCACAGGCCAAACCACAGCGCAAAATCTAATTGTGACCAAATCAAAGACAGTATCAACCTCGGTCGGGTTGACGGCTCATGGGCCAGATAGGTACTAATTTCACTCTCGACGCTGCGTACTTGCAGCACCGTTTCAAAAAAATAACTCAGCAGTGCATCCAGCCCGTAAAGGCAAATAGCCCAGACCAGCAATTTAAACCCCTTGATTTGTGTCACCGCCAAGGCCTGCGCGCTATTGGCGCGGGCTTTACGCAGCAGGGCAGCTCCTTTTCCATAGGGCAGGGTGGTAGACCCCCAAAAGGGGTGCAACATACCCAGTTGCACGATGTCGGGGCTTCGCGCTTTGGCGCCTTGGTCCAGCAGGGCATATGCCAAAAACCAAATATAGGCGCAATACGTCACCAAAAATGACCACACCAGCACCCGTGCCATGCCATGGAGAAGCCCGCCGCTAGAGGCGATCAACAAGGCCAATGCCAAGCCGAGTAATACCCAGACAGGCTGGCGCGCTGCGAAAGATTGGGGGTTGCGGCGGACATAGACCAACGCTAACCAGGCCAACAAAATATAGACAACATAGGTAAATAATGAAATCTCCCACGCCGCCAGACCGACAGCGTGTTCCTGTGCCATAACCTTTCCCACGTCATTATTGAAATAATTGGATGAATTCACGATACGGTATACGCCCAGGGCCTGGGTAAATACCAGCAGAACCAGGTCCTGGTGCCGAGGAATATAGGCAAAGGAAAACGCCAAGCCCAAAAGCAGCACGGCCTTAAACAAGTCGGCGCTTTCCACACTGAATAACAAGACGCAAAGTACAAAGAGCGCCGCCCGTCCACGCCAGCCTTGGATGGCCGAAATGACTTTCTCATTCTTGTCCAAGGACGAGAATTGTTCCAACAAATGCATTTTGATTACCGCCTTTTGCGGCTTAGTATTTTTAAACCAGTGCAAACATTCCAGTGCGATGCATGGTTTGCGTGAATTCTTCGAATTATTATATTTATTCACTTCAATTGGATGGCGTCGCGTCGCTTTGGCGACCACTAGAAAAATTGAAATGAGGCTAGCCAGCTTATTGACAGACAAATTAAATGGCAGTTAAAGTGTCAATTAACTTGGAGCTACCCATGCAAACACACGCAACACTTTGCCATTTGGTTTTTTCGCCATCGCCGGCGCAGCCTGTAAAACACCTTCACCTACCTTGCGCGATGGCAGGAGCGGCCCTGTGATCGGCGCGTGGTGGGCTTGGCCCGTGGCGCTGGCGGTTTATCTGCTCTTTCGCGCCTGGTACGACAACTGGCGCGGCCCTTTGACCGCCGCTGAGATCGATGCGTTCTTTGCCACATCCGACGCTGGCCACGTCCATGCAACAACCGAACGTGCCGTGATTCGCGCTTTTTTGGAGGCCGATGACGGCAAAGAATTCATCATGAGCAATCTGGTGCGTGTCCATCCGGGGCAGGTGCCGCATCCATTTACCGGTGAACCTACCGAGGGCCTGGCGCTGATGCAGGAATACGGGCGGCGCTTTGTCAAGCTGCTGTTCTTCTATGGTGGCCATCCGATGCATGTGATGCGCAAAGTCGGCGGCTATGTGGATTCCTGGAATACGGTGCCCGATCCGGGCTGGCATATCGTGGGCGCCATGCGCTACCGCAGCCGCCGCGATCTGATCCGCTTGGCGCGCGACCCGCAGTTGGCGCAAGTCCACCCGTTCAAGGCGGCGGGCATAGATGCCACTTTCTCTTTCCCCACCCATGTGATGGCCAGTTTTGCGCTGCGACCGCGAGTCTGGGTGGCGTTGGTGCTGGCCTTGGCGGCCTCACTCATTCATTTGATGAGTTTGGCAAGTCTGTTGACCCACTGAATGTGATTTTGTCAATTTTCACGAATTAAATTAATTAATTTATGATAAACAATGGCAAATCGGCATTTTTCGATGGAAAATAGCGCCCACTATGGACAAGCCCTCTCTGCTTTTACACGGCGTCCCGGGCTCTCCCTACACGCGAAAAATGCTGGCGGTGCTGCGCTACAGGCGCATTGCTTACCGCTTATACCCCTCGGCTATGGGCATACCAGGTATGCCAGCGGCCAAGCCGCCGCTGTTACCCACTTTCTACCTTGAGGGCGCTGACGGCGAGGTCCAGGCGGTTACCGACTCAACACCCTTGATCCGGCGATTCGAGGCCGCCTACGAGGGGCGCAGCGTGGTACCGGCCGACCCCGCGCTGGCCTTTATCGACGCCTTGCTCGAGGACTTTGCAGATGAATGGCTGACCAAAGCCATGTTCCATTACCGCTGGACCTATGCTGCCGATATTGACAAGGCCGGACGTGTTCTTGCCGGTTGGCACGAGGGGCCCAAGGACGACGCCACGCTGGGCCACATTGCCAAGATGATTGCTGAGCGCCAGATCCCGCGCTTGCGCTATGTTGGCTCCAACCCCATGACTGGCCCGGTGATAGAAGCGGGTTACCTGCGCGTGCTGCAGGCCTTGGAAGAACATCTGCGCCACCATGCTTTCTTGATGGGCGGGCGCCCCGGCAGTTGCGACTTTGCCATGTACGGCCAGCTCACCCAATTGGCCCTGTTCGACCCAACGCCGACAGCCCTGGCCACGGCGCATGCGCCGCGTGTATGTTCCTGGGTGGCGCTGATGGACGACCTCTCTGGCTTAGAGCCGCAGGCCGAACAATGGCAAACGCTAGATGCGTTCCCCGCCAGTTTGCGCACCCTCTTGGCAGAGGTGGGCCGGCTCTATGTTCCCGTGATGCTGGCTAACGCCCAGGCGCTGGCGGCGGGGCAGGGCGAGGTTCATGCGGTGGTGGACGGCCAGCCCTGGGTGCAGCAAAGCTTTGCCTACCAGGCCAAATGCCTGGGCTGGCTGCGTCGCGATTACCGTGCCCTGGGCCCCGCCTCCCGCGCTGCGGTGGACCAGGTGCTGGCCGGCACGGGTTGCCAGGAATTGCTAGTCGGTTTGTGATGCTGGCTGTGCTGCGGGTTTGCGCCGGTTGACCAGCGAGATGCCCACCCCCACCATGGCCAAAGCACCCAGGAGCGAGAGCGTGATCTGTTCGCCCAGCCACAAAGCGCCAAAAAATAGCGCAAAAAGCGGCGTGGAAAACGCAAAAGCACCAATCTTGTTAGCCGGATAGCGGCTGAGCAGCCACATCCAAGACAAATAGCTGGCAAAGGCACCCACCACGGTTTGAAGCGCCAGCGAGCCCAGCGCAAAACGGCTAAATTCCCAGGGCCAGGACCAGTGCTCGCCCAGCGCGTAAGAGAGTACCGGCAACACCAGTGCGCTGCTGGCTACTTGGTAAAACAGCATTTTCTCGGCGCCCACTTGCGAGAGCACCGTGGTGCGGATCACCACCGTGGTCAGCGCCCAGGCGATGCCCCCACCGATGCCCAGCCAATCGCCCCAGTGCTGCATGGGCGTTTGCCCGCCGACAAAACCGTCACGCAGGGTAAAGGCCACGGCGCCAAAGGCAAAGACCAAACCAATCCACTGCACCGTGCGCAAGCGCTCCGAGGGCACAAACCAGTGCAGCACCAGCGCCGCCCACAAGGGTGCGGTGTACAAAAACACCGTTAAGCGCGAGGCCGCGCTAAATTGCAGACCGCTAAACAGACAGAAAAACTCCATGGAAAACAAAAAACCGGCCAGCAAGCCCGGGCGCAAGCTGCCGTCATGCGCCCACAGCGCGATACCGCGCCAGCGGCACCACAACCACAGCACCACGGTGGTCCCCGCAAAGCGCACCCCGGCCTGAAACACGGGTGGTAAATCGGCCAGCGTCGCCTTCACGAGCACTTGCTGAAACCCCCAAAACGCGCAGCAGGCGATCAAGAGCCCGATGGCAAACGCATCCAAATGGTCTTTGCGTTGCATGGCAGTGGCCGGGGCTTTTATCGCAAAGCGCCAGTGAAAAATCGGCTGGCTTGGTACACCAAGGGCGTGGCGCCGCTAAGGTGGCTGCAGCGTTGCACTTCGCCGACAAAGATCAGGTGGTCGCCCTCGGCGTAGCGGCTGCGGTTGCGGCATTCAAAGTGGGCAATGGCCCCTGCAATCAGCGGCGCGCCAGCCAGGCCGCTGTGCCAGGCCACGCCGGCGAAGCGGTCGACGTCTTTGGAGGCGAATTGGCGGGCCAGCGCCTCGTGCTCTGCGCCCAGCACATTGATGGCGTAGTGGCTGCAGCTGCGCAGCACCTGCATCGAGGCCGAGCGCAGCGCCAGGCTCCACAGCACCAGCGGTGGCTCTAAAGAAACCGAGTTAAACGAGTTGGCGGTCAGGCCGACCACGGCGCCGTCGGGGCCGCAGGCCGTCACCACCGTCACGCCGGTGGCAAATTGGGCGAGGGCCTGGCGAAATTCGCTTTGGGTGACATGGGGCGGGCTGGAAGGCAAAGCTGCGAGTTCGTGCACCTGGGGGATATGGTTCAAATCAATGGCCTAGTATTTTGGACAGGAAGTCGCGGCTGCGCTCGTTTTGCGGATGGTTGAAAAAATCGTGCGGGTTGTTTTGCTCGACGATCTGGCCCTCGTCCATAAAGATCACCCGATCGGCCACCGCCTTGGCAAAGCCCATCTCATGGGTGACGCAGACCATGGTGATGCCTTGCTCGGCCATCTCGATCATGACATCGAGCACCTCTTTGATCATTTCCGGATCCAGCGCCGAGGTAGGCTCGTCAAACAGCATGATTTTGGGCGTCAGGCACAAAGCGCGGGCAATGGCCACGCGCTGCTGCTGTCCGCCGCTCAGTTGCAAGGGGTATTTGTACGCCTGCTCGGCAATGCGCACCCGCTGCAATTGCTCCATGGCGCGTTCCTCGGCCTCTTTTTTGGGCAGCTTGCCCACCCACATGGGCGAGAGCGTGAGGTTTTCCAGTACGGTCAGGTGCGGAAAAAGGTTGAACTGCTGGAACACCATGCCCACTTTTTTGCGCACATCGTCAATGGCTTTGAGGTCGTCGGTAATCTCCACGCCGTCCACCGTGAGGCGGCCTTGCTGGTGTTCTTCGAGGCGGTTGATGCAGCGAATCAGCGTGGACTTGCCCGAGCCCGAGGGGCCGCACACCACGATGCGCTCGCCTGCACGCACCTGCAGGTCGATGTCGCGCAGCACATGAAAACTGTTGCCATACCACTTGTTGACTTTGGCAAATTCGATGATCGGTTGGGACATGGCTTTCCTTAACGCTGGCGGCTTTTGTTGACCTGCGCCTCAATCCACTGGCTGTAGCGCGACATGGAGAAACAAAACACAAAGTAAATCAGGGCGATAAACAGATAGCCCTCGATGCGAAACGGGCGCCAATTGGCATCGGAGTTCATGGCCATGCCCATGGCACCGGTTAGCTCGTACAGGCTGACGATGGCCACCAACGAGGTATCTTTGAAGGTGGAAATAAAGTTATTCATGATGCCCGGCACCACCATGGCCAGAGCCTGTGGCAGCACAATCATGCGCTGGGTTTGCCAGTACGACAGGCCCAGCGTCGCCGCTGCCTCGACCTGTCCTTTGGGAATGGCCTGCAAACCGCCGCGAATCACTTCGGCCATGTAGGCCGCTGCGAACAAGGTGATGCCCGCCAGCACCCGGATCAGCACATCGATATTGAAGCCCTGGGGCATCAGCAGCGGGAACATAAACGAGGCCATAAACAGCACCGAAATCAGCGGCACCCCCCGGATCAGCTCTACGTACACGGTGCACAGACTGCGAATGGCCGGCATCCCCGAGCGCCGCCCCAGCGCAATACCTACCGCAATCGGAAAGGCCATGGCCATGGACAAAGAGGCCAGCAAAATGGTCAATGGCAGTCCGCTCCACAAGTCGGTCTCCACATAGCGCAGCCCGGCAAAGCCGCCGCGCATCAAGGCCAGGTAGGCGACCAACACGCCCACCCACAAGCCAGCCAGCCAGGGCCGCCAGCAAGCGCGGGTGCAACTGGCCACGATCAGGGCCAGCAGCATCAGCGTGCACACCAAGGCGCGCCAGTGCTCCTCGTGCGGATAACGGCCCATCAAAATAAAGCGGAACTTCTCGCGCACCACGGCCCAGCAGGCGCCATTGCCGGCGTGGCAGGCTTCATAGCCGCCGTTCCAGACGGCGTCGGTCAGCGTCCAGGCAAACAGGCGCGGCAGCAAGGACAGCAAGACCACACCGATGAGCACGGTGCCCAAGGTGGTCTTCCAGTCGTGGAATAAATTGGCCTTGCACCAAGCCAGTGGGCCGGTGGTGGCATTGGGGGCAGGACGCGGGGCGATGGCGGTAAAGGTGGACATGGGGCTGGCCGTTCTTAACGCTCTTGGATCGCCACGCGGGCGTTATACCAATTCATGAACAGTGAGGTGATCAGCGAGGTGCTCAGATAGACCACCATGATCAGCGCAATGCACTCCACTGCCCGGCCGGTCTGGTTGATGGCCGTGTTGGCAATCGAGACCACGTCCGGGTAGCCAATGGCCACCGCCAGCGAGGAATTCTTGGTCAGGTTCAGATACTGGTTGGTCATGGGCGGAATGATTACCCGCAGCGCCTGGGGCAGCACCACCAGGCGCATGCTTTGCACCGGCGACAAGCCCAGCGCGCTGGCCGCTTCTGCCTGACCCAGCGAAACCGACTGGATACCTCCGCGCACCACCTCTGCCACAAACGCGGCGGTGTACAGCGTCAGCCCCACCAGCAGGGCCAAAAATTCGGGGGTTAGCGCACCGCCGTTTTCAATCGCAAATTCGCCCTTCATAGGCATGTCCATCGCCGTAGGCGCACCACCGAGCAGCCAGCCCAACAGCGTGCAGGTGAGCACACCAGCCATGGGCAACCACACCATGCTGTGCGGCTGGCCGCTCGCTTCAAAGCGCTGCCTTGCGCGCCTGCGCAAAAACCAAGCGCACACCAGGCCCAGCAAGAGGCCCCAGGCGGCCCAAACATGGCCCGCAGCCCACACCGGAATCGGGAAATTGAGGCCGCCTTTACTCAGAAACATCGGCCCGATGATCCACGCGCTGGCCGCATCGGGCAACAGCTCGGTAAACAGCAGGTACCACATCAGCAGCTGCAGCAGCAGCGGAATATTGCGAAACAACTCCACATACACGCGGCACAAGCCGCGTACCAGCGCATTGCGCGCGAAGCGGCCCACGCCCAAGAGTGTGCCCAGCAGCGTCGTCAGCACAATGCCCAGTACCGCCACGCGCAATGTGTTGGTCACGCCTACCAGGTAGGCGCGCAAATAGGACTCGCCAGAGTCAAAAGCGAAGAGGCTCTCGCCAATGTCAAAGCCGGCCGTTCCGAGCAAAAAGCCAAAGCCGCTTTGGATGCCGCGCTGGCGCATATTGGTGGCCGTGTTATGGGCCAAAAACCAGACTACCAAAGCGATGACGCTGACGGCCAGCACCTGGTAGACCAGCGCACGAAAGGCCTGGCTGCGCCAGGACCAGCGTTGTTTGGGCGGGGACAAGGGTGCAGCGCTCATACGGGGCTTAGGGGGTCAAACATCATGCGCGAAGGCGGCGCGGCGATAGGAAAAGGGCAGCGCAACATGGTGTTGTCGCTGCCCTGGATCAGGCTCTGAAAGTGCAGCCGCCAAGGGCTTGCGTCATTAGCGGATGGGCGGGGCGTACTGGATACCGCCTTTGTTCCACAAATTGTTCAGACCACGGGGCAATTGCAGTGCCGACTTAGGGCCTACATTGCGCTCAAAAATCTCGCCATAGTTACCTGTGGCTTTGACCGCATTGGCCAGCCACTCTTTGTCCAGGCCGAGCAGTTTGCCGGTGTCCTCGGTGGTGCCCAAGATACGGCCGATGACCGGGTCTTTGCTGGTGGATTTGAGTTCGTCAAGGTTAGCTTGCGTGACGCCGTTTTCTTCCGCTTCGAGCAGACCGTAGACGGTCCATTTGACGATGGCAGTCCACTCGTCATCGCCACGGCGCACCATGGGGCCTAGGGGCTCTTTGGAGATCAGCTCGGGCAAGATCAGGTGGTCGGCTGGGTTTTTCGCTGACTTGTTACGCACTGAGGCCAGGCCTGAGGCGTCCGTCGTGTAAGCCACGCAGCGACCCGAGAAGTACGCGCCCTCGACGGCGTCGAGCTTTTCAAACACCACCGGCTTGATTGCCAGGCCATTGGCCTTGGAGTAATCGGTCAGGTTTTTCTCGGTCGTGGTGCCCGACTGGACACAAACGGTTTGGCCCTTGAGCTGCTTGGCGCTCTTGATCTTGCTCTTGACAGGCACCATAAAGCCTTGTCCGTCGTAATAGACCACGGCGGTTTGGCTCAGGCCGATGGAGGCATCACGGGTCAGGGTAAAGGTGGTGTTGCGCGAAAGCACGTCCACTTCGCCGGACTGCACTGCCGCAAAACGCGCTTGGGCGGTCAGGGGCACATACTTCACTTTTTCGGCGTCGCCCAAGGTTGCAGCGGCTACGGCGCGGCAGATATCGACGTCGATGCCTGCCCACTTGCCATTGGAATCAGCGGCGCTAAAGCCAGCTAGGCCGGTGTGCACGCCACAGACGACTTGGCCGCGGGCCTTGACGGCATCAAGCGTTTTGCCGGCATGGGCAGGTGCCCAGGCGATGCTGCCAGCGACGGCCAGTGCAGCGGCGAGTGATTGGGTTCGGTTCAATTTCATGCTGTTTACTCCAAAAAAACGGGTTTGCGGCCTGCAAAAATAGGGGCCAGACGCGGTGTCAGGGCAGCGCATTGTGCCTGAGCGCCTATGTTAATGGCGCTCAGGCCCTCGCCGCATCGGGGTAAACACCCGCCGCCCCGGTGCTTCTTGGCACCGAACCGGCAGGGTAAACGATGCACCTCGGTCACCGCTGAGACACGCAAAATCGCAGGGCCGCGTATGGTGCGGCCTCGTTTGTCGCTTGTTTTTGAAGGTTGCCCATGCCCGTCACTGCCCAAACCGCCCCGCGCCACCACCGTTTCTGGCCAGCGCGCCTGCCCAAAAGTATCAGCTTGCCGCAGACTTCCCTGTGGGACAACCTGCAAACCAGCGCCCGGCGTTTCCCCGACAAAACTGCCCTGGTGTTTTTCGGCCGCCAGACCTCGTATGCGCAGTTGCAGGCGCAGGCCGAGCGCTTTGCCGCCTATCTGCTGCGCCTGGGCGTGCGTGCGGGGGACCGGGTGCTGCTCAATATGCAAAACTGCCCGCAGCTGGTGGTTGCGCACTTCGGCATCTTGCGGGCCAATGCCGTCGTGGTGCCGGTCAACCCCATGAACCGCGCTCAGGAGCTGCAGCACTACATTCTGGACCCGGAGGCCAAAGTCGCTATTACCAGCGCCGATTTGGCTGCGGACTTGGCCGCCGCCAGCGCCGCGCTACCGGCCGGGCAGGGGCTGACGCATGTGGTGATCACCCATTTCACCGACGCCTTTGACCCGCAAAGCGGCGACGACGCCCCGCCCGCCGCATGGAGCGACTGGCTGCTCACCCGCCACCCCCTGCCCGCTTTGGCGGGCGGACAGGTGCACACCTGGGAACAGGCCCTGGCCTGCGCCGATGCGCCGCCCGCGCTGACCGCAGGCCCGACCGACCTGGCCGTGCTGCCCTATACCAGCGGGACCACCGGCCTGCCCAAGGGCTGCATGCACCGGCATAGCAGCATCATGCACAACGCCATCGCCAGCGCCCTGTGGGGCAATGGCAGCATGGAAAACGTCACGCTGATGGTGGTGCCCATGTTTCACATTACCGGCATGGTCAGCCTGATGCACACCAATATCTACTGCGGCGCCACCATGGTGCTCATGCCGCGCTGGGACCGCGAACTGGCCGCCAGCCTGATCGCCCAATGGCGGGTGACGCACTGGACCAATATCCCGACCATGGTCATCGACCTGCTAGGCAGCCCCAACGTGGGCCGCTTTGACCTCTCCAGCCTGGTCTACATCGGCGGGGGCGGGGCGGCCATGCCCCAGGCGGTGGCGCAGCGCCTGCTTGAGCAATACGGCCTGCGCTACGCCGAAGGCTACGGCCTGACCGAGACCGCCGCGCCCTCGCACAGCAACCCACCGGACGCGCCCAAGCAGCAATGCCTGGGCATCCCTTTTGTGGGCGTGTACGCCCGCGTGGTCGATCCGGAAACCTTGGCTGATATGCCGCTGGGCGAGTCCGGCGAGATCGTGATGCGCGGCCCGCAGATTTTTGAGGGCTACTGGCGCCGCCCCGAGGCCAATGCGCAAGCCTTTGTCGAGATCGAGGGCGCGCGCTACTTCCGCTCGGGCGATATGGGTCGTATCGACGAGGACGGCTACTACTTCATGACCGACCGCTTAAAGCGCATGATCAATGCCTCGGGCTTCAAGGTCTGGCCGGCCGAAGTGGAGGCGCTGATGTTTCGCCACCCGGCCATCCAGGAGGCCTGCATCATCGCCACCCAAGACGCCTACCGGGGCGAGTCGGTCAAGGCCATGGTGGTGCTGCGCGCCACGCACAAGGGCCAGGTCAGCGCGCAAGACATCATCGCCTGGTGCCGCGACAACATGGCCGTCTACAAAGTGCCTCGCGAGGTGGAATTTTTGGATGCATTACCCAAAAGCGGCGCCGGTAAAGTCATGTGGCGCTTGCTGCAAGAGCAAGAGCGTGAACGCGGCTCGGGCGCCTGAATATATTTCCTTTTTTTTCAATCTTTGCTATGCACGCTACCGCCCCTTTACCCACCACCACACCCGCCGCCGCCCGCTTTGACCCTGCCCGCTGCACGCAGCTACTGCAGACACTGCAAGCCCAGGTGGACTTGGGCCGACTGCCGGGCGCAGTCTTGCTGATCGCCCGCCAGGGCCAAGTGCTGTTGCACGAGGCCATCGGCAGCTTGGACCCAGCCAGCGGCACGCCCATGCCGCTGGACGCGATTTTCCGGATCTACTCCATGACCAAACCGCTGGTGTCGGTTGCCGCCATGCAGCTGGTCGAGCGTGGCAAGCTGCAGTTGAGCGATCCGGTGGCGCGCTACCTGCCGGCGTTTGCCGATGTGAAAGTGGGCCGCGTGGAGCATGGCGCGCTGCACCTGCAGCGTCCGCGCGCCGCCATCACTGTCTACGACTTGTTGCGCCACACGGCGGGCATGACCTACGAATTTTTAGGCCAATCGCCGATACAAAAAATGTACGAGGAGGCCGGCCTGCGCATCACCGCGCGCGGCCACAGCAATGCCGAATTTGCCGAGCTCCTGGCCCGCATGCCGCTGATGTTCGAGCCCGGCTCCATCTGGGAATACAGCCGCGCCACCGACGTGCTCGGCGCGCTCCTGGAGGTGGTCTCGGGCCAAAGCCTGGGCCAGTTGCTGCAAGAACACGTGCTCGGGCCCCTGGGCATGACGGACACCGCGTTTCATGTGCCACCTGTTGAGCAGCACCGCATTGCGCAGGCCTTTGCCCACGACCCGGACGGCGGCACACCCATGCCCTTGATTGATCTGACTGAAGTGCCACGCCTGGAGTCCGGCGGTGGTGGTTTGGGTGGCACGGTGGCCGACTATGCGCGCTTTTGCCAGTGCATGCTGAACGGCGGCACGCTGGATGGCCAGCGCCTGCTGAGCCCGCACACCGTGCGCTTCATGACCGCCGACCACCTGGGCCGCATCGGCCAAAACCGCACCGAAAACGCCGGCAATATGCTGGCGCCGGGCACCGGTTTTGGTCTGGGCTTCTCGGTCCGCCTGGCAGCCGGCCTGGACACACTGCCCGGCAGCGTGGGCCTGTATTCCTGGGGCGGCATTGCCGGCACCACCTTTTGGGTGGACCCGCAGCAAGACATGTTTGCCATCCTGATGATTCAGGCGCCCAACCAGCGTGAGTTTTTCCGGCCCCTGTTTCGCAACATGGTCTACGCGGCCATGCTCGACTGAGCGGGGCGGGCAGCGGCTTTAGGTGGGCGCTACCTCGAGCACCAGTTTGCCGAAGTTCTCGCCGTTAAAGAGCTTGAGTAGCGCCTCGGGGAAATGCTCCAGGCCTTGGACCACGTCCTCTTTGCTCTTCATGCGACCGTCTTTGAGGTAGCCAGCCATTTCGGCGATGGCCAGGTGGTAGCGGTCGGCGTAGTCAAAGACCACGATGCCTTCCATGCGCGCGCGGTTGACCAAAAGGCTGAGGTAGTTTTTCGGGCCGGCCACCGCCGTGGTGGCGTTGTACTGGCTGATGGCGCCGCAAATGACGATGCGCGCCTTGCGGTTGATGCGGGCCAGCACGGTATCGAGGATGTCGCCGCCCACGTTGTCAAAGTAAATATCCACGCCCTTGGGGCAATGGGCTTTGAGCCCGTCGCGCACCGCGCTGGGACCGGCTTTGTAGTCGATGCAGGCGTCAAAACCCAGCTCCTGGACTACCCAGTCGCACTTGGCCTGGCCCCCGGCGATGCCGACGACGCGGCAACCTTTGATCTTGGCCATCTGGCCCACGGTTTGGCCCACCGCACCTGCCGCGCCCGACACCACCACGGTTTCGCCCGCCTGGGGCTGGCCCACGTCCATCAGGCCGAAGTAGCCGGTCATGCCCGGCATGCCCAGCACATTGAGCCACTGCGTGAGCGAGCCCATACGCAGGTCGATTTTGAAAATTCCGTTGCGCTTGAACTCGCCTGGCGCCAAGCGCAGGTACTGCTGCACACCAAAACCGGCGCTCACCATATCGCCCACCGCAAACTGCGGGCTCTTGGAGGCAATCACCCGGCCCACGCCACCGGCGCGCATCACCTCGTCGATGGCCACGGGTGGGATGTAGCTGCGCCCCTCGTTCATCCAGCCGCGCATCGCCGGGTCCAGCGACAAAGCCAGGGTTTGCAGCAGCACGCCGCCGTCCTCGGGTTCGGCCACCGCTTCGGTGGTGAAGTGCCAGTTATCGCGCGTGGGCATGCCCACGGGGCGGGAGGCCAAGCGTACTTGGTGGTTAACGAGGCTGGACAGGACGGGAGCGGACATAGGGTTGGCCTTTCTGGGCATAGCAGTCAAGAACGACGATGCTAGCGCAGCCTGGTCAGCGGGCGGGTTGCCTAGGTGACTCAGGGAATAATTTATTTGGCGGCAACCGCATAAAAAACAGGGTGCAGGATCCTCGGATTGAGCGTCCCTTGTATTTTTCTTGATAATTTGGTGAAACTCCAAATCAGCCAGCGCGCAAGGCGACGCGGATAGTTGAGTAGGGGCGCGCCGATTTGATTTTCCATTCCATGAAATTCGATCGACTGGTACCCCGCTGCGTTAAGCACCTGATTTAAGCTGTGCTCGGTAAATCCCGCATAGTGCGTGAAATCTTGGTACATATGCAAGTTGGAATGATTGGCTTGCATATTTGGAACTTGAATAATCAATACCCCATCGTCGGTGAGCGCGTTTCTGAGCACTTTTAATAAATCGATGGTTTCATCCTTGGGTATGTGCTCAAGCACATCCAAAAGGGAAATGACCGAATACTCGCCAGGCCGCTGGCCCAGCCACTCTGCCGGATTTTCTACAAATAGGCAATTGAGCCCGAGTTTGGAGCAAAAGGCGATGGTCGAGCGTGAAATATCGATACCCAGGTGATTGGGAAACCCCCATTTTCCAAAGGAAGTCAGCATCTCGCCGCAGCCTATGCCAATGTCGAGCATCTTGGCTTCTTTGCTGTATTTCGAAAAAAACCGGCCATAGTTATGTTCGATGTGCAGTAACTTTTTCTTATCCTGCCCGAGTTTGCCAAAGCTCACTTCGATATATTGGTCAAATATTTCTTCCATTTCAACGCCCTTCAATAGAGGGCCATTGCGCGCCGCCCCTTGCATTTATCGGTTCGAACTATCCTAGCATTACTTTAGAAATCGCAGGCCTGCGCACCGTGTAGCGGACGCATCACCACGGCGCGCCAGCACGTGCGTGCCGAGGGAATGCGGCGATCAGCCCTGGCGTTCAAAAATCGCTGCGATACCCTGCCCGCCACCAATGCACATCGTCACCAGCGCGTAGCGACCATTAATCCGCTCGAGTTCGTACAAGGCCTTGACGGTAATCAGCGCGCCGGTGGCGCCAATCGGGTGGCCTAGCGAAATGCCCGAGCCATTGGGGTTGACCTTGGCCGGGTCCAGGCCGAGGTCACGCGTTACGGCGCAGGCTTGCGCGGCAAAGGCTTCGTTGGCTTCAATTACATCCAAGTCATTGACCGAGAGGCCGGCTTTTTGCAGCGCCAGTTTGCTGGCAGGTACCGGGCCGATGCCCATGTACTGCGGGTCCACACCAGCATGCGCATAGGCCACCAAACGCGCCAGCGGCTTGAGCCCGCGCGCGTTGGCCACACTGGCTTCCATCAACACCACAGCCGCCGCCGCGTCGTTAATGCCCGAGGCATTGCCCGCGGTCACGGTGCCGTTTTCTTTCAGGAAAACAGGTTTTAATTTGGCCAATTCAGCGGCAGTGCAGTTGGGGCGGAAATGCTCGTCGGTGGCGTAGGCCACATCGCCTTTGCGGCTTTTGAGGATGACGGGCATGATCTGGCTGCTGAAGTAACCGGCCTCGGTGGCGCGTTGCGCGCGGTTGTGGCTTTCGACGGCCAGCGCGTCTTGCTCGTCGCGGCTGATGCCCCATTTGGCGGCGATGTTTTCTGCGGTCACGCCCATGTGGATATTTTGGAAGGGGTCGTGTAGCGCGCCGACCATCATGTCGGTCATTTTGGCATCGCCCATGCGTGCGCCCCAGCGCATATTGAGCGAGGCAAAAGGCGCGCGGCTCATGTTCTCTGCACCGCCGCCGATGGCGATGTCGGCGTCGCCTAACAAAATGCTTTGGCTGGCGTTGACGATGGCTTGCAGGCCCGAACCGCACAAGCGGTTCACGTTAAAGGCCGGCGTACCCTGGCCGCAGCCGCCACCTATGGCCGCTACGCGCGAGAGGTACATATCTTTGGGCTCGGTGTTGACCACATGGCCGAAGACCACATGGCCCACGTCCTTGCCATCCACCTGCGCGCGGGACAGCGATTCGCGCACTACTTGAGAGGCCAGCTCGGTGGGTGCGATATCTTTGAGGCTACCGCCAAAAGTTCCAATAGCGGTGCGCACCGCGCTGACTACAACTACTTCACGGGACATGGTTTTTCCTTGGGTTCAAAAATAAAAAGTGGGGGCTGCTAGGCCTGGATAGAGCCGGATTTTCCCGGCCCATGCGTACAGGCGGCTTACGCCCTTGCCGGGCTCAGCCGCGCACATCGGCCACTGGCTCGACGCCAAAGTCGGCCCGCTCCAGGTAGGCCAGGATGCGTGCTGCGGCATCAAGCGGGCTACTGAGCATGCCGCGCTCGTGCAGGGCTTGGAAGTTGCCAATGTCGGGAAAAGCCTGCGGGTCGGCGCTGCGCAATTGCACCTGCATATCGGTGGCGATGACG
>Ga0214919_10003911_pt1 | contig 22101 bp, 25 predicted proteins | sample LL1503_MetaG_FD_177994 | JGI IMG/M metagenome (GOLD analysis project Ga0214919, IMG submission 177994) | Freshwater microbial communities from Lake Lanier, Atlanta, Georgia, United States - LL-1503 | ecosystem: Environmental > Aquatic > Freshwater > Lake | place: USA: Georgia | collected... | reverse complement strand
CCGACCCTACACTATCCTTTACATTAACACCTATATTACAGCCTACATCCGTCCCTACACTAGCCTTTACACAAGTACCTACATTAGCCCCTACATACCAATCGCTTCCTATTGCGACATTTACAACCGCATTGGTTCTCTCAGTAACCAGTAATGCCCCTTATGATTCTCAGACAGAATTAGCAATATGTACTGCGACATCTAACACATTGAGTATTCCGACATCAGATTGTAATTATTTAGGTACAACATTTGTTTCGTCTTACGTATATGGGTTAAAACTAGCTGCCCTATTTTCAGCTACAAGCTCTTTATCTATTACTGTACAAACCAGTAACCCGGCTATTTTTTTCAATACGGCCTCGGCAACCTTAACACAGGCGGCATCATCAGGATTATTTACTGCGAATTTACAGAGCGCATGTAATTCATTAGGTCTGGTTAATGCGGTTTCTACTGCGACAGTTACTGGAGCATCTGCCTCCGGATTGCAAATCATAAGTCCACCTACTTTTACGCCAACACATATGCCATCAAATAATGGAACCAACCTAGTAAATACAGTTAAGTATTCTCTATGGACCCCTGGATTTATCGCATGTGTAGTTATTATTGGAACTGGTGTTATGATTATGATAATTGTAAAAGCAACGTCTTACAAAATCAAACAAGAATTAACTGATAATGTAGTTCTTTTTGACTCAGTGCCTCAAGAGCAAGCAGTAGATGAAGTATCCCCGGAACAATCCATGTTATTAGAAGAAGAACAAATTATTGTATTAGTTGACGAAATTCCAGAGAAGAGCATTTAAACCATTGAAGATTTCAAACCGCACATTTTGTAAATAATAAAATTGAAATTGAAACAACATTTTAAACTTAATTTATTTCAAACATATAATGGAGTGCTCTATTTGTTACGAACAATTTATTCAACCGACAAGCGATGAAAATCGCAAAGAATTAGAAGAAGAATTTGGTAAAAATCATAATGACGATTATAAGTGGTTTAGATATTGTGCGTTGTTGCTTCTTCCAAATGAGATGCCTAGATATAAGTGCCATAATGATAAATGTTGTAAATATATGTGCGATTATTGTTATGAAAAAACTATAAATGAAAAAAATATATTTAAATGTCATTATTGTAGAATGAATGATTATAAAACATATATGAATATAAATGTTTTACGAGAATTACAAATTAAGGTATTAGGTAAAGATGATTTTATAAAATTATGGATAAAACAAATATGAAATATATAATGAGAAGTGTAAATAAGAAAAAGTGTAAAGGGCATGGGTTTAAATCTTCAATGGTGTAAATGTATCCCGGTAATATATGTACAAAGTCTTAGATTATATAGGATATTATGGTCCAGAAATATTATTATTACTATCTATTTATTCATTTTACGGTAAATATAATCATTTGGTTATATATTTAATAGGATTCGCTATCAATCAAGTCATTAATATTATATTAAAGCTGTTAATTAAACAACCTAGACCAGAAGAAGATAAACAAATGTTTAATCTATTAGTTCATCATGACAAACGCATCTCATTTGATAAATATGGCATGCCATCAGGACATTCTCAAACGGTATGGTATTCTACCGCTTTTACATATTTAGCATTAAAAAACAATATAGTTACATCTATTTATTTATTAATATCAGTCATTACTATGGTTCAACGGGTAGAATACAAAGCGCATTCAATCCCACAAGTAATTGTTGGAATGCTTATTGGTATAACTGTAGGGTATCTTTTTTATACCTTTGTACATAAATAATGTTACTATATATTAGAATGAGTAAAAGGTCTAGCAGTGGTGAGATAGAAGTAGACTTTGATGATGAAGGGAGACCATATGTACATAAGGTAAAACGAGCTAAAAAAGCATCAGTAGATATAGTTTGGAATGATGATGGGACGGCATTTCTTCGTAATAGCAATAGCAGTAGCAGTAGCCGTAAAAGACCTCGTAGCACCACTAGCAGCAGCGGCGAAATAGAAATAGGGGTTGATGATAATGGACACCTATTTGAAACCAAGGTTAAGCGGACTAAAAAAAGATTGGTAGATGTAGCATGGAATGATGATGGGACACCATTTATTCATAAAAGCAAGAGTAAACGCGTTGCAAGGGGTAGACGCACAAAACGCCGTAAGTCTACTAAACGCCGTAAGTCTACTAAACGCCAGAATTAAGCTCTGACGGAATAGTGATTGTTTTCTCTCCATAAGGATTGATAAGATGTCTAATACTATATATCTTATCAAAGAATTCTTTTTTATTTTGTACATGAATATTCATGCCACTTAATCGTGGTAATAACATTTGTATGCTATCTACTTTAGATACGAACGATAAATCCACGAAGAACGTCTCCTCATCCCATAAGGAGGTTTTATTACGAACTAATCCAATTATAATAGACTTTATTGTTGAATTTGGCTTACTTAGAATTGATACTGACACCACTTTTACAAAGGTCATTTTAATTATTGAATTATTTTTACAGTACAAACATAATTCAATTTTTACACAAAGGTTTAAGGTGCGCTACGTCCCCAAAGTTTTACAGAACTAGCAGGTTTATCTGTGTATACAATATTGCCTAATATATTCGCAATAGCTGATGCGGTAACATCTACATTATACATGAATGCCGTGTTTAATTCTCTCAACAATTCTTTCCCGAAGTCACCGTCTAAGCCTTTAATACTAGGGTCAGGAATTTTATCTAGATTATTGACTTGACGCCATATTAGCCCTTTAGTATTATCTGGGAAATGATGCGATATTAATTGAAATTTCAACTCAATACTGGCCTCAGTTCTCTCTTTATTTTCTATTAAATGAGGATAAAAACCGTCACCATAATCGTTCTCATATTTATCATAATATAAAGTTTTGACAGTTGTCAACTTCGCCATCTATTATATATTATGATATATTTATATTAGTTATTAGTGGGTACCATTGTAAAGCTCAATCAATCTGTTAAATTTCGCAACGCGCTCCCCCCTACAAGGGCTGCCAATCTTCACATATTGCGCACCAATTCCTACAGCGATATCTATAATATACGCATGATTCGTCTCTCCAGACCGATGTGATACTATCACATTATTCCCCCGTTCAAACATGAGTTTCGCACCTTCTACTGCTTCGCTAATAGTCCCGATTTGGTTCACTTTCAATAGTAAAGTATTAGCCCATTCTTCGTGTAATCCCTGTTTTATTAATCGCGGGTTTGTCGTGAATAAATCATCCCCCACTATCATCAATTTATCGGAAAATCGTTTACTAAATTCAGTCCAAGCCCAGTAATCTGATTCATGGAATCCGTCTTCTATGCTTTTTACCGCAGGATGGTCTTTAAGCAACAGCTCATAATATTCAATCATCTGTTCACTTGTCAAGAATTTCCCTGTTTCAACCTCATATAACCTCGTCTCTTCATCATAGAATTCGCTTGCAGCGCAGTCTAGTGCCAATAATACGTCCATGCCAACCATATACCCCGCCTTTTCTATTGCGTACTCTATAACTTCTAGGGCTTCGTGCGCGCTGGAAATCGGCGGGCAAAACCCGCCCTCATCTCCAATAGATTTCGCCTGATGTCCGTATCTATCTACAAGTATCTTCTGTAAAGTATGATAGACCTCGTATATCAACTGGATTTTATTAGGCAGTGGAATATCTTCTCTCGGATAAATCATAAACTCTTGGATTTTCAAGTGGCCTGTCACACTATGTTTCCCGCCATTGATAATGTTTACTAGGGGGGTCGGCAACTGCTTTATATTGTTTTTAGCCGTATTCATATAAGTCCTAGAAATATGCTCGTGTAATTCGCGGGCGGCCATTTTGGCGCCTACATCTGCTAGGCAGAAACTGACCGCGGTTGTCGTATTCCCGCCTAGCAAGGATTTCATCGGACTCGGGTCTATCTGATTCAGTTGATTATCGCATGAAATTAAATTGCTCACGGTTTTTTGGTTTAATACCATTTTTTTATTGATATAATCAATGTTTTTTACGGCCTTAAATACGGACTTTCCTAAATAGAGTTTCTTATCATTATCACGTAATTCTAGGACTTCGTTCTTGCCACATGATGCGCCACTTGGACTGGAACCTTTTCCTAACTGTTTGTTAGTCAGTCTATCATAACAGGCGACTTCAATGGTGGGGTACCCGCGACTATCCAATATTTGGTATCCCTTTAACACGTATTCATTCTCATAAGCGTAATCATAGCCGCCATTATTGGTCGTTATGCGGATAGGGATGCCAGTTGCGATTTCAAAAGTTTCTATAGTAGTTGGGTCTTTTATACCTAAATGGACAAATAAGGCGCGTAATGAATTACCATGGGCAACGACTAAAATGGTGGTGTCTAAGAATAATAATGGTAAAATCTCCTTGTCAAAAAAGGCGCCGACTCTTGTTCTCACGTCCTCTAAATTCTCGCCATTGGGGGGTCTACATGTGTAAGACCTGCGCCACGTATGAACCTGGTCTTCGCCGTATTCCTGCTTTAATTCATGCTTGTTTTTCCCGGTTAAATCTCCGTAATTTCTCTCGTCTAATGCTGCTGCGTTAATAATATTATCACAAGTATTAGTACTTTGATTGAGAATGTAAGAGGCAGTTTCCTTAGTTCTTTCTAAAGAACTGGTGAATACATGGGTAAAATTGTATTTTTTGAGAATATTCCCGGCTGCAATGGCCTCGGACACTCCATTATTGCTTAATTGTATGTCGGTCCAGCCAGTAAAACGATTTTCTTGATTCCAGAGAGATTCGCCGTGTCGTAAAACTATTAAAACCATACATTACACTTTTAAAAAAATACGGGGGTTTTACCCCCGTACTTTACCAGAGCACATTCCTACTCAAATTATTTGCTGAATATGGATTGCGTTTCCATTGCCCGCGCATTTTAGCTGTCCTAGTTAAATACGATTTCTGTCTGTATTTATCTTTGTGTTTAGTATAATCCTCGTATCCAATTTGACCAAAATTTATCCATTTATCATGTTTAGGGTCATATATTTTATACTTTTTATGCGGATTGTTCGCAGGATATAGCTTGGCAGTTTTTCCTAGATATTTATATGCCATGCGTTGTGCTGTCCTCGGATTAGAATATTTTAACAATTTGTGTGAAAATATTCGTTTCATATATTTTATAATGTTATTATAAATGAATCGCCCTAATAATGTGTTAATGGATGCCGTCTCTCTACAACAATTTGAAGACCGAATGAAACAGCTAAAAGACCAAAAACGAGAGAAATATAATGAACAGTTATACGAACTGTTGTTAGCTAGAGGAAAACAAGGCGACGAAATAACGGCTGAAGATAAAAATAAAATTTTAGGTGGAAAGCGGCGACGTACTAGACGACGCAGACGACATAATAAAAAACGAAAATCTATGCGACGATAAAAAGCAGTTATCGTCGTTTACTTTTCCTTTTCTTGTTGCTGCGTCGTCGTCTTGTTTTACCGCCACTTCTCCAAGGAATCCAACTGCTTAATTTCCGTGGGTCTTTACTAACAATTCGTGGTACTCCTGGCGTGCCTTCCATTGCTTCTAGTTGCGCCCTTTGAGCTGCTAGTCGTGCTACCTCTTTTTCTAGTCGGAGAATTTTATCATTTATTGCATTTAAAGCTGTATTTTGCATAGGATTTATTGTATATTCAGCCATTATATATTAACCCAATATTATTTACTCCCTAAATTCTTCACCTAAGGTGAAGGAGGGGTTCAAAGGGAACCTTTACGGGGGGCTTTGCCCCCGTGAACCCTCAAGCTCGGCTGTGCTGAGCCCTTTGGGCTCTGACCCAACTTCGTGTGTGTCCTCTAACCCTAACGAAGTTGGGGGCTCACGGGGGGCACCCCCGTCTAGTATGTCTTCTTTTATTCTTTCTGCTAGGCTTTTTACTAAGCCGTCGTCTTGTTTTACCGCCCGAACGCCCAGCTTCTACTCGCACTCTTTCTGCTTCTACTCGCGCTTTGTCTTTTTTTATTTGGGCTAGCTCTTTTTCTAGTCGGAGAATTTTATCTCTTATTGCATTTAACTCTGTCCTTTGCATAGGATTTACCGTAAATGTATCATCCTCATCATAAGCCGCAGGATTATAATTATAAGCCGCAGATTTCGTTATATCCATTATATATTAACTCAACATTATTTACTCCCTAAATTCTTAATTGTTCTCAAAGCTGAATCAGGTGTTACTGAGATAGAGTCTATTCCTTCATCTATCAAAAATCTGCAGAATTCAATACTATCTGACGGTTGTTGACCGCAGAACCCCACTTTCACTCCATACGACTTATATGTTTTAATAGCCATGCTAATCATCCGCCTATAACTCGTATTCTTATCATCCGATAAATACGCAATTCTCTCACTATCTCGGTCTACTCCAAGTGTCAGTTGAAGTAAATCATTCCCCCCAATAGATACCCCGTCAATCATCGGGCTAAAAATATCCGCCTCTATTACGTTTGACGGAATCTCGCACATCAAATAGATTTTCAAGCCAAGTATTCCCCGTGTAAGCCCGTATTTCTCCATTGTCTGTATAACCTGCCTACATTCTGTAGGCGTGCGGCAGAAAGGAATCATGACCACCACATTAGACATCATCATGACTTCTCTCGCATATTTAATTGCCAGACATTCTAGTTCAAACGCGGGTTCATATTCTTTGGAATAATACCTGGAAGCCCCGCGCCAGCCTATCATTGGGTTCTCTTCATTGGGTTCGTATAATTCCCCTCCTAATAAGTTCTTGTATTCATTAGATTTGAAATCAGAGAGACGGACAATAACATCATTCGGATAAAACGCACTGGCAATTTTGCTGATTCCACGTGCCAATTGCTCTATAAAATAGGATTTCCCTACAGAAATTGGACCACGGAGCCCTCTAAGTATATTCAAATTATGTGTAAAAGGAGTATCCGATGTATTTATAAATTGTACAAGTTCACTCGCTATATCCTCACGAATATTCGGATAGTCGCATAAGGCCAAAGGGTGTACTTTGATATAATTACTAATGATAAACTCCATGCGGGCTAACCCTACCCCGCTATTAGGTATATTCGCATTACTGAAACAGCTCTCAGGGTTCCCAACATTCATCATCAATTTCACAGGCAATTTCAAATCTTTACTAACCGTAATTTTTTCCACATGGTAGTCAATGACCCCTTCATAGACATTCCCGACCTCCCCGTCAGCACATGAAAGAGTGACTGATTGCCCTATAAACTCACTTAGCGCAGCGGTACCATATCCAGTCCCGACAATCGCATTTAATTGGAGTTCTCTCGCAATAATAGCTGCATGACATGTACGACCTCCCTTATTTGTAATGATTCCTGATGAGATTTTCATAATAGGTTCCCAATCTGGCGTTGTCATATCAGTTACCAAGATATCTCCTTCACAAAATTGAGAGAACTCATGTACCCCAGTAAGGATTTTAATCTTTCCTGTGCTGATTCTATCCCCTACAGCAACCCCACTAATTAATAACTTATTATTTTTATTATTATCTAGAATATATTTATGTATGGTTAAATCCGTGGTCAAATCATCGTTACTATGTACGGTCTCTGGCCTTGTCTGAATAATATAAATCTGCTTATCTATGCCGTCTAAGGCCCATTCTACATCTACCCCAATAGATTTTCCTAATAATTCCGAATAACTGGCCTCTAATGAGAGAACATATGAGCCTAATGTGACAATTTGCGGGTCTGTTAAACTAAAACTAGCCAATTCTGTAGCGCTTGTTCCAACTTCCACTGTGCCACTGCTACTATCGTCATCCATATTATATACGATTTTGCTGTGCTTATTTCCCATTTTCTTCATTAGTATAGGATCAACGGTGTCTACCGCAGAATATAAAGCAAGTGTTCTCTTATCTAGGATAAATTCATCGGGTAACACTAAGCCTGATACTACTAATTCGCCTAGGCCAAAGGCTCCGTTTATTACAACCGCTTTATCATAGCCTGATTCGGTGTCAATGGAGAAGGCAACACCAGCAGAACCAATATCCGAGCGAACCATTTTCTGAATAGCGACTGATATTTTTACCTGGTCCATTTGAATATTATATCGTTTCCTGTAAGAGATGGCTCTGCTATTGAATAGAGACGCAAAACAGTGTGTAACTGATGAAATTAGGTCAGAATATCCCATAATATTTAAATAGGTATCTTGCTGACCAGCAAAGGAGGCATTTGCTAAGTCCTCTGCTATAGCGCTAGACCTGACAGCGACGGCTAAGTTCGCAATATTATATTGAGTACATAATTTGTTGTAATTATCACATATTATTTGAGTATGTGGGACGGATAATGAGGCAGAACTAATAAGCTCGCGGATAGAGGCAGATTTTTTATCTAATTCTAAAATATTGTCAATATCAATATCGGCTAATTTATCTGCAATAACCTCCGTTAAGTCATTATATCGGAGAAATTCATCGTACATTACGGTAGTAATGGCAAATCCATCGGCAATCTGAAAATGTATGGTCTCAGATAAATGATATAACTCACCTAAAGAACTACACTTGCCACCTACTAAATGTTTGTTTTTATAAGAACAATCCTTGAACCATACTATTTCTGCCATCATATCTATATATATACATAATTTATTGCGATTTTTAATGCATTGTAGTTGTAAATATCTCTATCCCAGGAATATTTTGCCCAGTCAATATCTGAGTTTGCACAAAATCTAGTAATGCTCCACCACCAGTAGAGAGATAAATATGCGGCATATCTGGTTTATCGTTGAACAATGATGCGGTCTCTCCTCCTCCAATAATAATCTTCTTACCACATTCTTTAATTAATTGTTTTACTAAATTATTACTTCCAATATTATATCTTTTATCTTCTATAATACCGAGAGAACCATTCCAGAAAATAATATCAGCCTCTCGTATCAAATCAAGTAGAGTATTATAACTATTAGGTCCAATATCATAACAATTAAACCCTGGTTGATTCATAATATCTGGCATATATGTGGATGCTTGTATTGTATCCACATTACCATATCCGTCGCGCATTACTGAAATATTGGTATCATCTGGCTTAACTGTATACTGTTTGGCTAGCCCACCTGTAATAAATATATTCGCATTAGGAATCAGTTTTAAAGAGTCTATCAGTGGCAATTTGTCCTTCAACTTATTCCCGCCAATAATGCCAAGTATTTTTTTCCCCGACTTATTTTTAGTCAATAATTCCAGAGCTTCTATCTCTCTTTTAATCAAGTGCCCATATCCATATGGTTTATTAGAGTCCGCCATATCACAAATACTCATGTGTTTTCTATGAACACAGCCAAATGCGTCAGATATGAATATGTCTCCCAACTGACGGTACATCATAATTATTGGCGACTCGGCAATTTCCGCACGAGACATGGTCTCATACTCAGTCTCTTCCTTATAAAAACGCAGATTCTCTAGTAAAAATATAAGAGGGCCTTGCATACTGGCACTATAGCTATGTGTATTACTATGGCTTACAATTGTATTTATAGTCTCCTCACTTATTCCATCCTTCAAGAAAATAACAGGTTTTTGTAAATATTTTTCCAAGAATGGAATAATAAATTTGAGAGAAAACTTGGAGTTATCTACATTAGCATTAGCAGCCGGTCTACCAAAGTGCGAAGTTAATACAAGATACTTTGGCCCTTTGGATAATATCGTATTTATCGTAGGAATCGCGGATTTAATACGAAAATCATCGCTGACTTGACCTGCTACGCATGGTACATTGAAATCAAATCGCGCAACCACCGCTTTATTCAACATATCCATATTTTTAATATAGTGCGCAGGTTTAACGGTCATCATATTGTAAGCAGTCATGCTCTGGACAAGGCGTATCAATTGTGCCGAATAAGACCATTCGTTATCATACCATAACATCAGCTTGAACTTCCCTTTTCCCATATCTATAGATGCCTTCATATCCAGTATTGTTGGCGTCATCGTCGTGATAAAATCCCCGCTTACTAAATTCTTCGTATTTACCTGATATACTACGTCAAATAGAGCATGTCCTCTAATAAGCTTTTCAATATCTTTTAATGTGACCTGTTTGTCCGCTAGTTCTACATTCAAATCTAAGAGAGAACAGTTGGCTACTGGCACACGAACACTGGTCCCATTAATTTTCCCCATCATTTCTGGTAGTACGCTGGTAATAGATGACGACGCCCCTGTCGTATGAGGTATAATATTATTCAGAATAGACCGGTTTGTCCTTGCCGACTTACCCAAAATATCTACTGTATGTTGCGTAGCGGTAGTTGCGTGAATAGTAGTGAAATTACTATCTACAATGGTGTAGGTATCATTCAATAATCGTAATAAGGGGGCTAAACAATTAGTCGTACAAGAAGAGCCAGATACAATATTTTCGCCGGCGTACTTATCGTGATTTGCGCCGTAAATGTAAGTAGGAGTAGTGTCCTTTGCCGGAGCAGACATAATGACATATTTGGCTAAATGGTCCTCGCATTTAGTAGTGGTTAAATAATTGCCGGTGGCATCAATGATGTATTCGCAACTGGCATTAGCACTTGACCATGGCAATTGCTTGGCGTCTTTATTGGAAAATAGGTGGATATTCCTACTGTCACCGTTATTAGTTATTAGAGTAAATTCATTTGGAGAGACGATTTTTAAAGTGAATTCTTTAGAATAATGATGAGTACTATCGTATAATAAATAGTCCTCTAACTCAGTAATAGATATATTTGGGGCATTAATAGCGCCTACTTGAATGTGGGGGTGGTTCAATAATTGTAAAAAAATACATTTGCCTATTCTGCCAAAGCCGTTGATTCCTATAGTAATCATAATAATATATTATTATATATAATATGTCCTACATTTGACGATGGGTTTTTATTTATTCATTACTATACATTTTCCCAGTATCATCCCAAAAGACCGCATCTACCTGTGTTGTAGGAGGCGCCCTAGTGACTAAATAAGGCACCCCTTCATCATCCCATTCTATATCATTATATAATACATTTCCAGGTGCTAGTCCATCTATCGTCATTGGGTTATGTAGGGTCTGTATCAATAGAGGGTCATAAAATACATGTGTGATTTTTTTGATTTGTGCTCCAATCTCCGGTACATTTTGCCTATTGATGAAATTTACTAAAGCTAAGTTAAACGGTTTATCTAGTGGTAGCATGGGCGGACTACGCACTGACTGTTTTTGTTGGGTGTTTGACATGATGGCGGAGTGTTGTAATGTGAACAGGAATTATAATAAGCCGACTTGTATCAATTTTTACGGGGGCACGCCCCCGTGAACCCCCAAGCTCAGCTGTGCTGAACAGGGTTGAGCCCTTTGGGCTCTGACCCAACTTCGTTAAAGGGGAACACGTCCTAGCCAGTCCAACATCGTTAATGTAGTTAGGGCAATATTGTTGTGCGTGTTTAACCACCGTGGGGGTTCACGGGGGTGTACCCCCGTAAAAAAATTGAAATGAATTTATAAGATGTTATAAAGTACATCTTATAAAACAGCAATATGGCACAAGCTAACGACTTTCAATATGCGGGGCGGGATGAGGAGTTGGAATACTGTGATTTAAATAATTGGGAGACTTTTGAAGAGTGTGATAATGTGGACCCAGTTAGTTATGACGACATCGTAACCGCATCACGACAATTTATTCAGATGTGGTTTGATAATATTCTTACGGATGATACGATGGAAGATGGGTACGATGGGCTCAGTGCAAAGGGCATGCTTAAATTGCTAGCATCGTCATTGCTTGGCACTGCTGCTGCCAATTTGCCATCTAAGGTGGCAGACCACACAGCATTATCTGGTCCGACGAATTGGCTCAACACGTCCTTTTATTGGGACTCAGAAGGTAATATGTTGCCCACTAATGAGGCGGCTGTAGATACGTCAATGTTTAAACAATTTTAGATAGTACTTTGCTTTGATTTGCTTTTGCTTTTGTAATTCTCTTAACTAAATCTTTTTTGTATTTTTATCGTGGCATAGATGCTCCGCGGGCGTATCTATTTACTGCTGGTACAGGTGGTACAGGCGGTACAGGTGGTACAGGCGGCTGAGGAGCTTTGGGTGCTGACAATGCTGCTACTGCTGCCGCCCGCCTGGATTCAGCCGCTCGTCTTGTTTTTGTGGTTTTTTTAGTAAATGTATTATTATATACTTTGTATGTAACAGGTTTTTTAAAATTTATAACGCGCCTAGGTAATTGCGATTTAGCCCACCCTTTACTATCAATTACTGTAGATGCCCACCCTATTACCCTACAAATACCCTCATCTCCATTTTGTAATAAGTCGGATAAATAGTCATTGGTAAATATATATGTAAAAGGAAACCCTTGAATAACCTTAGAATTAATATCTGATGGGTCTGGTAAGGGTATATCTTCACATGAATACGCTACCCATTTTTTAGTGCGGTCAACAATTATATCCTTAGAAAGGGCAACGGAACTTTTAGGGTCATATACTTTAAGCATTAATTGGCCGTTTGTTAAAGAGGTTATAAATGGTAACGTTATTCCTTTATATTTTGACAAAAAATTAACAAATTCCTCAAATATATTGGCATTAATAAAATTATTATCAGGACCAACCAAACTTTTTAACCTTTTATATAAATCCGTTATATCTACAGTAGAACTTCCAAATATATTTTTAGTATTTGCTGGTAGTGGCGATAATCTTGAATATAATACTAATAATGATAATAATCGTCTATCAGAGAATTCGGTTGTTATACTATTTCTTTTAATTTTATTTAAATTTAACATATGATAATTTACAATGTTGCCAACATTAGCATCGGTAAGAAAAGCCTCGCTTAATATATAATTTTCTAGAGAAGTCATGTCTTCTTGTAACTGTAATTTTTCTAGTATGTTAACTTCACATTGTTGCTTATCAGTAAGAGGAGCAAGATTCCCTCTAGAATCAGTAGAGCTATTTAATTCAGCAATTCTAGTGTTAATTATATCATTTATATATTCAGGTAATGGACCTGAGTCTACGGATGATGAGGATGAGGATGAGGATGAGGATGAGGATGAGGATGAGGAAGATAAAGATGAGGCAGACCCTGATGAAGAAGACGGCGGTCCTATTGATGAGGAAGCAGATGAAGAAGACGGCGGCGGTCCTACTGATGAGGATGCAGATGATGATTTGCTTGATACTGATGAAAAAGACGGCGGCGGTCCTATTGATGAAGCAGATGACGATTTGCTTGATACTGAAGCTGAAGACGGCGGTGGTCCTCTTGATGAGGACGCAGATGACGAAGACCCTGATGAAGAAGACGATTTACTTGATACTGAAGGTGAAGAAGGCGGTGATGGAACTGCTTGTCGCAAATTTATCAAGGTATCTATCTCAGCACTCGCCATAGCGTCACTAGGAGGTTCAATTTGTACCACTTCATCATATCTGGCATTATGTTGACTATAAGTTCCATCCATATTTACACGATATACCGTAATAGTAGGATTGTTATAATTTAAAAATATATCTTGCGTAATTTCTGTATCTGACAATAGTTTACCATTGACATAAAATCTGAACCCATTAGTTTCAGTGCGGTCAATTAATGACATATATTGTTTATATCCCCGTTCTTGTTGAGCATTTGCACGTTCTATAGCTCTTTCAATAAGTGGATTATAATCAGCAGTTGGATAATTGACATCTGGATCACGAATTAACTCATTATATGTGTCAGACATTATTGTATCCTGAACTATTTTAAAAAGGTTGACATCTACTATCTTATAACAACGAGCAAATGGTATTTTTACTTTATTCATTACGGAAGTGTCATGGTCAAGAGTCTTCTCATAAAGATATGGATATAATTGATTTATATAATTAATTGTAATGTTAAGACGGTCTCGTCTTACATCATACGTTCCTATCATGCCTTTTAAATTTTTTTTGTTGCCTAATTTATTAGTCTCATTTGGATACCGTTCAAAATAAAATAGTATCAAGTCATTTTTGTTTATAGTAGGTAAATTGGCATCAGTTAATTTCATAAGTTTACCATTGTCTTTGTTATCCTCAATAACAACTTCAATAAACAAATTTATTAACTGTATAACATTGTCTATATTAGAATCCGCCATATTATATATATGTATATACTTTTGTGTATTTGTATCGCATAAACATTACTTATGTAAATAATAAACAAGCATTTGATATCCACGTAAAAAATCCCATTTAAATGGTTTCCCGTGCGAATCTGTGGACCCCATAAAGTCCCAGTTGAAATCCGAATTAATATGTTTTTTCCATTCCATAGGAACTAGTTTATGAAAACTCATCCCATCATAAGCGAGCTCTTTACCTTCACATGTGATTAGAGCACAAAAATGTTGCTGAGAGATATCCCGAATAATACAACTATCCAAAGAATAAGTATGTGGCCCTATATGAAACTCTTTTGGTTTATTAGTGGTCTTTCTAGATTCTTCATCAAATATTTCTAAAACAATAATATTAGGTCGTGATGTTGTTGACCTATTATACTTACGAACAGTGGTCTCTTTCCAATGTGTATTAGTGTTCTCAACAAATAGTAGATTAATAGGTTGTTTACTGGGATGCTGGTAAGGTGTGCCAACATTATCCAAATAATTCATAATATTTATGTAATACTTTATAGGGTTACTGGCTTCATTGACGTTTACGATATATGTATGATGATACTGCTTAGGGATAAGTTGATACAATTTCCTAATGATATTATTCGTATTTAATTCGTAAGCATAACGGTTTCCTAATAATACGGCGTCTATAGCGAAATTTAGTATCGCAAATACGTCGCGAATATCCTTGGGTATAATAGAGCCGTTAGATTGTTTACCCTCAATCATAAGATAACGGAAATAATGGAAGAATTTGCGACCTTTATCGCTAATAAAGAAGGCAACAAACATTGTATTGAACCAGCAGTTTCCTAATGATTGTTGCGGAGGGACGACCTTCTTAATATCCACGTGTTTATTGGCAGACAAGTTTTTCAGTAAAATGCGTTTTGCGATAGGAGTGTCATATTCATGGCATCGTTTGCCGTATAATAGTCCTGGGACTTCTATTTTAAGCGGAGACTTAAGTAAGAATACCTGCTCATCATTACAACTTTTGATTTCTTCTCTCGGAATAGACCTTAATGTAATCAAATCTTGATTAATAGTTGGAGAATAAGAGCCTTTAGGTTCCTCTTGGAAGAACTTAGAAAAGAGAGAAATGTTGGGCTTGGTGTTAAGATGAATAACAGCTCTGCTTAATTTGGCTGTTTTGCTCGGTATGCGTCTAGTATGATGGTTATGTCTTGTATATCTTTTATGTCTTGTATATCTTTTATGTCTTGTCATATATATCTTAGAACATTTAAAATGGGGGCAAAAATTATATAATGTCCAAAGATGTATATATGGGCGCAGGGATATTACCGACGACTGTTCATGATGGCCGAATATGGTTCTTATTTGGCAAGGAGAACAAATACGCAGATACTCCGGGATTTTCGGATATAGGAGGTGGAACAGATAATAACGAGACCTTATTAGAGACGGCTATTCGCGAAGGGACGGAAGAATTAACGGGGTTTTTAGGGTCAGAACAAGAACTAGGAGATATGTTACGACGAGGAACATATAATATAGATTTTAAGACAACATCTAAGAATGGAGGGGTATATAGGATGCATCTATTTCCATATGAATATGACCCCATGTTACCAGTATATTATAATAATAATGCTAACTTTATTGATAAAAAACTGGACCCTAAGATTATTCAAACAAGTAAGATATTTGAAAAATCCGAAATACGTTGGATATGTATAGATGATTTATTAAAAATGCGCTCACAATTTAGAAGCTATTTTCAGCCGCATTTAGATGTAATTATCTCTCAAAAGTCAGATATTGAGAGATTTATTAAGGGGAAGATGAGAGGGCTTACTAATAGCAGCAGCAGGTCTAGTAGGCCTAGAAGTAGAAGGTCTAGAAGGTCTAGTCGCAGTACTAGGAGATAGGCATTTACGCATAATTAGTAATATCTAAGGCCAGTCCCGTGTTCTTCTACCACTTCTACCTCTACCTCCTCTACCACCGTGTCCTTCTACTATTTTAGTGCTGCTATTATATAAAATAATCAAAATCATAATAATGAACAACAACAAATATTTCATATAGATTATATGTATATTATAATTCAAATAATATAAATATTATTATAGATATTATATAATGTCGCAATATACATGTGGATGTGGAAAAAAATATAAATTAGAAGCCTGTTTTAATAAACATAGTAAACTATGTAACATGAAACCAGCAATAGTAAAGGAGAAGGTAGTGAAAGAGAAGGTAGTAAAGGAGGAGGCAGTAAAAGAACCTGCCTTAAAGGAAACTGCTACAAAGGATGAAGAGGAAATTTTGGACGGGAAGGCATATTTGCTTAGTTTGCCAGCAGAGAAACTGGTCAAACAGTTAATTTTATATCAGACGATTATTATGGGACAATCGGAGGCTATTGAAGAGTTGGAAAAGAAAAACGAAGAGTTGAAGAATACGAATACAATTAATATTAATTTAGAGTTTAAAATGGAGGAGAATCTAGACCTAGAAGCATTTATGGTAAATATGCGGTCGCAGTTACAAGTATTAGACGAATTGGATAAAAATACTATTGGTAAACAAACGTGTAAAGTTAGCACGAATGTAATATAGAATAATATTTATATAATATATTATGGCAGAAGGAGATGAATACTTGTTTACACCTAATGAATGGTGTACGTTATATATAGATAATGGCCGACCGGGTAATCCATCAGCACAAAGTCCTACTACATATACAGCAAAAGTTGTCTCCAATGACCCAATACAAGTTAGAATAGTTGGTATAAACCACATTCCAATTACATTTCCTGAAAATTGGCATAATGATGAGTTTGAGTCTAGATATACTAGAGGCGACCGTATTAGAGATGAGGATTTAGAAACTAATAATGAAACAATTTATACAATAGAACGTATTTCACGTGAGCCATTTGAAGTTCGCACGTATGAAACTATTTGGATTTGGGCAGGCCACCCAAATGATAGGATACATGAAGGTTTTGGTTTACGTAGACGTCGCAATCCTATGTTTGGTGGAGCTTTACAAAAAAAACAATATTTATATGTAACAAGGAAAATTTTAACTGAACGCACATGTTTCAAACTTATGCGTTCGCCACAGCAAGAGATGCAACAACGGCAACAACTTATTTTGTGTAATAAAAAAAAACAAAAAGCTGACAACAATGAATTTTGTGCGTTAGTAGTTGTTGCTAGTGTGGCAGTAGGGCTTGCTCTACTCAAATTTTCTAGGGAGCATTTTAAAGGCGGTAAAAATACTAAACGTAAAAGACGCACTCATAAACGCTAGATTTAAAAATAATATTTACTTATGTATATGAAATATATAAGTAAAAAAATACGACGAAATAAAAAGAACACGGGATGTTGCAAGAAAAACAATTTTGTCATTTCCATTTTGGAAATGACAAAAAATGACTTTATACAAGTCTTATACCATATATCGTAAGGAATTTTTAAATTTTACGAAAATGTCATTTCCATTTTTGGAAATGACAAAGGAGCCAACTAGTATTTCAATATTTTAACTTATTTTTCTCAAAAGTTTTTTGGGCAAATGAAATTTGGACATTTATAAATGTCCATTTTTGAATAGCTTAATAAAATCGTAGAAAATAAATTAAGAAAAACAGAGGTTGCTAGAGGATGCTTTGATAATTTAAACGTCCGTAATAAAATACCAGACCATATTAAAAAATGGTGAAATGGTGCAGGCGGCCCATAAAAATGACATTTCCAAAATGGAAATGTCAAAAACGACTCTGAACAATCGCCGCACCATATATCGTAATAACATTTCCAAATTGTATAAAAAATACATTTCCATTTTGGAAATGTCAAAAGGAGCCAACTAGTATGCCAATATTTTAACTTATTTTTTCCAAAAGTTTTTTGGGCAAATGAAATTTGGACATTTATAAATGTCCATTTTTGAATAGTTCAATAAAATCATGGAAATAAAAACACGAAAACATGGGGTTGCTAGAGGATGATTTGATAATTTACACGCCTATAATAAAAACTCACACCATATTAAAAATTAGTAAAACGGCGCAGGCGGTCCATAAAAATGACATTTCCATTTTGGAAATGTCAAAATCAGCATCGTACAATTTTCGCAGCATATATCGTAAGGAATTTTAATTTTTTACGATTTTGACATTTCCAAAATGGAAATGTCATTATTGATACGCATAATAATGATTTAAATATATCATAGTATTTTAAATATGGACGCGCCAGAAAATGTAAAAAAGAAGGCAAAATATAATTGCGAACAATGTGGCTATAGTTGTCGTATAAAAACAAATTATGTAATGCATTTAAAGTCAATCAAGCATAAAAGCACATTGCCATCAACGGATATGTCTAATATAGAGGAGTTTTATGAATGCGACTGTGGGAAAGCATATATAAACCCCTCAGGATTATGGAAACATAAGAAGACCTGTAAGAAAGAACCCACGATAGATTCAACCATGGTCTATGAATTATTGAAAAATAACCAAGAATTACAAGCACAAATGATAGAATTGTTGAAAGAGGGAACGCATAATACAAATTCAAATAACATAAACTCTAACAACAATTCCAATTTTAATCTGAATGTATTTTTACATGAGCAGTGTAAGGACGCCATAAATATAACCGATTTCATTAATTCTCTCCCAATCAAGTTATCCGACTTGGAGTCAATAGGAGAGATAGGATATGTAGCTGGAATAACGAAAATATTTGTTCAAGGTGTGAACAAATTAGATATATATAAGCGTCCTATTCATTGTAGTGATTTAAAGAGAGAAGTATTATATGTAAAGAATGACGATATATGGGAAAAGGAAGAAGAATCAAAACCGAATATGGTGAATGCGATTAAGATGATTGCTTATAAGAATACCAAACTATTGCCTTCATGGATAAAGGAGAATCCTGCGTGTAATGACACGGCATCAAAGAAGAACTATCAATATAATAAGATACTGACTAATGCGACAGGGGGATATACTGTAGAGGAAGAGGATGATAAGATTAATAAGGTAATCAAGAATGTAGTGAAAGAAGTAGGGATTGAAAAGGGATAATGGCTGGCCCGATTTCTTAATACAAAATTTGTTTTCACTTTTGAAAACATATTTTGACAGGAAAACTATTTAAATAGAATTTCCGTGATATATATAATATGTCTGAATATACATTAACAGTGACGAATAAGCGAATCTGGGATTTTTATAATAATAACAAGGCGATTCACTTTGAGGCGATGAATCTACTGTTTTTGGATTTCATGGAGAAGGTGAGTAACGACATGTCAAGCACGATGGCGAACACGATTAATAATGAGATTTTATCATCGGTAAAAGCGCTTACTAACACGGTGTCTAATTTTACGAATACGATTATGGTGAAATTACATGATAACAATCGTGAATATATTGATAATATGAAGTTGATACTGGGGTCAACGTCAACTGAGAATATGGACAAATTGATGGCGGCAGTGACTCGTAATACGGAGTCCTTTGTCTCGCGAATTACGAATGAATTGCCGAAGAACCAGACGGAGGTGAGTAATAAGGTGAAGGAGGACCTTCAACAGTTCCAGAAGGCGATTACTGATGATATTAGGGCACAATTAAGTTCAAGCACAAACAGTGATGCGAATATGAGAGAATATATTGCTGGTCTAGAGACGAAGATTCAGAATTTACAACAGCCTATTTATAGTTTTATTACTGCAAACCAGGAGCAGATTACGAATAATTTGAGTAGTTTGAAGGAATCTAATATGAGTTCGCAGCTTAGAGACGACAAAATCATGGCCGCATTAGAGGAATTTTTGAATAAATACAGAGTGAATTCAAATCATAAGGGGAAATACTCGGAGAATATGTTGGAGGGAGTATTGAATAAAATGTATCCGACAGGAGAGGTGATTAATTCATCTTCATCCATGAAGGCGGCTGGAGATTTTATTTTGAAGCGGGATGGGAAGGGTAATATTTTGATTGAGAATAAGAATTATGATTTGGCGATTCAAAAGGATGAGATAAGTAAGTTCTTGAGAGATGTCAAGGCGCAAAAGAGTCATGGGATTTTTCTCTCGCAGCATTCTGGAATTCAATATAAACCGAATTATTTTATTGAGATTGAGGATGGATGCGTATTAATATACCTACATAATGTAGAATATTCAGAGGAGAAGATTAGGACAGCGGTAGATATTATAGATAATCTCTCAAATAAATTGGCAGAGTTGAGTATTCATGATACGGAGAATGGATTAGTTATAGAGAAGGATTTGTTGGATAGGATTAATGCGGAGGTCCAGGTCTTTATAAATAAGAAGGAGAGAATATGTACGATTGTGAAGGAACAGAATAAGACGCTATTGGCTGAACTGGATGAATTGAGGTTGCCGGATTTGGAGGGGTATTTGTATAGTAAGTACGCGTCAATGCAAAACCAGAAGTGGTGTTGTGAGATATGCCAGGAGGTTTTTACAAAGAAGGCGAGTTTATCTAGTCATCGTAAAAAACATAAGGAGGTAAAGGAAGTGAAGAGTGTTGGTGCTAATATAGTTATTTCAACGAATTAACGCCGGCGATTAGATTTTCTACGTTTTTGTGATTTCCTACGTTTTTTATAACCACCACTTGTCATCATACTATCGGATTCAGATTCAGGCATTCTCACATCTATATTTTTGCCAAAATCAGTACCCAAACATACATAATTGTTGGGTATGCTTATAGTTACTGGTCCGGTCTGGTCTACAGGGGTTACTACAAGTGTATCTAGGCTAGGTATATGTATAACTGTACCAACCATTATTTGACCAGTTCCATCAACATATACAACCTCCTGGTTTGTAATATCTTGGCGTAATGGTGCTAGGCCTTTTCCTTCTGAACTTAAATAATTATACAATGGGTGTAATACTTCCATTTTATAATATATAAATATTATTTTTGTCTACTTTTTCTTTGTCTTCCGCTACTTTTTTTGTTTTTTCTGCTTCTTCTTTGTTTTTTACTTCTTTTTCTGTTTTTTCTGCTTCTTTTTTGAGTTTTTCTCCTTTTTCCACCTGCAGGTAGATAGTCATCTTCTTCTTCATCCTTTTCATCTTCATCCTTTTCATTGCCTATAATACTATTGGGATGACTAGGACATCCATATCTTTCGTAATTCTCATTATATACGGCTAAGGTACAATAATATATTTTACTTACATTTATTCTTATAATGGCATCAGCATGTCCAATGTAAATTCGTTTTAATTTTAACATACCTGTATCTTGATTAAAATCTTGATATATACTAAAAATTATAGTTGGCTTAACGATACGTGAAAATAAAATATGTGTATTATTTTGTGTAACTTTGCCGGTTGAGATATCGTCAATTAGTTGTTCAGTAGAATAATTCTCTTTACATAAATTATCAAATCTACAAACTTGTGACATTTTATAATATATAAATATTATTTTCTCTCAATAATTCAATTTACAATGGATGAATTTATTGAGAAAAAGATATTACATGATGATAAGAAAATAATTACAATACGATTTAATCCCGATGAGTATTCTAATAAAGAGAATATAAATATATTATCATGTTGGTATCATAACAAAGAGAAAAATATTTTAGAAATACGAAAAGACGAATGGAGAGAAAGGTTGCGTGTGCTAAAAGAAACAATAATTAAATATATTGTCACGGTTTATGATGCGACATTGACAACAGTGAAACTCTTTTATAATTGCGCTAGCCAAAATTTGAAAACAAAAGTGAAAACAAACTTTGAATTGGCAAATT